>Ga0247812_10000022_pt1 | contig 304695 bp, 261 predicted proteins | sample UWRJL149409B1_FD_178011 | JGI IMG/M metagenome (GOLD analysis project Ga0247812, IMG submission 178011) | Plant litter microbial communities from Arlington Agricultural Research Station in Wisconsin, United States - UWRJ-L149-409B-1 | ecosystem: Environmental > Terrestrial > Plant litter >... | reverse complement strand
CTCACCTCTTCCCATCCCGAACAGAGAAGTTAAGCCCGCCTGCGCAGATGGTACTGCAATCCTGTGGGAGAGTATGTCGCCGCCTTTCTTTGAAATCCCTTCAGTAATGAAGGGATTTTTTTTTGGATATGGGAGAAATAAAATTTTATAAATACTTTTATAAGGGCTAATTTTGTCTGATGGATAAAAATCAAAAGGTCTTAGTTATTGGATCTGTTTGGCCTGAGCCAAATTCTTCAGCAGCTGGTTCTCGAATGTTGCAATTGTTGCAATTGTTTTTAGCTAATAATTGGGATGTCGCTTTTTCATCGTCTTCACTTGTTAGTGATTACAGTTTTGATATTGAGTCAATAGGTATCTCTAAATATTCTATAGCTTTAAATTCTGATAGCTTTAATGTTTTGTTAAAAGAAATAAATCCGGATATTGTTTTGTTTGATCGTTTTATGACAGAAGAACAATTCGGATGGAGGGTTGCAAATGTTTGCCCTAATAGTTTGCGGATTTTAGATACAGAAGATTTACATTTTCTACGTCAAGCAAGGCATAAAGCATTCAAAGAAAAAAAGGAATTTAATCAAACTTACTTGTTTTCTGATACTGCAAAAAGAGAAATAGCCAGTATTTTAAGGTGCGATTTATCTTTGATTATATCTGAATTTGAAATGGATTTGCTTATAAATTCCTTTAAAATTGATAAATCACTTTTGCATTATCTCCCAATATTGAGTGATAAAATAGCTGATTATTTTTATGATTCTCTTTCTGGTTTTAATGATAGAAATGATTTTATATTTATAGGAAATTTTTGGCACGAACCTAATTGGAATGCTGTTCAATACTTAAAAGAAACAATTTGGCCATCATTATCTGAGAGATTGCCTAAGGCAAAATTATTGATTTACGGAGCTTATCCTTCTCAAAAGGTATTTCAACTGCACAATGAAAAAGAAAGATTCTATGTTTTAGGTAGAGCTGAAAATGCTTACGAAGTTATAAAAAAAGCAAAAGTAATGTTAGCTCCAATTCGTTTTGGAGCAGGAATAAAAGGAAAACTTTTAGATGCAATGCATTGCGGAACGCCAAGCATAACCACTTCTATCGGTGCTGAATCCATGTTTGGAGAATTGCCATGGAATGGATTTATAACCGATTCTATAGAAGGTTTTACTGAAAAAGCTACTCAATTATACTCTGATGAAAATATTTGGTTGGAAGCCCAAAATAATGGAAGAAATATTATAAACCAGCGCTATGATAGGAATTTATATGAAGAAAATTTTATTCAACAAATTGTAAGAGTTCAAAAGACACTTGAAATCCAGAGGCAGCAGAATTTTATTGGTTCGATATTGCAACACAATACTATGAATGCTACAAAATATATGTCGAAATGGATTCAAGAGAAAAATAAATAGACTTTCTGGATCATCAAATTTTTATGAATAAAAAATCCCGAACATAAATGAACGGGATTTTTTATATAAAGAAATCAGCTTATGCTAACATCGTAACTGGATTTTCCAAGTATTGTCTTAAAGTCTGCAAGAATTGTGCTCCTGTAGCTCCGTCAACAGTTCTATGATCGCAAGCAAGGGTTACTTTCATTGTGTTTCCAACAACAATAGCTCCGTTTCTTACCACTGGTTTTTCAACAATTGCTCCAACAGAAAGGATTGCAGAATTTGGCTGGTTGATAATAGAAGTAAATTCTGTGATACCGAACATACCTAAATTAGAAACTGTAAAAGTACTTCCTTCCATTTCAGCAGGCTGTAATTTTTTGTTTTTAGCTCTTCCAGCAACGTCTCTTACATTACCGCCAATTTGAGTCAAGCTCAATTGATCAGCAAATTTAAGAACAGGGACAACCAAACCGTCTTCAACAGCAACAGCAACTCCAATGTTAATGTGGTGATTGATAACAGTCACATCATCTTTCCATTGAGAATTTACTTTTGGATGTTTTTTCAATGCCATTGCACAAGCTTTGATTACCATATCATTGAAAGAAACTTTCGTGTCTGGCAATGAATTGATGGTGTTTCTTGACGCCATTGCGCTGTCCATTGCTACTTCAATAGTTAAGTAGAAATGTGGTGCAGTGAAAGCAGATTCTGACAAACGCTTCGCAATGATTTTACGCATTTGTGAATTCTTGATTTCTTCAGAAGAAGTTTCTCCTGTAGCAACAAATGGTTTCACAGCAGAACCGCTTTCAGATTTGCCAGCTTCTTTCGGAGCTTGAGCTTCTGAAGGCTTGAAGTTTTCGATATCGCTTTTCACGATACGTCCGTTTTCGCCTGTTCCTTTTACTTGTGAAATATTTATTTTTTTCTCTTCGGCGATTTTTTTAGCCAAAGGCGAAATGAAAATTCTTTTTCCATCAGAAACTGTTTCAATTGTTTCTTCTTTAGATTCCTCTTTTTTCGGCTCTTCTTTAGATTCTGATTTTTCTTCAGATTTAGTTTCTGCCTTTTCTTCTTTTGCTGGAGCAGGAGCTGCGCCACCTTTTTTGAAGTTTTCAGCAATACCAGAAACATCAGTTCCTTCTGGTCCGATGATAGCTAAAACGCTGTCAACTGGGGCAGATTCTCCTTCTTTGATTCCAATTTCTAATAAAGTTCCGGAATTGAAAGATTCAAATTCCATTGTAGCTTTATCAGTTTCAATTTCAGCAAGAATATCTCCTTCAGAAATTTTATCACCTACTTTTTTTAACCAAGTTGCAACAGTTCCGTCAGTCATCGTATCGCTCAAACGTGGCATTGTAACAACAATTACACCTTTTGGCAAAGCGCTTTCTGATTTTGGAGCTTCTTTAGTTTCTTCTTTTTTATCTTCCTTTGGAGCTTCTTCTGATTTTGCATCTTCTTTTGGAGCTTCTTCCTTTTTGTCAGATGAACTTACGCCACCTAATAAATCAGAAATATCTTCACCTTCTTTACCGATAATTGCCAAAAGCGAATCAATTGGAGCAGATTCTCCTTCTTGAATTCCGATGTGCAATAAGGTTCCAGCGTCAAAAGCTTCAAATTCCATTGTAGCTTTATCCGTCTCGATTTCTGCAAGGATGTCTCCTTCTTTAATTTCGTCCCCAACTTTTTTCAACCATGTAGCAACAGTTCCTTCTGTCATAGTGTCGCTTAAGCGAGGCATTGTGATTTTGATTGCCATAATGATTATAGTTTATGAGGGATGAAAGGATAGTTTTCTTGTTCGTAAACAACATCATAAAGTTGCTGTACTTCTGGGAATGGAGATTCCTCAGCAAATTGAGCGCACTCTTCAACCAAAGCTTTTACTCTTTCGTCAATTGCTTCAATTTCTGCTTCAGTAGCATAATTGTTTTCTTTGATTACGTCTAAAACTTGAGTGATCGGGTCAATTTTTTTGTATTCTTCAACCTCTTCTTTTGATCTGTATAACTGTGCATCAGACATGGAGTGTCCTCTGTAACGGTATGTTTTCATTTCAAGGAAAGTTGGTCCGTCGCCACGACGCGCTCTGTCGATCGCTTCGTGCATTGCTTCAGCCACTTTCACAGGATTCATTCCGTCAACTGGTCCGCAAGGCATTTCATAGCCTAAACCAAGTTTCCAGATGTCGGTGTGGTTTGCAGTTCTTTCTACAGAAGTTCCCATCGCATAACCGTTATTTTCAACGATGAATACAACTGGAAGTTTCCACAACATTGCCATATTAAAAGCTTCGTGCAAAGAACCTTGACGTGCAGCTCCATCACCAAAATAAGTCATGGTTACACCGCCAGTATTAAAATATTTATCTGCGAAAGCAATACCTGCACCTACTGGAATTTGCGCTCCAACGATACCGTGACCTCCGTAAAATCCTTTTTCTTTTGAGAATATGTGCATAGAACCACCCATTCCTTTAGATGTTCCTGTTACTTTTCCAAGCAACTCAGCCATGACAGCTTTTGGATCAACACCCATTCCGATTGGTTGAACGTGGTTTCTATAAGCAGTAATCATTTTATCTTTTGATAAATCCATTGCATGCAATGCTCCAGCTAAAACAGCTTCTTGACCATTATATAAGTGAAGAAAACCTCTTACTTTTTGTTGGATATACAAAGCGGCTAATTTGTCTTCAAATTTTCTCCAAAGCAGCATGTCTTCATACCACTTTAAGTAAACTTCTTTTGTAACTTCTTTCATTGTTTGTTTTTTGCTAAACGTTATCGTGCCAGTAAATTGCTAGTTGTAGTCGCAAAATAGTTTCCTCACACAAATTTGCGAAATGCAAAAATAAGACATTCCGACTTAGAACTAAAACTTAAAAGGTAAATTTTAGGTTTTTTTATAAATAGTTTTTATCAAATAGAAACGGAAGCAGATTTTTCAACGAATCTGATTTGTAAACTTCTCCCGATTCTCCCATAAAATAAATTTCTATCGGAGTTTCTTGCTTGAATTCATATTCAGAAATCGATTGCCTGCAAGCGCCACATGGTGGAATAGGAGCGAGCACCGGTTTTTCATCAGCTGTTGCAGAAATAGTCATTTTTAAGATTTTTGCTTCCGGATAAATGGCTCCGGCTTGAAAAATGGCAACTCTTTCTGCACATAATCCTGATGGATAAGCGGCGTTTTCTTGGTTGGAACCTAAAACAATCTTTCCGTTGTCTAATAAAATGGCACAGCCCACTCTGAATCTTGAATAAGGAGCATAAGCCTTTTTTCTGATTTCAATCGCTTGGTCCATTAAATTTAGAATATCCACAGGAAGTTCTTCCTTAGAATCAAAAACAGAAAAGGTAGTCGTAATATTGATTTGTTTCATAAATGTTTTGAGGAAAAAAAATCCAAATTACTAATGAAAGCAATTTGGATTTTTTCGTCTTTAAATTATATACTAATATTCATCGTATTTGTCTCCGAAAGCAAAGCTAAGAGAGAAACGAAGTGTGTTTTCTAAAGGGTTTTTTACTTTTGAAGCTGAGAATAAGTAAGAAACGTCGATTTTAATGATGTTGTATTTAAACCCAGCACCAAGCGACATGAATTTTCTGGCTCCTTTTTCTTCGCTTTCATTGAAATAACCGGCTCTCAAGGCGAATGAATCTTGGTAGACATATTCAGCTCCTAAAGCCCAAGTAAATTCTTTTAATTCTTCTTTCATCCCGTCAGGCGCGTCATTGAAAGATTTGAAAATTCCTTCTGTCCATCCGATTGAACGGTAATCTCTATTGTTTTGTGCTCTTTCTTCGTCAGTAATTGTTCCGTCTCCGTTTAAATCTGGATTTTGAGGCGTTGGAACTAACAATTTGTTTACTTCCGCATTGATCGAAACTTTGTTGTATTCGTCAAAGATAAAATCAAATCCACCACCAAGTTTCATATTGGCTGGCAAAAAGTTGGAACCGCTGTCAGAATCGTCTAAATCGTAGTTGATTTTTGGGCCTAAGTTTTGGAAGTTGAATCCACCTCTCCATCTTCCGTTGAAATCGTCATAGGCAATTTCTTCAGATTGGTAGTAACCAGAAACGTCTACGGCAAAAGAAGTTGCTGCAGAAGCATTTGTTCCTTCACTAGGAATTCTCAGGTTGGAACGAATATAGCGACCTCCGACAGACATAGAAAATCTTTCGCTTAATTTCAAGGCATATGAAAGGTCAAATGCAAATTCGCTTGGTTTTACTACGTTTACGAAGTCATTTGGATCTTCTCCTCTCAATTCGATTTCACCTAAGCTGAAAAATCTCAAGCTCGCAGCAAAAGCACTTTTTTCACTGATTCTGTTAAAATAAGTAGCCTGGCCTAATGAAATATCGTTAACAAGATCGGTTAGGTAAGGAGTATAGCTCACTGAAAATCCTTGCTTATCTAAAGAAAAAGCATATTTTGCAGGGTTCCATTGTTGTGAATAGGCATCAGGCGAAGTAGCGACACCGATGTCTCCCATACCAGCTGAACGCGCGTCACCAGCGATCATAAGGAAAGGAACTCCAGTTGTTATTACTCTGTCTTCTTGGGCTTTAAGTGCATTAAATCCTAATATGCAAATTATTAATAAGGCGGTTTTTTTCATTTCTCGATTAAAATTTATTAAACAAATATAGTATTTTATTAAAGTATAACAAGTTTCTCAAATTTTTCTGTCTTCTTATTTGTGAAAGTTGATTTGACCGTCAGCTTGTAAACGTAGACTCCTTTTCCGATTTTATCGCCAAAATCGTCTTTTCCGTCCCAAGTAATTTCTCTTGATAAAAATCCTTCTGTGCTTACCACTTGATTTATCGTTTTTACAATTTTTCCTGTAATTGTAAGGATTTGAACCTGAACTTCTAATGGTTCGTAAGGGCGGTTGTGCGTAAACCAAAACTGCGTATAGCTCACAAACGGATTTGGGTAATTCAAAACGTGCGTTAATGTCACAGATTCGTCGCCAACAACAATAAATTGAATCTCAGCAGTGATCGGATTATTGTAAACATCCCAAGCTTTAAACGTAATGGTGTGAAGCCCGACAGCTAAATTTCTCAACGGAAAGCGAAGTTTTCCTTTGGTAAAATCATCCAATTCGGTTTCATAATAGTCGTTAAGGATAAAAGGATTGTTTTCGTCTCCGTCTAAAACCGCGGTGATATCGTGGCCGATGCCGCTCGCTGTGTTGATGCCGTTTTCATCTTCTAAAAAGGCCAAGAAAAACGGTGATGAATTCGTGATTCCTCCAGAAATAAAGGTTTCGTCATTCATATAAAGTTTTGCTCTCGGGCCAATATTATCTGCAACTGCGGTTTCGTTAATTCCGCCGACTTTGATGGAAGCATTGTATCCCGTTTGGTCTTCCAGTCCTTGCGTTCTTTTGGCATAAAAGCTGATGCGGCCATCTCCAACAGGGATTGTAATATCTCTTGGGACTACAAAATTAAATTCAAACTGGCCGTTTTTAACAGAAGCATTGCCACGGAAAATTGTTTCTCCCAATAAGGTGAAATTCATGATAATTAGTCCAGAGCCATTTCTGGTTCCGTCATTTCCTAAAGTTGCTCTCTGTACTTTTTTGTCAAATATATTTACGGACAAATCACCGTTGTAGTTTGATATGATTGTGTTTCCGTCTAGATTTCTTACTTCTCCAGTCAATTTTACAGGTCTTAAAGCATTGAAGACGAAAGCTGAAGTTTCTGCAGGTTCGTCGTTAATTTTTGTCAAGACAATTGTTGGTTTTGGAATAGCAAGCTTAATCGCCGGATCTCCAATATAAGATACCATTAAGGAAGAATATCTTGAATTATTTTTGCCAAGACGCAAAGCTTCTGCAATCGGAACGTAAGTATTTGTCCCAAAACCATAAAGCACATCTGAAAATTCATCATTAATATTTTTTCCAGTCGCGGGATCAATTTGCCTTGTTGTTGTTACCAATGAAATTGCTCCTCCGCCAGGATTCCAATACATATATTCTCCTGCAGTCGGCCTGTAAGGATTGTCGAATCTGGTAAATTCACAAGTGATCGTAATAAATAACGGATACTTGTCTTTATTATTTAGATTCTGAGCGTCTGTTTTTTCAAAAATTCTCTCTTTGGCGAGTCCGTCTTCGCCTCCGTGGCCAAAATAATTAAATACCAAAGCACCTTGCTCCAGCTCGTCGATAAAATCTTTTCTTGCTTTTGGATAGCGATTTCCTCCAGAAGAAGCTTCCTGGACATAAGAATCGGTGTGGATTTTCTTTACGTTTACAAAAGGCTTTTCTAGTGAAATTTTATCTCCCAATTCATCAATTCCTTGCTGAAGCTGTGCTTCCCAATCTTCATCGACGTCATCAGAAATCAGTACAAAATTATTTCGCCATTTTCCATAAGATTCAATGCCGTGATATTCGATAACTTTTGTAACCATTTGAGCGGCTTGAGCCGGGTCGTTTACCAGCATTCTTCCCACGGCAATTTCCATATCGTCGATTAAAGCACCGGTCATTTTTCCTTCATTATCGCTGAGAAGTGCATAAAAATCGTCGCTCATGATCGAAGCGCTTAGATTAAAACTGTCAAGCGCATGGTAAATAGGGATGATATTCGTGTTGTTAGGAGTCCTGCTTTTGTAATCATAAGAAGCATCTCCGAATAAATTCAAATATTTTAATCTTTTGGTTGGAAGGGAAGCATTATTGTAAACATATTTTACGAAGTTTCTAATAGCGCCAATATCTTGTTTTCCAGAAGAAAATTCTTGATTGATTGATTCTAGGGTGACAACTTTCACGTTCAACTGAGAATAGCTTCTGTGGAAATTTGCCAAACGTTCTGCCTGCGCTGCTAAAGAAGCAGGCGTTACAATTATATAGTCTACATCTTGAAAAGCGCCTTGGTTATTTTTGAAAATCGTTCCTTTTAAATTTTGGTTTGCGACTCTTGGCTGCGATTCTTTTAAGGGCGTAAAATAATCGGCAGGATCAATCGCAATATATTTTCTGATTTCACCCAAATAAGCTTTAAATGTAAATTGTGCAGCTCTGTTGTTTTCTATTTTTGCAGGGTTGTAAATGTCGGTGATGTCCCAAACCTGGCTGATTCCGCCTGCATTTGAAAGTTGGTATTGCGCTACTCCGGTAACGGAATTTGCTTCATTGTATTGAAATCTGAATTGCTTGCCATAACCTTGGAGATTTCTTTGTGCTTTTAATATGATATAGTCCAGATAGGCGTTTGCGCTCGGAATTCCTTTATTGTCGTAAGTCAGTTTTACAGTAACTTTATTTGTTGCTGGAAAAGATGAAAAAGCAGGTGTGCCCGATGTTGTGGTTGAAGGAAATCCTCCGAGAAAAGCCTGCGTGCCACTATTTGCAGTTAATGCGGGAAAATCTATAGTTCCTATGTTTTGATTGTTGACCGCAATATTTAAATTTGTTCTTGCAAAAGCATTCGCCGCCCCAGTCACATTAATCTGCATCTGGGAAGCGGGTACGATATTTGGAAAATCAAATTCAAAAGTCTGTTCTTCCTTAATGTTAAAGGGGTCGCCAAACCATCGTCTTCCTAGACGCGCAATGTTGTTTTTGTCAATTTCATAATATTGATAATCGTCAAAAGTAGTTACGTTTCTTGTTGCATTATCTGCAATTGCAAGCATGTTGCCAATTCTTTTTCCTGAGCCGCCTTGAGCTGTTACATAATAATAGGAGCGGTCTGAAAAAAGATTGTTGTGGGTTTGGCTGTCTTCATTCCAATTATCAACGCCTTCTGCATAAAACAAAATAGCATCTTCATTATCGAATGAGCCGTCGCTTTCGCCGATTACGGTTATCGCGTTTTCTGTTAAATCGATTGGATAAAATTCGCTGTTTAATAAAGGAAGCATTCTGCCTCCGTTGCCATATATTTTTAGATTTCTAGCATCAATTGAACCGACATTCATGCCAAGGCTTTGTAGAAAAGTGCGGGAAATTTTGTAAACTCCTGATTTTTCTACATAAAAACGGAACCACTCGCCTGAACTCAAAACCGAATTTGTGACCGCATTTATATTATATGAACTTCTATTTCGCTGCTCATTTCCTAAAGAATAAGAATAGCTGAACGATTTCACTCTTTGAAATCCATTGCCGCTTTTTATAATAGGAGATAGCGTAATAACTGCTCGCTGATTTTCCGGATTGTTCATGTTTTTGATCGTAGCTTTGATCGAATTCGGAATTAAAGCGATAGAAAGTGCTCCTAATTTTGATTGCGGAATGCTTTCGTATACAATATTTGTAATTTTTAAGCTGTTTTCGTCTGCAAATCCCGCTACAGGAATCTTAAGATTAAAGAAAATTTCGCTTGTATTATAGTCATAAAAAAAGCCCGGAGATCGAATTATTGGAATCTTAATGGCGATTTCTTCAGAGGAAACACCTGAATTGTCAATCCATTCAATAGAAACATTCTCTGTTTGCTGTGCAAAAGAAACATAGGAAAATAGCAGGAGGAAAAGTAAAATTGTCTTTTTCATTAAATTGAATAACGCTTGTCACGCTTAATTATTACGAAAAGTAAAAATAATTTTTTTAACTTAATATTAAGTGCAATAATTGCATTAAATTTACGTTTTGAAAAATAGGCTTTAACAAATATTTAGAATTTTATTATTATTTTAAGATTTGATGTTGCAGTTTAATGGTTAATTATTATATTGCGGCTCGAAATTTATTACCTACTGAAAGTATGAAAGTAAACAAAATTATGGCTTTGAGGCTGATGCTAACGTTGGCATTAGTTGTGGGTGTTACTAGTTGTAGTAAGAACTCCAGCTCAAAAAACGCATCTTCTGCCACGGGTTGGAAAATCAATGACAAGAAAGGTGGGTTTCAATACAACTCAAAATTCAAGAAGCAAGAGACTGCTCCTGGATTAGTTTTGGTTGAAGGTGGAACATTTACGATGGGTAAAGTTCAGGATGATGTAATGCACGATTGGAATAATGCTCCAAACCAGCAACACGTTCAGTCTTTTTACATGGATGAGACAGAGGTTACCAATATTATGTATATGGAGTACCTTGACTGGTTGAAAAGAGTGTTTGATCCGTCAGATGAAAACTATAAAAACATCTATGAAGGAGCGCTTCCAGATACATTAGTTTGGAGAAATAGATTAGGTTATAACGAAACTATGACTGAAAACTATTTGAGACATCCTGCTTATGCAAACTATCCTGTAGTTGGTGTAAACTGGATCCAAGCTGTTGAATTCAGCAAATGGAGAACAGACCGTGTGAACGAAAATGTTCTTGAAAGAGAAGGCTACCTTAAAAGAGATGCTAAAGTAACAGAAGCTAAAGGAGACAATACTTTTAGTACTGAAACTTACTTAAATGCGCCTACTAAAACTTACGGAGGAAACGAAGAAATTGTTTTAAAAGGCAAAAGAGGAAGAGCTTCAAAAGACAGTACAAATTTATATGCTCAAAGAACTTCAGGTATCATACTTCCTGAATACAGACTTCCAACTGAAGCTGAATGGGAATATGCTGCAGCGGCTGACGTAGGTAACAGAGAATACAATATCTATAGAGGTCAGAAAAAATATCCTTGGAAAGGAAACTACACTCGTTCTGGAAAAAGAAAATTCAAAGGCGATCAATTGGCTAACTTCAAACAAGGAAAAGGAGATTACGGCGGTATTGCAGGATGGTCTGATGACGGTGCTGATATCACAAACGTAGTTAAATATTACCCGCCAAATGATTTTGGATTGTATGATATGGCTGGTAACGTTGCAGAATGGGTTGCCGATGTTTACAGACCTATTGTTGATGATGAAGCGAATGACTTCAACTATTACAGAGGTAATGTTTACATGAAAAACAAAATTGGTGAAGACGGAAAAGCGGAAATTGTAACTGGTGAAAACATGGCTTTTGATACATTAGCAAATGGAAAAATCATCGCTAGAAACTTCCCTGGGCAGATTGCTCAAGTTCCAGTTGACGAAAAAGAAACGTATTTAAGACAAAACTTTGATAAGTCAAACAACATCAACTATAGAGATGGTGACAAACAGTCAACAAGATATTTTGACTTCGGAAATTCTGAGGATGGAAATGGAAAAGTTGATGATTCTAAAAGAATGTACGATTCTCCAAAGCATAATGTTTCTACAGACAGCTTAGGAAATATGGTTAGAAAATATGACCATTCATCAAAAAGAACAACTTTAGTTGATGACAACGTTAGAGTTTACAAAGGTGGTTCTTGGAGAGATAGAGCTTATTGGTTAGATCCGGCTCAAAGAAGATACTTCCCACAAGATATGGCGACAGATTACATCGGATTCAGATGTGCGATGTCAAGAGTAGGTCCAAAATCTGACGGAAAGAAAAAAGCAAGAAATTAATTTTCAGTAAATAATTCCACAAAAGCCCTTTAATTAGGGCTTTTGTTTTATAAATCAGTTTCTAAAATGGAAATTAAAGACATTCACGATTTATTTTTAAAATGTAGTTCGGTTTCAATCGATACCAGAAAAATTGAAGAAAACTCCCTGTTCTTTGCAATCAAAGGAGAGCGTTTCGATGCCAATACTTTTGCTGAAGAAGCTTTGAAAAAAGGAGCTTCCTATGTAGTAATTGACAATAAAGAGTATTTCATAGACGAAAGAACAATTCTTGTAGAAAACACTTTGGAAACTTTGCAAGAGCTTTCCAAATTCCATAGAAAATACCTTAAACTTCCAATTGTAGCCTTGACCGGAAGCAACGGAAAAACGACTACAAAAGAATTGATCAACGTAGTTCTTTCTAAAAGATACACTACAAAAGCAACAATTGGAAACCTGAATAATCATATTGGTGTTCCGTTGACTTTACTTTCCTTTAATTCCAAAACTGAAATTGGAATTGTCGAAATGGGAGCGAACCATCAGAAAGAGATTGAATTTTTATGCGCGCTTGCACAGCCTGATTTTGGATATATTACCAATTTTGGGAAAGCGCATCTCGAAGGTTTTGGCGGTACAGAAGGCGTGATCAAAGGGAAAAGTGAAATGTATAAATTCCTTTCTGAAAATGATAAATTTGTTTTTGTAAATCTTGACGACGCCATCCAAAAGGAAAAAACAGAGAATAATCTTCGTATAACTTTCAGTCAGGCCGATAAAAATGCTTCTGTTTTTATCAATGCAATTATTGCAAATCCATTCGTGGAAATAGATTACAACGGCATAAAAGTAAAGTCGAATCTGATTGGCCTCTACAATGCTAACAATATAAATGCAGCAATCACTATTGGAAAATATTTCAAAGTTTCTGATGAAGAAATCAAAGAAGCGATCGAAAGTTATATTCCAGAAAATAATCGTTCGCAGATGCTGGTAAAAAATTCAAACGAAATTATTTTGGATGCTTATAATGCTAATCCGAGCAGTATGGAAGTTGCGATTAAAAATTTCCTGCAGTTGGATAAAGAGAATAAAGTCGCAATTTTAGGCGATATGTTTGAACTTGGGGAAGAAAGTCTTCATGAACACAAGCATATTGTTGCGCTGTTAAAGAACGAATCAAATGTGAAAACTTATTTTATCGGTAACCATTTTTATGCTAATAAAATCGATAAAGAATTCTTGTTTTTCTATGAAACATTTGCCTCTTTTTCTGAAGATCTGAAGGAGGAAAAATTAGAAAACAAAATGATTTTAATCAAAGGATCGAGAGGAATGGCTCTAGAAAGAGCATTGGAATTCCTATAAATAAAACCAATTCAAGGCTTTTTATGAATACTATATTTTAAAAACCTCCGTTATACTTTTAAAACTAAATAAAAAACTTATTTTTGTCTGAAGCAAGAAATTGCTCGTGATTTGAATAACTAAATTTCTTAAATATATTTATGATATTTTCAACCATTTTTCTGCAGGCAGATACGATTGCAAAAGCTTCGACTGACACAATTATTGAAGGCGTGGCAACAACTGAAGAAATGAATCTTTTTAGTTTTCTTCTAAAAGGTGGATTCTTCCTGATTCCAATTGTAATTCTTCTTTTTTATACAATATATTTAGTTTTTGAGAGATATCTTACTATTAAAAAAGCTGTAAAGTTAGATTCTCACTTGGTAAAAGATATTGCAGTTCAATTGAATTCTGGTAATATCAATGCTGCCGTTTCTTTGGCAGAAAGATCAAATACGGCTTACGGAAATATTTTAAGAGAAGGAATTTTGACAATCGGAAGGCCAATTTCTGAAATTGAATCTAACATGGAAAGAGCAGCCAATATCGAAATTGGTGAAATGGAAAAAAGAATGGGACATCTTGGTTTGATCGCTGGTATTGCGCCGACACTAGGTTTCGTCGGGACAATTGCAGGAGTTATCAAGATTTTCTACAGTATTTCTCAAACGGAAGATATCAGTATCGGAAATATTTCTGGCGGTTTGTATGAAAAAATGATCAGTAGTGGATCTGGACTTGTGGTGGGAATTATCGCCTATGCGGCATATCACTTGTTCAACGGAATGATTGATGGTTTCTCACTAAATGTACAAAAACAGATTTTAGAATTCGTAACCATAATTCAAAGACCAAACGATGGGGTTAAAACGAAATAGAAGATTTCACGCGGAAGTTGCAACATCTTCCCTGAGTGATATTATGTTCTTTTTGCTGTTGTTTTTTCTTATCATATCAACATTGGCAAACCCGAACGTAATCAAGATGACGTTGCCGAAAACGCAACAAAACGATAAAACGAACAAGCAGCACATTACGTTGTCAGTTTCTGAAGACAAGAATTATTTTATTGACAAGCAAAATGTTTCTTTCGAAGAATTGGAGGCGTCTTTATTGGCTAAAATGGGCGACGCTAAAGACCAAACTGTAATTGTGAGAATTCCATACAACTTGCAGGTTCAAGACTTGGTAGATTTGCTTCAAATCGGTGTAAAGAATAACTTGAAGTTTGTGATTGCAACGGATAAAAAATAGAATTTAAATTTATAAAGAAACGCTTCAGGAAACTGAGGCGTTTTTTATTTGTGGCAATGATAATGATTTTGGGATTGGAAAACTTTAAATAGATAATCTAAACTTCGGGTTATGAGCCCGACGATTTATTTGATGCTTTTCATTGCTTTCGATTCCTAATTGGAAAAGAAATTATTGGTTACCTTTTAAAATTTATCATAAAAAAAAACTCCTTAATTTCTTAAGGAGTTAATCGGTGGGCGATGAGGGGTTCGAACCCCCGACCCCCTCGGTGTAAACGAGGTGCTCTGAACCAGCTGAGCTAATCGCCCGAATTCAGCAACTTGGTTTCCCTTATTGCGTGTGCAAATATAAGCTAGTTTTTTAAATCTGCAAGCATTTATTTGAAAAAATTATAAAATTTCTGCAACTACAAAAGTGCTTCCGCCAACGTAAATGAAGTCATTTTCAGAAGCATTTTTCTTAGCTTCTTCATAAGCTTCTGTAACAGAATTAAATACTTTTCCGTTAAGTCCAAAACTTGTTGCTTTTTCTGCTAAAATCGAAGCTTCCAATCCACGTGGAATATTTGGCTTGCAAAAATAATAATTTGCGTTTATCGGAAAAAGAGGCAAAACATCGTCTAAATCTTTATCATTTACAACGCCCAAAACAACATGCAAAGTGTCAAATTCTTCTCTTTGCAATTGTTTCATCACGATTTCAAGTCCGTGTTTATTGTGTGCCGTGTCGCAAATTATTTTAGGATTGCTTCCTAATTGCTGCCATCTTCCTTGCAATCCGGTGTTTTTGACTATATTCCAAAAGCCGTCTTTTATATTTTCTTCCGAAATTTGGAATTTATTCTGAGATTGCAAAACACGAATGGCCTGCAAAACCGTCTTTTTATTCTGAATTTGATAATCTCCCAACAACACCGAAGGATACGTCTCTTGAATCAATTCCGAAGCAAAGAAAATTTCTGATTGCATATCTTTTGCTTTGTTTTCAAAAACAGGTTTTGTTTCCAAAGTATACTCGCCAATGACAACAGGTGTTTTTGATTTGATAATTCCTGCTTTTTCAGAAGCGATTTTCTCAATTGTATTTCCTAAGAATTGAATGTGATCCAATCCGATATTTGTAATTACAGAAAGCAGGGGAGAAATAATATTCGTAGAATCTAATCTTCCGCCCAAACCCACTTCAATTATCGCAATATCGACGTTTTCCTGACGGAAATAATCAAAAGCCAAACCAACAGTCATTTCGAAAAAACTCAACTGATTTTCTTCAAAAAACGATTTGTTAGAAGTAATAAAATCTACTACAAAATCTTCAGAAATATCTTCGCCGTTGATTTTTATTCTTTCGCGAAAATCTTTTAAATGTGGAGAAGTGTACAATCCGGTTTTATAGCCGGCTTCTTGTAAAATCGAGGCTAAAAAGTGCGAAGTTGAACCTTTTCCATTGGTTCCAGCAACGTGAATTGTCTTGATTTCCTTTTCAGGATTGTTAAGGTGATTGGCAAATAAAATAGTATTGGTCAAATCTTCCTTATACGCAGAAGCACCTTGTTTTTGGTACATCGGCAATTGACTGAACATCCAGTCTAAAGTTTCAGAATAGTTCATTTTTCTGAATTGAAAATGAGAAATGTGAGTTTGAAAATTAATTCAAGCTGAAGTTGTAAACGATTGTTCCAACTTGTTTTTCTGCGGCTTCGTCCCCTGCTGTTGACCATTTGGTATTCATTGCAGCGATTTTTGCTTGATCTAATAGACAACGTGCAAGATTTGTAGAGCCTTTAACTCCCGCAACAGCACCAATTGTTTTTCCATTTCGATCAACGGTAATTTGAACTACAACTTTTCCCTGTTCATCACAAGTATATTTCGGGCTTGGTTTTGAAAGTACTTTTCGGCCTGTTAACGAATAACCGCCTCCAGTTCCACCACCGCTTCCGCCACCAGAACCTGGTCCGCTTCCAGGGCCGTTGCCTGGTCCATTTCCAGGGCCGTTACCGCCACCTGTTCCACCGCCAGAACCTCCGTCGCCATAATAATTGTTTGAATTTTTATCGCCGTTGAGTTTTCCTTTGTTTCCTGCAACGCCATCATCGCCATCGCCACCTTTATTATTTCCTCCTAAAATATTTGCAAGTGCATCATTAGTCGATTTTGAAGGTTGTTTTTTTACAGGAGTTATAACAGGTTTGTCAGTTTTTTTGACTTCTGTTTTAACCGGTCTTTTGTTTTCAACCACAGAAACCGCATCTTCATCTTCAGAAGCCTGCGTCAAAATATCTTCTTGAGCGCTCGCGGATGATTGCGGAGCTGATTTTGCAGTCTGGCTTACTTTTAAAACCTCGCTCGTATAATCAGCTCCAGAACCAAACTCGCTGTCTCCAAAGTTTACAGTCACACCGCCACCACCGCCTCCGGCAAGCTCTTCAATTCGTTCTTGCGAAGCAAAAGTGATGAAAATCAAAAGCAAAGTGAATATCACAAACAAGACGCAAGTGATAACCAATGATTTTTTTTGTTCTTCAGAAATGGTGTGACTCATAATTTTAAATAGTATTCGATAAAAGTATAGAAAGATAACGGAAATAACGAAAAAATGTTATCTAAAAATACTGAAATCAATAATTAGACCAATTGTTTCAAGGCAATCTCGAAAGCAGTGGCACTAATGTTTTTCTTGTCTGAATTTATATCGTGCGCTTTTTGGATCGCATTTTTGATGATTTCAGAAGTATCGTTGAAGATCGCTTCGTCAGTCATTTGTACTTTTTTCTCCATAAAATAAGCAAAAACTCTCGCCATGCCGCAGTTTGAAATAAAGTCAGGAATCAAGCTTACTTTTTTATCTGTAGCTTCCATAATCGGTCCGAAGAAAATTTCTTTGTCAGCAAAAGGTACATTCGCTCCACAAGAAATTACTTCCAAACCTGAAGCCGTCATATTATCCAACTGTTCTTGCGTAACCAATCTTGAAGCGGCACAAGGTGTAAAGATTTCAGCACCAATCGTCCAGATTTTTTTGTTGATTTCATCAAAAGGAATCATCCCGTCAGCTACCAATTGGTTTCCGTTTTTGTTTACGAATAAATTTCTAATTTCTTCAAAAGTGAATCCGTTTTCATTGATCACACCTCCGTCACGGTCAATAATTCCGACAACTTTCGCTCCAGAATTAGCCAAATAATAAGCTGCTGCAGAACCTACGTTTCCAAAACCTTGCACAATCGCTTTTTTTCCTTTGATGCTTCCGCCATAAATATCATAAAAATGACGAACCGCTTCGGCAACGCCAAAACCAGTAATCATATCAGCAACCGTATATTTTTGGTTTACGTCTGGAGAATAAATCGGATTTTCAATTACTTTTACAACACCTTGACGCAATTGCCCGATTCTGTTGATTTTATCAGCTTCTGTTGGTTTGAAATGTCCGTTGAAAACACCTTCTTGTGGATGCCAAACGCCACATTCTTCAGTCATTGGAATCACTTCGTGGATTTCGTCAACGTTTAAATCGCCACCGGTTCCATAATAGCTTTTCAATAATGGCGAAACCGCTTTGTACCATCTTTGCAAAACGCCTTTTTTTCTTGGGTCGTTCGGGTCAAAGTTGATTCCAGATTTTGCACCGCCAATTGCAGGTCCAGAAACGGAGAATTTCACTTCCATTGTTTTTGCCAAAGAAAGCACTTCGTTCATATCCAATCCTTTTCTCATTCGGGTTCCACCGCCTGCAGCGCCACCACGAAGTGAATTTATTACGGTCCAACCTTCTGCTTCTGTTTCAGCATCTTTCCAGTTGAATACAATTTCTGGTTCTTTATTTTCAAATTTATTTAATAAATCTTTCATTGTTGAGGAGTGTTATTTTAAGGTTTGCAAATATAGTTTTTAAGTTTCAGAGTTTCAAAGATTACGAGTTCCAAAGTCTTTACGGCAAAAATATTTTTCCTGAGCTATGATCTTTCTCTGCGCCAGTCACGCTCGCCAGCGTATTAATTTCATTTCTCAATTTCAAAACGCCCAATAATCCAAAAATCAGGGCTTCCTTATATTGTATCGTTTTGTCATCAGGAATTTCAAAAGTCATTTCGGACAAATGGAATTTCATTCTTTCCATCAAAAAATCATTGTAAGCGCCACCGCCAGTTGCCAAAAGTCTTCCTGTTTTTTTAGGCAAAGCCAAAGCCGTTTGAATCGCAATATGTTCGATAAAAGTGGCTAATTTATCTTCCAAAGAGATCGAGTGTTTTTCAATCATTGGAAGTACAACGGTTTTTACAAATTCAAAACCTAAAGATTTCGGATGTTTTTTTGAATAAAAATTAATAGAATTTAATGCTGTAAAAAGTGATTCAGAGATTTTTCCAGTTCTTGCCAGTTTTCCTTTATCGTCATAATCCAATCCTAATTTGTTGGCATAAAAATTCAAGACTGTATTTACAGGAGAAATGTCAAAAGCAATTCGGTTGTCGTTTTTTTCAAAAGAAATATTTGAAAAACCGCCAAGATTCAAGCAATAATCATATTCCGAAAAAAGAAAACGATCACCAATGGGAACTAACGGAGCGCCTTGCCCGTCCAATTCCACATCTTGAACTCTGAAATCACAGATGACTTTTTGATTGACCAATTTTGAAATATTCGGAAGATTTCCGATTTGTAGTGTAAATCCGTTTTGTGGTTGGTGTAAAATTGTATGTCCGTGAGAACAAATTCCGTCTAAATTTTCGAGTTTGTTTTCTTGAATAAAATCAGAAATGATTCCTCCTAATAATAAGGTATAGTCTTCATTCAATTTTTTTAATTCGGCTTCCGAGAAATCGACAGCATTTTTTAATCTTGAAATCCATTCTTCAGAATAAGGAATTGCAGTTGCTTCCTGAATTTCAAAATGCCATTTGTTTGCCGCATTTTTGAGAATTATATGGGCTAAATCGACTCCATCCAAAGAAGTTCCCGACATAACTCCGATAACGTTATAGCTTTCTGTAATCATAATGCCAAAATTAAGTATTCTTATTGAAAATTTGATAATTAATATTTACATTTGGGCACAAAAAAACAACAAACGGCAATTAATACCTTTAGAAATTATGGATTTTAAATTAACCGAAGAACACCTAATGATTCAGCAAGCGGCAAGAGATTTTGCTCAAAATGAATTGTTGCCAGGTGTAATTGAGAGAGACGAACACTCAAAATTTCCAACAGAACAGGTGAAAATGATGGCTGAACTAGGTTTTCTAGGGATGATGGTTGACCCAAAATATGGCGGTTCTGGATTGGACAGCATTTCTTATATTTTGGCAATGAAAGAAATTGCAAAAGTGGATGCTTCGGCAGCTGTTGTAATGTCTGTGAACAATTCACTGGTTTGCGCAGGATTGGAAAAATATTGCAACGAAGAACAAAAACAAAAATATTTGGTGCCTTTGGCAAAAGGTGAAGTAATCGGAGCATTCTGTCTTTCTGAGCCGGAAGCGGGAAGTGACGCAACTTCGCAAAAAACTACTGCAATTGACAAAGGCGATTATTATTTATTAAACGGAACAAAAAACTGGATTACAAACGGTTCAACAGCTTCGACTTATATTGTAATTGCGCATACAGACGTTGAAAAAGGCCACAAAGGAATCAACGCATTCATAGTTGAAAAAGGCTGGGCTGGTTTTGACATCGGACCAAAAGAACAAAAAATGGGAATCCGCGGTTCTGACACGCATTCGCTGATGTTTTCTGACGTAAAAGTTCCAAAAGAAAACAGAATCGGCGCTGACGGTTTTGGGTTTAATTTTGCGATGGCCGTTTTAAATGGTGGCAGAATCGGTATTGCTTCTCAAGCTTTGGGAATTGCTGCTGGCGCTTATGAATTGGCTTTGAAATATTCAAAAGAGCGTAAAGCTTTCGGCAAAGAAATTTCAAAACACCAAGCAATTGCTTTCAAATTGGCAGACATGGCAACGCAAATCAGTGCTGCAGAAATGTTGTGTTTTAAAGCGGCTTATGAAAAAGATAACGGTCAAGATATTTCACAATCAGGGGCAATGGCAAAACTTTTTGCTTCTCAAACTGCCATGGACACTACTATTGAAGCGGTTCAAATTCACGGTGGAAATGGTTATGTGAGAGAATATCATGTGGAAAGAATGATGCGCGATGCAAAAATTACGCAGATTTATGAAGGAACTTCTGAAATTCAAAGAATTGTGATTTCGAGAAGTATTTTGGCAGACTAAATAGTACTTTCTATAAATAAAAAATCCAGCAATTACTGCTGGATTTTTTTTGGAACAAACTGTCAGAAAATAGTATCTTTATCGTATGAGTCAAAAGCCGAGGTCGTTAAAAGGAAAAGTTATCGTGGGTTATCTATTGCTTTTTGTGATAGCTGGCTTTTCTATTTGGTTTATTTATACGGAAATTCTAAAAGCGGCGATTCCTAATAAAGATGTGAATTCTGATAATCAGCAAATTATCAAAATAAGTAACGCTATTGCCAATCTTTATGCCTCTGAAGCTGTTGGCAGAAACTCTATTCTGACCGGTTCTTCGGCAGATTATGCTGAATATAATAAACTTTTAGATAGCGTAAACGGTGAAATCGAGGCTATAAAAATAGAAAGCGATACGGTTCAATTGTCAAAATTAGATGCCATCCAAAGGCTTTTGAAAAAGAAACGAAATAGTATCAATGAGATTATTAAATTCAGGAACTTTTATAATAAACAGACTACTTTTGATCGTGCGGTGAGCCGAATTTATAAAGTAAAAGATTCTCTTGTTCAAAATGTAAAGCCTGTAAAATTTACTAGGAAATCACAATATACCGATTTCTTAAACTCTGTTCTGACAGAAAAGCAGTTGGATTCTCTAGGAAGATTACAGCTTTCTAATGATTCGCTTGCGATGGCTTTTGAAGATGTTCTGACCAAAATTATCATCAAAGACAACAAGCTGAAATACCAATTATTCAAGAAAGAACAGAAAATGCTGGATGAAAACAGGATTATTTCTGACCAGCTTCGAATTGTGCTTTCTTCTTTGGAAAAACAGATTTTAGAGAAATCGTATTCAAAAATAAATGAGTCGAAATTAGCCATTGACAATACGCTAGAAACTATTGCTTGGGTTGGAGCGATTACCTTTTTTTTACTAATAATTTTCGCATCCATTATCATTCGGGATTTGACGATCAATCAAAATTATAGGAACCAGCTCGAAGTCTTAAATTCTGAAAAAGAAGATCTATTGCGCAGTAAAATGATGCTTTTGGCGACCGTCACGCATGATATTCAAACGCCTCTAGGTAGCGTCATCGGGTTTTCTGACCTACTGAAAAATACCGAAATCAATCCGAAACAAAAGCAATATTTAGATAACATAAAGCATTCTTCCAATTATATATTGAAGCTGGTCAATGACTTGGTCGATTTTTCTAAATTGGAAAATGATCGCATCAATATTGAAAAGGTAAGCTTCAATTTTAAGGATTTGATTGAAAATACCTGCAAGCCTTTAGAACCAAATGCAGAAAATAAAAACATCGAATTGAATTGGCATGTGGAAGATGCTTTGGATGATAATTATATTTCTGATCCGTATCGACTGAAGCAGATTTTGACAAATCTGATTTCAAATGCGATCAAATTTACGCAGGAAGGTTCAGTGGAAGTAATGGCAAAAATTGAATACGAGAAAATCATAATTTCTGTAATTGACACCGGAATCGGGATTGCAAAAAATAAGCAAAAAGCCGTTTTTAAAGAATTTACGCAAGCACATTCTGGCATTGAAAAGAAATTTGGAGGAACTGGTTTGGGATTGACAATTGCCAAAAAAATGCTCCGTTTATTAAAAGGAAAAATTACTTTGGACAGTGAAGAAAATGAAGGTTCGATTTTTACAATTACAATTCCTGCGGTGAAATCTGACATCAAAGTTATTGAAGATGCAATTGAAATTCCAGTTTCTGCTGTGGATTCAGAATTTGAATTTTTAAAGGATAAAAGAATTTTGATTGTAGACGATGACGCGATGCAACTTTCGCTTATGAAAGAAATTTTTTCAAATTATCCTGTAAAAGTCACGACTTTGGTTGATGCTACAAAGGTTAGAAATCTGTTGGAATATGAACATTTTGATATGGTATTGAGCGATATCCAAATGCCAAACATCGACGGATTTGAATTAGTGAGAATTATCAGGAACAACAATATCAAGAAAGTAGCCACGATTCCAGTGATTGCATTGTCAGGAAAAAGAAATTTAAATCCAGAAGATTTTATGAGCAAAGGATTTACAGCTTTCCATCCAAAACCTTTGAAATTAGAAGAATTACTGCTTTTGATGAAATCGATTTTTGAAGGAAAACCGATGGATGTTTCCGTGCAGGTTGACGAAGCCAGAAAAAACGAAAAGCTGTTTGACCTTTCAAGCCTGAATAAGTTTACGCAGAATGATCCTGAATCACTGAAATTGATTGTAGAAACTTTTATTGTGAGCGTGGCTGAAAATTGCGAAGCTTTAAAAGATGCAACTGCTCAAATGGATTTGCCTAAAATGGCTGAAATTGCACACAAAATGATTCCAATGCTGAAACAGATGGAAGTCTATACGATTTCTGATTTGCTAGAACCTGTCGAAGATCAAGCACTAAATTTCAATAAAATTCAAACGGAAGAATATATGGAAGTGATTTTTGACAAGCTAAAACAGCTGGTTTCAGAATTGGAAAAGCAGATCAATTAAAGATCAATGCTGTACAATTTCAATTTGTTGTAAAGCGTTTTTCTGTCAATATTCAAAAGTTTTGCAGCCTTGCTTTTATTAAATCCGGCTCTTTCCAAAGCAGAACGAATTGCCGTTTCCTCATTTTCTTTAGAGTAATAAGAAACCGAAAGTTCGCTTTCGTTGGCTGAAGTAAGCATTTCTTGTGGCAAAACATCACTGGGAATAAAATCGCCTTTGGTCAATAAAACCGATCTTTTAATCGTGTTTTTCATTTCACGAAGATTTCCGGGCCAGTCATAATTCATGAAAAGTTCAATCACTTCGTCGTCAAAACCTTGAATGTTTTTCTCTAAATCATCATTTGCCAATGCTAAAAAATGATGTGCAAAAATCATGATGTCGTGCTTTCTTTCTGAAAGTCTTGGTGCTTGAATGCAGAATTCATTTAACCTGTGATACAAATCTTCTCTGAAATCACCACGTTTTACAGCTTCTGACAAATCTTCGTTTGTGGCTGCAACAACACGAATATCTACTTTTATTTCGTGATTGCTTCCCACGGGTTTTACTTTTCTTTCCTGCAAAGCGCGAAGCAATTGGATTTGGACTTCGTAAGATAAATTTCCTACTTCATCCAAAAATAATGTACCGCCGTTTGCAGCCTCAAAATGTCCGACTTTGTCATTAATTGCTCCAGTAAATGAACCTTTTATATGTCCGAAAAATTCGCTTGAAGCTAGTTCTTTTGGAATCGCGCCACAGTCAACCGCAATAAAAGGTTTCTCTTTTCGCTTGCTTAAAGTATGAATTGTGTGGGCAATATATTCTTTTCCGGTACCGCTGTCGCCAATAATCAAAACTGACATGTTTGTTGGCGAAACCAGATTGATATATTCGTGAAGTTTATCTGAAGTAGAACTGATTCCTTTTACAAAAGCAGAAGTTGGAACAATCTGTTTTTCCGCTTTCTTTTCAGAAACTTCTGGTTTTTCAGTTTTCTTTTTTAATGATTGTTCAATTGTATGAAGAATTTCATCAGGATTGATTGGCTTTCCAACATAGTCATACGCACCCATTTTCATTGCGCTTACCGCAGTTTTGATATCGGTATAACCAGTCATTAAGATGACTTGGGTGGCAAATGAAACTTCCTTGATGCTTTTTAAAATCTGGATTCCGTCGCTGTCAGGCAGTCTGATATCCGTCAAGACCACATCAAAGGTCTGATTTTTAATTGCTTCTTCGGCTTCTTTAGCTGTAAAAGCATTCGTTACTTCGTAGCCTTTTTTTTGCAAAAAAGTTTTCAGCATTACGCAGAAAGAAGTATCGTCATCGATCACTAAAATTTTTGAAGCCATTTAGAAAAGGGGATGTGTTTTTACAAAATTAAAATTTTAAACCAACTTTAAGTGTTAATATATGTTATAAAATATATAAAACAATAAAGGAGATGCCCCCACATCTCCTTTATATTGCGAAGAATAAATTCTTCCTTCAACAAACTTAACTTAAACTATGCTTCTTTAATGAACTCACCTGTCGATGAGAAATATGCTGTAACGGTTTTTTCATCTTTAGCAACAACCAATTTATATTCTCCGTCTGCTGCAACATGCGCTTCTTTAAGCGTATATCCGCCATATTTTGCGCTGATGTTTTTCAAGACATCTGCAGGAATTGCTGACGGTTCAACTGGTTTGTACTCTTTTTCTTGTAAGATTGAAATTTCTTTGTTGTTTTCAATTTGTGTAGCGTTAGCATTGATTCCAAATCCTAATGCGATAGTGGCTAATAAAAAAATCTTTTTCATAACAATATTATTTTGTGTTTGTAATAGTTTCTTTTTCGATTAGAGTAATGAAAAAAATGTGCCAATTCAGAGAAAGTAAAATGATTTTCTTGTAAAGTATTGAAAAATAAGGGTTTTTAATTTTTTGTAGAAAAACAAAATAGAATTTGTATGAGGATTTGTGTGGAATTTGTATCTAAAAGTGTGGAATTTGTCAACAAATTTTGTGTAGAATCTGAATTTAAAGAGCAGCTATGAATTTGTTCCTCCATAAAACAACTGTTGTTACTGTATTTTTTTTATTTTAGCAAGTAAATCAATCAACCAAAAAACAAATGAAAAAAATATTCTATCTGCTTCCTGTCTTTATTTTCGGATGCAAGTCAAATACAGCTGTTGTTGAATCAGAAGGAAAATCTGCTTCCGAAATTAATTATAAAGTAAGCCAAGAATCAGTTTCGAAAACATTGCAATTTTTATCTTCAGATGAGTTGGAAGGCCGTGATCCAGGTTCAAAAAGCATGGAAAAAGCCGTCAGTTATTTAGAAAAAATTTATGCGGATAATAATGTCAGGCCTTTTTTTTCTACATATAAAGATACCTTGAAAGATTTTCCGAAAACGGCTTATAATATTGTTGGTTTCATTGAAGGAAATGATCCAAAGTTAAAAAATGAGTTTGTCGTAATCGGAGCGCATTATGATCATATCGGACTTTTATTGGATGCAGTTGAAGGTGATAAAATCAACAATGGCGCAAATGACAATGCATCGGGAACGACTGCAGTTACTGAGGTTGTAAAATATTTCGGAAAAACAAAATCTAATAAGCGAAGCATTCTTTTTGCCTTTTTTACTGCAGAAGAAAAAGGACTTTTAGGCTCGAAACATTTAGCCAAAAAGCTAAAAGAAAAGAATTTTAATATTTATACGATGTTGAATTTTGAAATGATCGGAGTTCCAATGAAACGTGATTTTACAGCGTACATCACGGGTTACGGGAAATCAAATATGGCTTCAAAATTTAATGAATATGCCGGCAAAAACTTAATCGGATTTGTACAGCAGGAATTGACTTACCGACTTTTTATGGCTTCTGATAATTATCCTTTTTTTACAGAATTCGGAATTCCTGCGCAAACAGTTTGTACTTTTGACTTCGAAAATTTTGAATATTATCACCAGCCACAAGACGAATTTAAATTAATGGACACGGCGCACATGGCTTCGTTTGTACAAGATATGTTGCCCGTAATTGAAAAAATGACGAATTCGACAGCAAAAGAAATCGCACTTAAAAAGTAATTTTTACGAATGAAAAATATAATTATCTCGGGAACGAGTAGGGGAATTGGTTATGAATTGGCCTTAAAATTTGCAAATGACGGCCATAATGTTTTGGCAATTTCCAGAAAAACACATCAGGCTTTGCTTGAAAATAAAAATATAACTTGCCTTTCAGTTGATTTATCCCAAGAAGAGGATTTGCATAAAGTAGAAAATTTCTTGAAATCAACTTGGAAAAAAGTAGACGCAATTGTCCACAATGCCGGCGCTTTATTGCTGAAACCTTTTTCAGAAACTACGGTTGAAGATTTTGAAAGTATTTATAAAGTAAATGTTTTCGGAGTTGCTTCTTTGACTCGAATTGCCTTGCCTTATTTGCAAAAAGGAAGCCATGTTGTAACAATCAGTTCCATGGGAGGAATTCAAGGAAGCATGAAATTCGCAGGACTTTCGGCTTACAGTTCAAGCAAAGGAGCCGTAATTACGCTTTCAGAATTATTATCTGAAGAATATAAAGAACAAGGAATTGCGTTTAATGTCTTAGCACTGGGTTCAGTACAGACAGAAATGTTGGCAGAAGCTTTTCCAGGTTATGAAGCACCGCTTTCGGCTTCCCAAATGGCTGACTATATTTATGATTTTACCTTAAAAGGGAATCAATTCTATAATGGTAAAGTATTGCAGGTTTCTTCATCAACGCCTTAAAATTTATAATTAATTGAACGAAACGCTTTCAAAATACTTGCCCGAACACGCCGTGATTCCTTGCTTTGAGCTTATTGTCGCCAATGAAGTACATCTGAAAATTGTGAATGAACGAATGACGCGCCATGGTGATTATCGAAAAGGATCAAACGGGAAGCATGAAATTACGATTAATTCAAGCTTGAATAAATATAAATTTCTGATGACTTTGATCCATGAAATTGCGCATTTGGTGGCTTTTAAGAAATTCGGAAGAAATATAAAGCCCCACGGCAACGAATGGAAATATACTTTTCAGCAATTAATGGTGCCGTTTATTCGTCCAGAGATTTTTCCGAACCATGTTTTGCCCCTGATGGCAAGGCATTTCAAAAATCCGACAGCAAGCAGCGACACCGATGCAACTTTGTCTTTGGCGTTAAAACAATTTGATGCGTCGAATGATAAAAACTATATCTTTGAAATTCCTTATGGAAGTCTTTTCAGGATACATAATGGCAAAATTTTTAAGAAAGGAGCGCTCCGTGTCAAAAGATATGAATGTGAAGAAGTAAGTTCTCGACGTGTTTATCTTTTCAATCCGAATGCTGAAGTCGAACTTTTGCCTCATTAAAGTTGTTAAATGAAAATTAAACCATTTTGATTTTAAAAAAAGAAATTGAATATTTACTATAGGTATTCTAACTATAAACCAAATGAATAAAAATTATTACGCGATATTAATGGCAGGTGGAGTCGGCTCTCGATTCTGGCCAGTAAGCACTAACGAATTTCCAAAACAATTTCATGATATGCTTGGCACTGGGGAAACCCTGATCCAAAAAACGTTTAGCAGATTATCTAAATTAATTCCTGCTGAAAATATTTTGATATTGACCAATGAACGATATAATGATTTGGTTTTAAGCCAGCTTCCGCAAGTAAAGCAAGAGCAGGTTTTATTAGAGCCAGCGATGAGAAATACAGCGCCTTGCATTTTATATGCTTCGCTAAAAATCCAAAAACAAAACCCTGATGCAGTTATGGTTGTTGCGCCAAGTGATCACTGGATTGAAGATGAAAATGCTTTTGTTCATGATTTACAGCAGGCTTTTGATTTCTGCCAAGAGAAAAATGCGTTGATGACTTTGGGTATTCAGCCGACTTTTCCGAACACTGGTTTTGGATATATTGAATATAATAAATCAGATGAAAATCCGGTTAAAAAGGTGAGCCAGTTCAGAGAAAAACCAGATTATGAAACGGCAAAAAGTTTCTTGCACAGTGGCAATTTTCTTTGGAACGCAGGAATTTTTATTTGGAGTGCCAAAGCAATTACAGAAGCTTTTGAGCAATTTCAGCCTCAAATGAATGCGTTGTTTTCTGAAGGTCTGCCAGTTTATAATACAGAAGCAGAAGCAAGTTTTATTGAAACCAATTATGCCTTGGCAGAAAATATTTCTATCGATTATGCCGTAATGGAAAAAGCGGATAACGTTTATGTTCTGCCAGCAACTTTTGACTGGAATGACCTCGGAACTTGGGGCTCTTTATATGAAAAACTTCCAAAAGATAATCAGTTGAATGCAGTTGTAAACGCCAATGTTTTCTTAGAAAATGCTACAAATAATATCATCAGAACTGATGCTAAAAAGCTAATCATCATCGACGGATTAAACGATTATATCATCGTTGATAAAGAAGATGTTTTGCTTATTTATCCAAAAGGGAAAGAGCAAGAAATCAAGCGAATCACTGCAATGGTTACAAAATAAAAAAATCCTGTAGTTAGCGCTACAGGATTTTTTTTATAAATCAATTTCTACATCTGATTCAGAAATTATCCCAACTCTTTGTGAATGCGCAATCGCCTCGCTGCTTTGTTTGAAATAGCAAGTGTCAACGCCCATGCTTTCCATGTTTTTCATTGCGTCAATTGTCTTTTGTTTTTTCTGGCTTCCGGTTTGGCGAATGTAGACTGCTTTTACGGTTACCGGAAAAATTTTGCAAATAGTTTCATACAAGTAAGGATCGTGCTGTGAATCATCGCCCAACAAAACATATTTCAAATGCGGATAAAACTCTAAAAGATGCTTTATTTTTTCAAATTTATGGTTGTGGTCGCCTCTTCCTGTCAAGAAAAAATCGGTAAGGCTGGTTTTTATGTCTTTTAATAGAAGAACGGCTTTTGGCAAATTATGCAAGGCGGTAAACTGCGTAATAAACCGGTATAAATTCCATTCGCTGCTGGAAACATAAAAGAAAGCATTCTGTTCGTTTTTATTTTTTCTGCCGGCAGCGCTCAAAGCTTGATAATGTGGCACTACGTCTTCAAAAATCTTTCGGTCATTTACATTTCTGAATAATAAAATATAAAGTTTCTTAAAAGCATTCCGCGTATGCGAGACCAAAAAAGTATCATCAATATCTGAAATAAATCCCCAGTTTCCTTCATGCGGACGTATATAGCTTCCTTTGGCCGTAATTTCTTTTTCGTCATGAAATAAGCTTACTTTATATTCATTCCAGCCATAATCTAAATCGCGGGTCAGTGGGATGCAGAACTTAAAATAACCGTCATCAAGTGACTTCGTATGGATTTTCACGCCATTGTGTTCTAAATAAATTGAAGCGTTGGACTGCGTTTTAATTCGAAACATTCTAATAACAGATTTCGCATTCTTGAATTTTTTCTTCTGGAAATCATAATCTTCTTTCGTCGTCGGCTTAAAAACATGGCCCATCACAATCAGCTCTTGATCATTTGCATAACCGCGGTATAATTTTAAGATTGGCTTCATAATTTGTGCTATATTTATATTACGCTATAACAAAATACGAAAAATTAAGCAATTATTAAAATATGAGCTCATTAAAGAATTATATACTGGTTGTGAATCCGATTTCTGGGGATGTCGATAAGACTGAAATCATTGAAACTGCCACCAATTTTGCAAAAAGTGAAAATATCAATTTGATTATTTTTGAAACTACAGGGAAAAACGACGAAGAAAAAATACAAAAACTTCAGGAAGACAATGATGCAGAAAGAATAATTGTGGTTGGAGGCGACGGAACCATAAAAATGGTTGCGGAAGCTGTGCAAGAACACAATGTTATTTTAGGCATAATTCCTGGCGGTTCTGCAAACGGACTTTCAGTTGATTTGAATCTTCCGGATGAATTGGAAGAGAACTTAAAAATTGCCTTCAGAAATGATTATATGGAGATGGATATGATTTCCATCAATGGTAAAAAAAGCCTCCATTTAAGCGATATCGGAATCAATGCAGAATTGGTTAAAAACTATGAAAACAGCAATGTCAGAGGGAAATTAGGCTATGCGCTTCAAGCCATAAATACTTTGACCGGTTTAAAAGATCCGTTTGTTGCGAAAATAGAAACTAAAAATAGAACTGTCGAAACGGAAGCCAGAATGGTTGTTATAGCCAATTCCCAAAAATATGGAACTGGAGTGACGATTAATCCAGATGGTGTGATGAATGACGGAAAATTCGAGATTGTGATTTTGAAGAATTTAGACCTGATTGTATTCGGGAAAATCCTTTCCGGAAATATGCCCATTGAATCTGGAGATGTCGAAATTATTTCTACAGATGAAGCGACAATTACGACAAACGTTGCTGTCAGTTTTCAAATCGATGGTGAATATTGCGATGAGGTTTCTAAGTTGGAAGTAGCTATTTTGCCTAAGCAGATGAAAGTGGCAATTCCGTGATGAAAATTTATTCCTTAAACGGATTGCGCTCGTTCCAGTCCGTTTTTGGTTCTAAATAATCGAAAATAGCATCAATTTTTTTATTGATCAACGAATTGCTATGCTGCATAAATCCGAACATTTCTACAGGTTTTGCACCTACAGAACTTTTAATTTCCAAAGCTGTCCTGGCAAAAACAATTTCCTCAAAACCTTTATTTATAGAATAAGCGATCATATCATAAAGCATATTCAAATAGAGCATTTTTTCTTTCTGCAAGGTTTCATCATAGCCTAGAAAATAAGTGTCCATTGAACAGCCGTTTTTTAGCAGCGTATTGAATCCGATCAGTTTTTCTGCTATGAAATAACCATAGAAGAGAAAATCATCGCCCAATAATTCCTTGAAAACACGGAAGTGATTTTTTGCCAAGAAAAAAGTATTGAAAGGCGCATTTTTGGCTACGTGAAAATATAAATCATAAATCGTTTCTTCATGATTGATAATGTCTTCAAGGGTCATTTTGCGTTTTGTAATTCCTTCTGACTTCTTTCGAGCACGCTTAAATTGGTCGCGATATTTTTTGCTTAGGTCTAAAATATAATCATCAAAATTTTTCCAGTTTTCTCTGATTTCAAAAATCATATTCGGCTGTGTTGAAAACTTGAAATAGTCTTCAAAACCGCCTGCTTTAAAATCAAGAATTTCTTCAGCATCAAAATCTTTGAAAGAAACCAAATGTACTTTTTGTCCTTTATTTTTGAAAATTTCCTTTAAAGCTTCTGAAGCTTTTTTGAGTGATTTTAATGCTAGGTTTTTGTCAATTTTATCAGAAAAGTGAAAGGCATTTTGACCCGTCAGCATGTTGTTTCCCATGAACAAAACATGCGAGCTGAAATTTTTGAAGATGAAATTTCTGACTGAAGTTTTGAGGCATTTATCACGCTCGCCAAAAGACTGCAATTTGTTTAGATTCAAAAATTGCGAAAGCGCAATTCCTACTAAATTATCTTCTTTGAAAATTCCGATAAAATGGCATGTCATGTTTTCTGGAGCTGATTTCTCTAAAACTTCCAAGTATTTTTTAGATAGAAAAATATTGTCAACAGCCAGCGTATTCCAGTTTTCAGGAAGCAGTTCAGTTGTTGGATAAATCTTAAAATGTAAAGTGTTTTTCAACGGTGATTAAATATAAATCTCGCCGTTTTTAAAAGCGATATTTTTTTATAGATTATACCCATCCACAAATTAGGGCTCCAATTATTGTCAGGCTCAAAATCCAATAACCGCCTTTAACTAAGATGTATTTCCAAGATTTTCTTTCAAATAATCCATTAATTGCAATAATTGGCAATACTAAAAACAGGCCCGTCAAACATCCGTGGAATGCACCGTGTTTGAAAGTTCGGTAAGCGGTTCCATATTCTGACATAAATTTAAGGTAAGATTCTGGCTGAACAATACCCGGAGCGCCACCGCCAATCATTCCCATCGCGCCAAATTGGTGGATGACAATTGGCATCATTATCATGCCGATAAGTAATGAATAAATAAATGAAAGGCCAAAAATCTTAAGCATATTTCCTTTGGAAAGTTGGTCTTCAGTAAGTCCCGCTTCACGCATCCAAATTGTTCCAAAAACTTTTGGATGGTACCAAATAAAACCAAGAATAAGTGTTACAAATCCACTTGCTAAAATTGGGTAAAAATTAATTTCCATGATTTTTCGTTTTTAAATGTTAAATCAAAGATATAATTTTTTAACAATAAATTGAGAATTACACAATAAAAATGCTAATTATTAGATATTGATAAATTTCCGGCTAATTCTTTTAAATTAATTTCAGAAACTTTCGCCTGATATTGCGCATCGCTGTTTCTGACTTTCGCATTGACATAATTCAATTGGGCATCACGAAATTCAAGGGGCGTAATTGTACCGATTCTAAATTTAGCAAGTGTAATATCCATGTTTTCCTTTGCAATTTCTTCGTTTTTTGCTTCCAACTTTGTCAATTGCAAATTCGTCAAATACGTTTGATAAAAAGAAGACAGCTGAGAGCGTAAAGTCTGTAATTGCTTGTCAATCAAAACCTGTGAATTTTCAATCTGCAATTTTGCAATCTTTTCGTTTCTGTTTTGCAAACCGCCGTTAAAAATATTCATGGAGGCGTTAATTCCGTATGTCAATCCATTTCCAGTCGATTGCGAAGCAAAACCAAGCGACGATTCGCTGCGCGTAAAATTGTACCCCGAACTCACGCTCACGACCGGATAACGATTTGCCTTGATCTGCTTTGCCTGCAACTCGGTTACCCGTTTATTGATAATCTGAGTCTGCAATTGCGGATTCTGTTTTTCGGCCAAATCCATCAATTCTGGAAGCAATAAACTTTCATCGATTTTAATTTCTTCTGCAATTTCAAAAGCAGTGTTTACAGGTCTTGCCAATAATTCGTTCAAAGCAATTTTAGTATTTGCATACAATTCTTTTTGGCGCAAAAGCGTAGTAGTATCAGTATTTAAATCAACTTGAGCATTTAAAACTTCTAACTTGGAAGCTTTTCCAATTCTATAACGATTGTCAGCTGTTGTAACTCTCAAATTCGAAATTACAATGGCCGTATCCAAAGCTGTAAGCTGCTGTTTTTGCTGTGCTAAATCATAATAGGTAGAAATTACATCAGAGACTTTTGTGAAAATAGCAAGCTTTAATTCGGCATCGCCTAATTTTTGCAATTCTTTTAATTGGTCATATCTCGCAAACATTCTGAAACCGTCAAAAACCGTCCAGTTTAAAGCAATGCCATAGGAGAGATTCATGTTTTTTGCGCCGTCAAGTTCTCTAATCGAGCCGTCTTGTTGCGTTTGTTTTGTATCTAAAATCGAGCTATTTTCAGTAACAACTCCATTCAAACTTGGTAAAATCCCTGCATTGGCTAAACTTACATTTTGCTGGTCAATTTTTAAATCATTGGAAGCAATTTTTATATCGTAGTTATTCTCCAAGGCAATTTTTACGGCATCTTCCACCGTAAGAATTTCCTGTGAACTTGCCGAATTTGCAAATCCAAGAACCAATAGCAAGAGGAAAAAAAGGTTCAATTTCATATTATAAATCTTTTTCATATTCTTTAATATTGTCAAATTCTGGGCGATGTTTTTTCTCTCTTGACCACATCAGGTAGATTGCTGGAATTACAAATAAAGTCAAAACTAAAGAGAATAAAGTTCCTCCCACAATTACAACTCCCATCCCGATTCTGCTGGTTGAAGCCGCGCCTAAAGACATTGCAATCGGCAGAGCTCCCAAAGCAATCGCCAAACTCGTCATTAAAATTGGTCGCAATCTTGATTCAGAAGCCTCTAAAATGGCTTGCAATTTTGGTTTTCCTTCTTCCCGAAGCTGGTTTGCAAATTCGACAATCAAAATACCGTTCTTCGTCACTAGACCAATTAACATAATCGTTCCAATTTGGCTGAAGATATTCCAAGTCTGGCCAAAAAGCCAAAGTGAAAATAAGGCGCCCGCAACTGCCATCGGAACCGTCAAAATGATAATGAACGGATCGATAAAACTTTCAAATTGTGCTGCCAAAATAAGATAAATCAATAGCAAAGCCAATCCAAAAGCAAAAGCGGTATTGGAATTACTTTCGGCAAAATCTCGTGATTCGCCGCCCAAATCAGTCGTGAAAGTTTCGTCTAATACTTTTTCCTTGATGCGTTCCATGGCTTCAATTCCGTCGCTGATACTTTTTCCTGGCGCCAAACCTGCAGAAACCGTGGCTGACATATATCGGTTATTATGGTACAATTGCGGCGGACTGCTTTGTTCTTCAATCGAAACTACGTTGTCAAGCTGAATCAGCGTTCCGTCAGTGCTTCTTACATAAATCGACGTCAAATCCATCGGTGCATTTCGATCTTTTTTATCGAATTGTCCCATGACTTGGTACTGTTTTCCGTTCATGATATAATAACCAAAACGTTGTCCGCTTAAAGAAAGTTGCAGTGCCTGCGCGACATCCATTACAGAAACACCAAGGCTTTGCGCTTTTTCTCGATCGATAGTGACGTAGATTTCAGGCTTATTGAATTTTAAGTTTACGTCAGTAATCGCAAAAGTTGGATCTTTCGCGACTTCATCCATGAAAACAGGAATTTTTTCACGTAATTTCTCAAAATTCTGCGCTTGGATAATATATTGAATAGGCAAGCCACCACGACGGTTTACAGAAATTGTAGGCTGTTCAGAAACAGAAACTTTTGCTTCCGAATTTGTCTTTGTCCATTTTGTCAAATCGGCGGCAATTTCTTTTTGAGATCTTTCTCTGTCGCCAGCTTCCACCAATGAAATTCGCGCACGACCGCTATTTACAGAAGAAGAACCAAATCCTGGCGAAGTAATCACCAAACTTACTTTTTTCTCTGGAATTGAATCATTGATCAAATCAGATAATTCCGTCATAAAACGATCCATATAGTCATAAGAAGCGCCTTCAGGAGCCGTTACATTTACGCCAATAAAACTTCGGTCGTCATAAGGAGCCGTTTCTTTTTGAAGCACACTGAAAAACAGAATAATCAAGCCAATACAGCCAACCAGAATTGGAAAACTCAGCCATTTTTTCTTCATAAATTTTGCAAGAGATTCACCATAACCAGTGTTTAATTTTACAAAATAAGGCTCGCTCCAATTGTAGAATTTAGATTTTTTCTGTTCACCGCCTTTCATCAGGTAGGCATTCAGCATTGGCGTAAGCGTTAAGGAAACAAAAGCGGAAATCAAAACCGCCGCTCCAATGACAACTCCGAATTCCCGAAACAGCCGCCCAACGAAACCTTCTAAGAAAATTACGGGCAAGAAAACGGCCGCCAATGTTATAGAAATGGAAATTACAGCAAAGAAAATTTCGTTTGAACCTTTAATGGCGGCTTCAATCGGAGACATTCCTTCTTCGACTTTTTTGAAGATATTTTCTGTGACCACAATTCCGTCATCGACAACCAAACCGGTGGCCAAAACGATTGCCAAAAGTGTCAATACGTTTACCGAAAATCCGAAAAGCCACATGATGAAAAATGTCGCAATCAATGAAACCGGAATATCAATTAAAGGACGGAAAGCGATTGCCCAATTTCTAAAAAACAAGTAGATAATCAAGACTACCAAAATGATCGAAATCAATAAAGTTTCGGCAACTTCCAAAACTGCTTTCTTAACAAAAACCGTATTGTCAATCGCTACATTTAATTTAAAATCTTTTGGCAGATCTGCTTTTAGCTTGTCATATTCTTTGTAAAAAGCATCGGCAATGTCCAGATAATTTGTTCCCGGCTGAGGTATAATCGCCATTCCGACCATTTCTTGTCCGGAATCGCTCATTTTTGTTTCTAAATTTTCTGCTTCCAACGAAGCATTTCCGATGTCGCTGAAATGAACGACTTTGTCTCCTTCAGCACGAATTATTATATTATTGAATTGTTCTTCTGTGGATAAATTTCCAATGGTTTTTACGGTCAATTCGGTATTGTCTCCAGTCAATTTCCCCGAAGGCAATTCTACATTTTGCGCATCCAAAGCATCACGAACATCTGAAACCGTACAGCCATACGAAGCTAATTTCACAGGATCAATCCACAAACGCATCGCATATTTTCGCTGTCCCCAAATTTGCACGCTGCTGACACCAGGAATGGTTTGCAAACGCTGGGCAATCACGTTATCAGCATAATCAGAAAGTTCTAAAACATTTCGATTGTCACTCTGAACAGTCATGGTAATGATCGGTTCAGAATCGGCATCGGCTTTAGAAACAACTGGCGGCGCATCAATATCTTGCGGTAAACTTCGAACAGCCTGAGAAACTTTGTCACGAACGTCATTCGCCGCTTCTTCCAGATTTTTATCTAAGTTAAATTCGATGTTGATATTGCTGCTTCCTTGATTGCTCGAAGAAGTGATATTTCGAATTCCGTCAATCGAGTTGATAGCTTTTTCAAGCGGTTCGGTAATTTGGGATTCAATAATATCAGAATTCGCTCCGGCGTAATTTGTTCGCACCGAAATCTGCGCAGGATCAATTGACGGAAATTCTCGGACACCTAAATAAGTGTAGCCGATAATTCCGAAAAGAATCAGCATCAGGTTCAAAACGATGGTCAGAACCGGCCTTTTTATGCTTAATGTGGATAAACTCATTTTTTGGATTTAAGATTTAGGATTTTGAATCCAAAGCTTTATTTTTTGATGGTAACTTTTACCGGAGAGCCGTTTTTCAAAGTCATTACGCCAGAAGTTAAGACGGTGTCGCCTGCTTTCAATCCGGTTAAAACCAAGATTTCTTTTTCTGTTCTAGAACCAGTTTGTACAACGATTTCTTTTGCTTTTCCATTTTCAGAAACAAAAATTTTCTTTCCGTTTTGGATCGGAATCAAAGCTTCAGTTGGTACTAAAAGCGCGTCTTTTATATTGTCTAAAGGCAAGGCAACGTTGGCAAAAGTCCCTGGATATAATTTTCCTTCCGGATTTTGTGCAACGGCTCTTACTTTTAAAGTTCGAGTTGCAATTTCAATTTCTGGCTCGATGGCATAGATTTTAGCTGAAAATTTCTCAGTAGAACCGGCCGTCGTGAAAGACAAAGCATTTCCGACCTTCATCTGCGAAGCATATTTTTCAGGAATTGAAAATGTGATCTTAAGCTGGCTTGTGTTGACTAATTTGGCTATTGGAGTAGTTGGTGTTACGTATGTTCCGTTTGAAATGGCGCGCAAACCGATTTTTCCTGAAAACGGAGCCCGTACCGTAGTTTTTGCAATTTGTGCCTGAATCAATTGCGTTTGTGCTTTTGAAGATTTGAAATCAGCGCTTGCAATGTCATATTCTTCTTGGCTGATTGCCTCTTTTTGCAATAAAAGTCTGGCTCTCCTTTCGTTTTCAGAAGCCAATCCTTGTGATGTTTTTACATTTGCCAATTGTGCTCGAAGCTCGATGTCATTGACTTTAAAGAGTACCTGGCCTTTTGAAACCATAGTCCCTTCCTGAAAATTAATGCTTTCTACAATTCCAGAAATTTCACTTCTGATATCTACTTGTTCATTGGCTTCTATAGAACCTGAAAGTGCTAGATTATCTAAGAAAACTTGAGGTTTTAATACAATTCCGCTTACTTTTAAAGCCATTTTTCCTCCAGGGGCTTTGCTGTTTTTTTCTTCGGATTTTTTATTATCAGAAATTCTATAAAAAATTAAGGCACCAATTCCGACGATGATAAGCGTATAGACAAGATATTTTATTTTCATAAGAAGCTGACTGTTATATTGATTTAGGGAATTTTCCAGAAAGTCATTATCGCAAAACTAGCTTTAATTCCGCAGATTTTTTTGTGGCATTCCTATAATTTAACTTTTTTTTCGGTAAATTCAGTGCTTTAACAAGTTGTCCTTTATTTATTGTAAAAATTAGTAATAAAAATTAATTATTTTTTTATACGATTTTTCTTGGTTTGAAACAAAATAAAAATTATATTAGCTGAGTAAGTAAGAAATCAGGCAGTATCTACTGCAAAAAATAAATAGTATTTAGTTTTTAGATTTTTTTAATTTTTTAAAAAGCCATCATTTGCCCGATGGCTTTTTTGCGTTGTGTTTTTGTATTTCCGATATAATTATTTTGTAAATTTGCAAGCAAATTAATGCAAGAGAATATGAACTATATCCACGATAATCAAAGCCCTTTTCAAGCCAAGATTTCTTTTCATAAAGTGATTGAGATTTTGGAAGAAATTGCAGTGTCTGATGTCGATTATCGGGCAGCTTATGCCAAAGGACTTTTAAAAGCAATAGAGCCATTTCCGGAACTTCGCAACGGCATCGAGTCTTATCAGCAGATTGAAAAACATTACCTTCTTATAAAACATCTTTTGTCAGATTTATTTCCGACAGCTTTGACCAATAATGAAATTAAAGCGGTTACGATTCCCTTTCAAAATTATATTTTCAACACTACAGAAAGATTGGAGAAAATTTTGAAAGATGCCGGCGAAGATTTTGAAATTATCATCAGAGATTTTGACGAACATCAATTTTATGTAATGAGCTGTTCGTTGGTTTTAAATTATTATTATGGAGTGAATGTCGATATAAAAAAGCCGATATTTTATGATATTCCAGATGAAAACGGAGTAATAAATCATTACAGAATTATTTACAATGCTGAGTTTTTAGAAATTCTTCCTACAGAAAAATCTGTTCCTCTGACAGAAGAAGATATTAATCTTTTGATTGACAGCTATGATAATTTAGATCTCTGGAAAGAGAAATTCCCTCCCGGAAGCTGGATCATGAAAGGTTTTGGCATCATGACTTTGTATGACAACACGGTAGAAAGTGCCATTTCAAACCTAAAAAGCAACCTTTTAAGCAACAAAGAGAGAAACGAATTAGGCAAAGAACAATTAGAAGTAATTTTCAGGTCTATATTTAAGCTTCCCGGACTTCGCACCGGTTTTACAGCTTTCCACAACGATAGATTGGCGCAAACTGATTTTGGAAATATTGAAAGTTTTATCCTTCTCAAAGGACAAGAAGAAGCCTGCCGTGACGCAATTGACGGATGCATGTTTGATACTTTGATTGGCCAAAACAACTATTTTATCATTTCTGATGTCAAAGAATATTTGCTTTCCGGCGGCGAACATGAACGTGAGCTGGCAGAACATTTGCTGGCCCAAAACATCCAAAGCTGTATTTTTGCACCCTTGATGAAAGATGGCGCGATTTTGGGGATTGTTGAGCTTGTTTCTTCTGTTCCAAAACAGCTGAATAGCATCAATGCCAATAAAATGGATATGGTCATGCCATTTTTGGTAGACACCATTGACCGTTATTATTCAGAGATGCAAAATCAGATCGATGCGATTATCCAAAAAGAATACACAGCGATTCATCCAAGTGTTTATTGGAAATTTCGTGACGAAGCTTCTTTGCATACGACTGATAAAAACAGCAGAGATCTGCCTTTTAAAGAAATTGTTTTTAAGGAAGTCTATCCGTTATATGGGCAAATTGACATCAAAGGATCTTCCGTGGCGAGAAATCGTGCGATCGAAAAAGACCTTACGACCCAAATGGATTTGATTTTGAATTTACTGCGATTTATAAGCAAAGAACTTCAGTTGCCGGTAATTTATCAGAATATTTTTGAACTTGAGGCAATGGAAAAACAGCTTTCAGAATCTTTAAAAGCAGATTCTGAATCGATTGTGCAAAGTTATATCTTAAATGAAATTCATCCGCTTTTAGATCATTTCAAGGTTTCAAATGAAATTGTAAAAGAAAAAATCGAGCAATATTTCAAATCGCTAGATCCGAAAATCGGAATGGTTTATAATGCCCGAAAAGATTTTGACCAAACGCTTTCCCTTATAAATAAAAAAATGGCTTCGCTGTTGGATAAAAAACAAGAAACTGCGCAGTCATTTTTCCCACATTATTATGAGCGTTTCAAAACGGATGGCGTGGAACACAATTTATATATCGGAGCTTCGATTGCGCCACAGCGTTCTTTCAGTCCCGTTTATTTGAGCAATTTGAGATTGTGGCAGCTTCAGGCTTTGTGCGAAATGGAGAATGAATATTACCAAATGCGTCCAGATCTAGCTTATGATTTAGATGTAACTTCGTTGATCTTGGTTTTCAGTTCGCCGATTTCAATCCGTTTCCGTATGGATGAAAAGCGTTTTGATGTCGACGGAACTTACAATGCGCGTTATGAAGTCGTGAAAAAACGAATTGACAAATCAAACATAAAAGGCACGCAAGAACGCATTACTGAAAAAGGAAAAATCACAATCGTCTATTCGCAATATCAGGAAGAAGCAGAATATAGAAGATATATCAGCTTGTTGCAGCACAAAAATAAATTAGGGGCTGTAGAAACTTTTGAAGTCGAAGATTTGCAGGGAGTCACAGGCTTAAAAGCGCTTCGGGTTGAAATTTTGTATAAGAAAAAAGAAGATTCAGAAGATAGTGTAACTTACGAAAATCTTCTGAAAGAACTTGAATTAAAAAATTAAACCGATTTAAAAGCGAATACAAAAGCGATTACCGAAGTGATTATTCCGATCATGAAAATCGTGTAAGTGCTTCGCAATAATTTGTATTTTCTATCTAAAACTAACCCGAGGTAGTACAAATCTTTAATCATGGAATTGTAAAGATATTCGCGGTCTTTCATCATTTCGTTTACCGCCCACTGATATTCTTCAAGAGGCATTTTGTGGAAATTTCCGAAGAAAAGAAGATTTACTTTTTTCTCCTCGATGTCTTTTCTAGTAAAAGTGCCTCCTGAAACTTTTGGGCGCGTTGATAAAATCGCAAAAATAATCGAAACTACGCTGAACATAAGCATAATAAAAGTCGGAACGATCAAATGCGCATTCGTCGGGCTGTCTAATTTTGGAATCAAGGTAGACAAAGCAATCGAGATGATAATTGCATTTACAGAAAGAAGAATGTTTGCTTTGCTGTCGGCAATCTGGCTTAGTTTCGTGTGATTGTTCAAGGTAACGCGAAACATTGTGTCGATGCCGCGCTCTGGACTGTCAAATTTTTCAAGCTTTTTTTGATTCAGAATGTCTTTAGTTTTGTCTTTTTCCTTCTTGCCTTTTTTTGCCGACTTGATTTTGTCTTGAATCAAGGCAATATTAGCGTCTTTCTGAGGTTGCCAATTTCTTTGGGCATAGTCAGTAAAAAATCGGTGGCCGTTTACAAAGAATCTTAAATTTTCTTCCGCCCATTCAAGCTTTGAAAATTCCTTTCCAGAAGTAGCTTTCCATTCTTCTCTCAACAGGTCAGAATAATTGAAATAGTCTTTATCTCCAAAATGCGAACAGTCGGCATCGCGCATTATTTTTCCCAAATGAGTTTCAGGAATATTGGTCATTTCAGTAGCTAAAATTAACAATTTTACTTTTTCAATTTTTTCTACAGGAAAATTATTATCTTTAAGAAAAGCTTCTGCAATTGTTGCGCCTCTTTTTTCATGATTTTCTCCGCCTTCAACATAGCCAGAGTCGTGAAACCATGATGCGATTAGCAATAATTCGGCGTCTTCTGGGCTAACATTTTCATTTTCAATCAAAATTTTTACGCTATTAACAACACGTAAAGTATGATTAAAATTATGGTAAATATAATCAGGAGATAAGCTATCTTTGAATAGCTGAAAAACATAATTTTCGGCTTTTTGAGCAATATTCATATAAATTGAATTAAATACACCACCAAATTATGAAATTATTTTGGCTTAGCGCTACAGGTAAACGAAATATAAGACTGTTTAAGTATATAGCAGCTGTAATTATTTTTCAATCTTGTGCAACAAATCATTCTCAATTCGGAAATAAGGCTCCAGTTGTGATAAAAAACGACTTTGAGAATCCTAAAAAATTGTCGCATACTTTCTATTTGATCGGTGATGCAGGAAATGCTGACGAGAAAAAAGCTCAAAAAACATTAGAACTTTTCAAAGAAAGATTGCAAAAAGCAGATTCTAGTAGTACGGCCATTTTTCTTGGCGATAATATTTATCCTTATGGAATGCCGCTTCCGAATGATCCAGAGCGAAAATTAGCGGAAGAAAAGATGAATATCCAAATGGGACTGACAAAAGGTTTTAAAGGAAAAACCATTTTTATTCCAGGAAATCATGATTGGTATAACGGTATTGAAGGCTTGAAAGAACAGGAAAAATTTGTAAAAGATTATTTTAAGTCTAAGAAATCTTTCCTTCCAAAAAATAATTGCGGCATTGACCACGTAAATATTAATGAAAATGTCGGCTTGATTGTGATTGACAGCCAATGGTATCTGGAAGATTGGGACAACCACTCAAAAATTAATGAAGATTGCGATATAAAAACGCGCGAACAGTTTTTCGATGAGCTTGAAAATAAGCTGAATGACGATCAAAATAAGACTACGATTATAGCAATTCACCATCCGTTGCTGTCAAATGGAACGCACGGCGGCCAATTTTCTTTGAAAAAACAATTGTTTCCGCTGGAATCGAATATTCCGCTTCCGGGAATTGCTTCTTTGATAAATCTTCTGAGAAAAACTTCTGGAATCAGTCCGCAAGATTTACAAAATAAAAAATACAATGCCTTCGTAAAAAGAATCAAAACGCTTATTCAAGACAAAAATAATATTGTCGTAGTTTCTGGCCACGATCATAATTTGCAATATATCGATAAAGAAAACGTGAAGCAGATTATCAGTGGTGCAGGTTCAAAACAAGAAGCGGCGAGAGCAATCAATAAAAATGATTTTTCTTATGGTGGCAATGGCTATGCTGTTTTAGAAGTTCAAAATACAGGCGCTTCAAAAGTATCTTTTTATGCTTCAGATTCAAAAGGAAAAGAAGCACTTTTATTTAAGCAACAGCCGACTTTTGACCGACCAAAACCAAATCTTCGCGAGTTTGCAAGCAAGTTCGGAACGTTTAAGGACACTTCAGTTTACACTACAAAAATGACCACCAAAGGCGGTGCTTATCGCTTTCTTTGGGGAAAACATTATCGCGATGTTTACAGCCTTCCAATAAAAGCGAGAGTAGTCAGCATTGATACTTTGTATGGTGGTTTGACGCCGACAAAAGCGGGTGGAGGACACCAGTCAAAATCACTTCGCTTAGTTGATAAAGATGGAAAAGAGTATGTTATGCGGGCCTTGAGAAAAAGTGCGACTCGATTTTTACAGTCCGTGGCTTTTAAAGATCAGCGTGTTGAAAAAGATTTTAAAGATACTTATGCGGAAGATTTTATCATGGATTTTTACACGACCGCACATCCTTATACGCCTTTTATAGTTTCAGAATTGTCTGATAAAGTAGGAATCAGCCATTCAAACCCGAAATTATTTTACATTCCAAAACAAAATCCTTTGGCTTTGTTCAATGAAGAATATGGCGATGAATTGTATATGGTGGAAGAACGTCCGATGGATGAATTTAAGAATTTGAAAAGCTTTGGAAAACCTTCGAAAATTGTTTCTACAGATGATGTTTTGGCGAACTTAAAAGCAGACGAAAAATATGAAATCGACGAGCAGAGTTACATCCGAGCCCGTCTTTTTGATATGCTAATTGGCGACTGGGACAGGCATGATGATCAATGGCGTTGGGGCGAATATAAAGAAAAAGGAAAGGTAGTTTACCGTCCGATTCCTCGTGATAGAGACCAAGCATTTTCGAAATATGACGGAACTTTATTGTCAATTTTGATGAATATTCCGGCATTGCGACACATGCGTTCTTTTGATGATAAATTGGATAATGTAAAATGGTTTAACCGCGAAGCCTATCCATTAGATGTGGCTTTTATTACGAAATCTGATGAAAATGTTTGGCAAAAAGAAGCCAAGTTTATCACCGATAATCTTTCCGATGATGAAATAAACAAAGCGTTTGACAAGCTTCCGAAAGAAGTAAAAGACAAGTCTGTTGAAAACATAAAATCAGACTTGAAAGCTAGAAAAAAACACTTGGCAAAATATGCGCAAGAATATTATGAGGTTTTGCAAAAGACAGTTTTGATTGTTGGAACTGACAAAAAAGACCGCTTCGTAATCACAAGATCGGGAAATACAACCAAAGTTGAAGTCTACAGAATTAAGAAAGAAGGCGAAGAATTGGTTCACGAAAAAACGTATAAATGTCCGGAAACAAAAGAACTTTGGGTTTATGGTTTAGATGACGATGATATTTTTGAAGTAAAAGGAAAAGGCAGAAAGAAGGTGAAAATAAGACTTCTTGGCGGTCAAAATAATGACACCTATACTATTACTGACGGAGAAAAAGTAAGGATTTATGATTTTGCAAGACAAGAAAATACGATAGATAACAAAGGTGGTGCAAAAACCTTCCTGTCAAATTCTTATGAAATCAATACTTACAATTATGAAAAACCGATGTATAATGTGCTTGCCGGTTATCCGTTATTGGGCTTCAACCCTGATGATGGCGTGAAAATTGGCGCGCGCGTAAATTATACGGTAAATGGTTTTAACCGTTTTCCTTATTCGCAAAGACACAGCGTTGGCGCTAATTATTATTTTGCGACAAGCGGTTATGAATTGTATTACAAAGGAACTTTTCCGCGACAAATCGGCAAGTGGAATTTCGTAGTAGACGCCTTGTATACGAGTCCGAATTTCTCTATAAATTATTTCGGACAAGGTAATGAAACCGAAAATTTTGACGATGATATCGATTTAGATTACAACCGTGTAAAAATCAGGACGCTTAAAGCGACACCGTCTTTGCAATGGTCAGGCGAGCAAGGCGGTTCGGCTGTTTTGCAAGCTTCTTTCGAAAGAATTCAAGTGGATAAAACGGGCGGAAGATTCATCAGCGAACCAGGAATCGTAAGCGAAGATGTTTTTGACTATAAGAATTTTGCTGATTTGAGCGCTAAATATTCGTTCGAAAATTATGATAATGTATCAAACCCGACGCTTGGAATGTCATTTTCTCTTTTGGGAGGTTATAAAATAAATCTTGAAGAAACCGACAGAAAATTTCCTTACGCAGAAAGCTCTTTAGGTTTTAATTATAGAATTTCTACTGATGGCGACTGGGTTTTGGCAACATTATTAAAAGGAAAAGTTTTGTTTGATGACAAATATGAATTCTACCAATCGGCAACTGTTGGAGGCGATTTCGACTTGCGCGGTTTCCGTAACCAGCGTTTTTCTGGAAAGCAATCTTTTTACCAAAGCACCGATTTGCGTTGGAATTTAGGCAAGATCAGAAACGGTTTCGCGCCGCTTCGCTATGGTGTTTTCGGAGGATTTGACTACGGCCGTGTTTGGGTTGAAAATGACAATTCTGACAAATGGCACCAATCTTACGGCGGTGGAATTTGGATCAACGGAGTAAATATAGTGACCGGAAAACTATCACTTTTCAATTCCTCAGACGGCTTAAGGGTTTCCGCTGGAATTGGCTTTGGATTTTAAATCAGAAAGTTTGATTTCATATAAATTCCCGCCTGTTTTTTTATCTTTTTCGTCTACAATAAGAAGGGTTTTGCTGTCTTTAAAGCAGATTCCTTCTTTTTGTGTGACGTCGTTCAATTCGAACATTTCCATCTTTCCTTTTAAGAAATCATCGCCTTTGTAATTTGATAAAACCCAAACTTTATTAGCACTCAATAAAACGATTTCCTTTCCGTCAGGACTGATGTCTGCTGAGGTTATAGCGCATTTTTGGTAGCTTGCACAGCTGATGAATTGCCCTAAAAATTCGGCCTTGTGATTTCCAGCTTTGTTCGGAACTTTATAGACTAAAACGGTTCCGTCAAAACCTTTGCTTCTGTTTTTTGAGAAGATATAAAAGTTGCCTTTGTATTCAAAAAAAGATTCTGAATCATAGAATAATTCTGATTTCTTTGGAGGAAATTCTTTCTGGTTCGGATAATAAAACGAAATCTTTGAAGTCGCATTTGCCGTATTGTCTTTCAAGCTCGAAGCCTCGATTTTATAAATGCACAAATCTTTTCTCTTGTTTTCATTATTTCCAAAATCACCGATATAAAGATTGCCGTTTTCATCAGAAGTCAAATCTTCCCAATCGACATTTTTGGCATTTTCAACCAAAATTACGTGTGCAATTTCTCCTTTAGAATTCAATCCATAAACCACATTTTTGTTGCCGCTGTCTTCAATTACCCAGCCCAAATCTGACTTGTTCGTTACTTCAATTGCCGAAGCTTCCTTCAGTTTTATTTTTGTTGTAATAGTAGGAATTTCTTGGGATTTGCCTGAGCAGGAAAGTAAAATAGTAATTATAGAAAGTAAAGAAATTGTCTTCATTTTGGTGATTTAATTAAGTAAAGATAGACATTCAAACGCTAAAAATTGAATTTCAGTATTCTTAAGATTCGCTTAAATCAAGATGTTGTGTTCAATTTATAAGTTCAGACGGCGTTAGTTTGTAAACATAATTTACGTCATGAAATTAAAATCATCTTTGAATTTCGCTTTTCACTTTTCTCCACGATTTTCTTTACTGTGGAATTTCTGCAAAGGATTTTTGCTTTTCTCACTCTTGCTCCGAATCATTTTTATGGTCTGGCAACACGCCGAGGTTTCCTGGAATGTATTTGCAGTTTTGCGAACGCTTTTCACCGGAATGTTCTTCGATATTGGCGTTTGCAGTTTTGTGGTTTTTCCTGCGATTCTATATTATTTAGGGTTTCCAAATAAGTTTGTCGGTTCGCTTTTGGATAAAATTTTAATCTATTTTTTCTTCACGCTGACCGTTTTTATTCTGGTTTTCGTCTTCTTCGCAGAAATCACTTTTTGGGAAGAATTTAGAACTCGATTTAATTTTATAGCCGTTGATTATTTGATTTACACGCACGAAGTAATCAGCAATATTCAAGAATCCTATCCTTTGCCTTTGCTTGTTTCTGGAGTTTTAGCAATTACTTTTCTAATCATTTTTGTTATTTATAAAAAAGGAATTTTTGCAAAAACGTTTCTTGTAGGCGCTCCATTAAAAAATAAATTGGCGTTGTTTTTTACGGCAATAATTATAATGGGATTTTACATTTCTTTCATAAAAAATACGCAGGCAGAATGGTCTTCCAATCGCTACAATAGCGAAATTTCAAAGTCCGGAATTTATTCTTTCTTCGCTGAATTTCGAAATAATCAGATGAAATACACCACGTTTTATACTTCGATTGATGAAAATAAAGCCTGTGAGATTGTGAAGAAAAAGCTCTCTGAAAGCAATGCCAAATTCCAGAAAAGCAATTTTTGCATTCGAAGAAATATCCAAGATTCAGTTCCTTCGGAAGCAAAACCAAACGTGATTTTTATCTTGATGGAAAGCATGAGCGGCAGTTTTATGAAGGAATTCGGAAACGATAAAAACATTACGCCTTTCATGGATGATTTGGCCCAAAACAGTATTTTCTTCAGCAATTTATATGCTACAGGAACAAGAACAGTTCGCGGCATGGAAGCTGTGACGCTTTGTATTCCGCCAACTCCGGGGCAAAGTATTGTGAAACGTCCGAACAATCAAAACCTTTTTACGGTCTCAAATGTTTTTGCGGACAGAAATTATAAAAGCAATTTTTTCTATGGAGGCGATGGCTATTTTGATAATATGAACAGCTATTTCGGTGGCAACGGATTCACGATTTATGACCGCGGTCGAGGTAGTGTTTTAAGCGATAAAATTAAAACAGAACGACATAATATTGAGGACAGCGAAGTGACTTTTGAAAATGCCTGGGGAATTTGCGACGAAGATATTTACAGCAAAATGCTTAAAGTTGCCGACGAACATTATGCAGAAAAAGTTCCTTTTTTCAATTTCGTAATGACAACTTCCAACCATCGTCCTTACACTTATCCGGATAATAAAATTGATGTTCCGTCAGGAACTGGGCGTGACGGAGCGGTTAAATATGCTGATTTTGCATTAGGAAAAATGATTGAGAGTGCTAAGACAAAACCGTGGTTTAAGAATACTGTTTTTGTAATTGTTGCCGATCATTGCGCGAGCAGCGCAGGAAAAGATGAAATTGACGTGGCGAATTATCATATTCCTGCGATAATTTATAATCTGCCAAATCACGAGAATTTGAAAATCCAAAAGCAATGCTCTCAGATTGATTTGTTTCCGACGCTTTTCTCGCTTTTGCATTGGAATTACCAATCTGATTTTTTTGGTAAAAATGTACTGCAGTCTGATTTTGAAGATCGAACTTTTGTGGGAACCTATCGAAAATTAGCGTACATGAAAAAAGACCAGATTATGATTCTTTCTGATCAAAAAAAACAAACATTTTACAATTGGAACAAATCCAATAATGAGCTGAAATCCATTCCGATGCAAAAGGATTTTCTGAAAGAAGCAATTGCTTGGTACCAAACCGCTGATTATTTATTTACAAACAAATTACTCGCAGAATAATGTATATCCACTTTATAATCAACCCAATTTCGGGCACAGGGAAACACGAAATTACGAAAGAAATATTGCGAAAATTCTTTCCAGAAGATCGTGTTGAAGTTGAATTTTCTGAATATAAAAAGCACGCCATACTTTTGACACAGGAAGCAATTTTGGAAAATCCAGATATTGTTGTGGCTTGCGGAGGCGATGGAACCATTAACGAAGTGGCATCTTGTTTGGTTGGGACAAAAATAAAGTTGGGCATAATTCCTATTGGTTCGGGAAACGGCTTGGCTTCTAATTTGAAGATTTCTTGCATTTTGGAAGAAGCAATTCGTTCTATAAAAGTGGGCAAAACTGTCACAATTGATGTCGGCAAAGCGAACGATCATTATTTTTTCAGCAACATCGGATTGGGAATTGACGCTTTAATTATCAAGAAATATGAAGCGACAAAAAAGAGAACACTTTCGGGATATATCAATGCTTCGCTGCAAGCAAGTTCTCAATTTAAAGCGCCGAAAGCTATTGTTTCTTGTGATGGAAATGCTACCGAAATTGATCCGTTTTTGCTGTTTATTTCCAATTCAAACCAAATGGGATATGGCTTCAGCCTTACGCCAAAGGCAAAACTTTCAGACGGATTTTTAAATTTGCTGTGCGTTCCAAAGCTTAATTTGTTTAAAAAGCTGCTTTTCGGCTATTTTGTTTTGGCTAAAAAGACAGAGGAATTTAGCAGAAGCAAACAGCAACTGGTTCAAAATCTAAATATAGAATTTCCAGATAAAATCTTTACGGATATTCAAATTGACGGCGAATTTTACAATTTAAAAACAAATAAAATAGCAGTTTCAATACTTCCAAATGCTTTGGAAATTCTGGCTTTATAAATTATTTGCTTACATTTAATCAAATTTGGGAATATGAATATTTTAATCGCAGAAGACGAAATCGGGATTTCAAATTTCTTAAAGCAAGGTCTTGAGGAAGAAAATTTTAAAGTGACTGTCGCCAATGACGGACAAAAAGCCTTGCAGTTTGCCTTGAAGCAGAATTTCGACCTGCTTCTTTTAGATTGGATGTTGCCAAAGCTTTCGGGTATTGAAATCTGCGCTTCTTTCAGAAAAAATAACAAGCATACGCCGATAATTTTTTTGACAGCGAAAGATACGGTTCAAGAAACTATTGAAGGATTAAAAGCAGGAGCTAATGATTACATCAAAAAACCGTTCAGTTTTGACGAACTTTTAGAACGAATTAAGGTGCAGTTCCGGATTTCAAATCCTGAGAATGAAGCTTATTCTTTAGGTCCGATTTTTTTAAAAACAGAAACGCACCAAGTTTTTGTCAATGAAAAGGAAGTTTCGCTGACGCAGAAGGAATTTTCTCTTTTAGAATATCTGATCAAAAATAAAGGGATTGTCTGCACTCGAAACCAAATTATCAAAGAAGTCTGGAACATTCATTTTGATTATGATTCGGGCGTGATTGACGTTTTTATAAATTCCATCCGCAAGAAACTCGGACTCAAAAAAGAAGAAGATTATATAAAAACAGTTCGCGGAATTGGTTACATTGCAAAAGAAATCTAGCGAAACTATGCTTCCATTTTCTTTTAAAAACCGAATAGCTTTTTACAATCTTATCAGTGCTGCGTTGCTGATTTTGATTGTTTTCGGCATTATTTATTTTATAGTTTCTTTGGCCGTAAATAAAGATGTTGCCGCAGTATTAGAGTCTGAAGTAGAACACCATCAGGCATATGTCGAATATCAGGAAGGAACCGATGTAAGGCTGGTAGAACCCAATGAATGGGAAGAAATAGAACATAGCGAACTTGAAGTCAATCCTATATTTGTGCAATTTTTTGATTCAAAAGGCAACTTTTACCAAAAATCGCCCAATTTAAAACAGCAGAACCTGACTTTTGACGCCGTGAATAGCAAAATTCATTATGAAAATGTCTTTTTGAATGGCATTCCCATCATGCAGGTTCAGGCACCGCTTATCAACAAAAACAAAATTATTGGATATGTCGTCGTGGGCATGTCTGTGCAAAACCAAACACGCATCTTGAACAGCCTGAAATTGGTAATATTTATCGCTTTTCCGGTAATAATCTTTGCACTCTTTTTTATTACCCGATTTATTGCGGGAAGAAGTATAAAGCCCGCCGTAAATATCATCAGCACAACGAGCAGAATCACCAACAGCAATTTGAGCGAAAGAATCGAGCTTCCTCAAAATAAAGATGAGCTTTTTGAATTGTCCTCTTCGATAAACCAGCTTTTAGACCGGATAGAAAATGCCGTGATTCGCGAAAGAAAATTCACGTCTGACGCTTCGCACGAGCTTCGCACGCCGCTGGCAGTCATCCAAGGAACGCTGGAAGTCTTGATCAGAAAACCGCGTGAAAGCAGCGAATATGAAGAGAAAATAAAATATTGCATCAGCGAGGTAAATCGCTTGAATGATTTGGCCGATCAACTGCTTTTGCTGGCACGGTTTGAAAACCAAAAGGCAGCGATCAACATTGAAAAAATTGCGATTGATGAAATTATCCTGCAAATTTTAGAAAGATATTCGTCAAGAATTACCGCTAAAAATATTGCCGTGAGTTTTGATTTCCAAAAGCATTTTTGGATTAATTCAGATGCTTACCTGACTTCCGTTATTTTAGAAAACTTGATTTCGAATGCCGTAAAATATTCCAATCAAAACGGCAAGATTGTTATTGTATTAACCGAAGAGTCAAACACAATAAGCTGTGCAGTCATCGATAACGGAATCGGGATTTCAGCTGAAAATCTAAAGAAGATTTATGATGAATTTTATAGAGTTGAAAATCTAGAGCAAAATGCCGCAAAAGGAACGGGCTTGGGACTTTCTATCGTGAAAAGACTTTGTGCTTTGCTTCAGGCGACTTTACAGATTGAAAGTAATAAAGAAAAAGGAACTGTAGCGACTGTAATTTTCAATAAGTAATCAGTAACAATAGAGCATAAAAAAAGCCCAGTAACACTGGGCTTTGGTATTTTTAGTCTTCTATAGCTTCTCCTGATTTTCTGTAGATGAAGCTTCCATAGATATGTCTTCTTGCAAAACGGCTTGGCGATTCAGCATTGACCATTTTTACATAAGTATTTCTTGGAACACCGATATATTCGTACATATTTCCGTTCAAATGCTGTACTTTCAAAATCTGTTTTTCATAGTAAAAGTCATGAATGTTAGATTTTGCAATAGTCTCTGTATACTCTTCTTTGTATTTTTCTTGCGTTTCTTGATTGATGCTCACTAAAAAGTGGTAAGCTTCGATCACTGATTTGCTTTTTTCTTCCGCCTCTAATTTTCCAGCGTCGTCATTTACAAATTTATCAGGATGCGCATCCTTCATCACATTTCTGTAAATTGTTTTCAACTCTTTTAAAGTAACGGTTTTGTCAACCCCAAGAAGCTTTCTGTGCTCAATAACTCTTTTCATAATTTTTTGAATCCTTATTTCGGGGTGCAAAATTAGGCAAATTAAAATGAAATATCATAATGAGTTGTGTATTAATTTGTTTTGCCATTTCGGAAAACCTTTTTCTGTGCTATTTTACTTATTTATAAAGTAATACTATAGCACTTTTTCCAGCAGAAAATTTTTTGATTGCCACAAACAATTGCCTTCCATTAAATTATCTCTATAGAAAGGAGTTCGGCCGCTAGGGAGGAGAGTTAAGTTGAATTATTTGGCACTAAATTCAAAGTTCGCTCACGCCAAGCCACAAACGCTTAATTTTTTTTAAAATAGAAGCGCAAATTAAGAGAGAAAGTTATTTTCAATTCTTAATTTGCGCTTTTAAAATATAATTCTTTTTATGAATAACTCTAAAATCACTGATCAGTCGCGCCCTAATTATACAGTGCCGCTGATTACCATTACGTTGCTCTTCTTTATGTGGGGTTTTATTACCTGCATGAACGACATTCTGATTCCTTATTTGAAGAAATTATTTGCGCTAAGTTTTGTTGAATCGATGCTGGTGCAGTTCTGTTTCTTCGGAGCTTACTTCCTTGGTTCGTTGGCTTATTTTGCTATTTCATATTATAAAGGCGACCCGATCAACAAAGTCGGGTATAAAAAAGGCATCCTTGCCGGAATTGTTTTGTCTTCCATCGGCTGTATTTTATTCTATCCGGCGGCAACTTTTTCTGTATACGGATTATTCCTCGGAGCCTTGTTCGTGTTAGGCTTGGGATTCACTATCCTGCAGATTACAGCCAATGCTTATGTTTCTTTGTTAGGAACAGAAGACAGCGCATCAGGACGCTTGAACATGACGCAGGCGTTTAACGCTTTTGGAACTACGATTGCCCCAATATTAGGAGGTTATTTAGTTTTCGGACCAGGAGGCGACCACAACATTACTGCGGAAGCAACGCGCATTCCATATCTTGTGTTTGCAGGAATCTTGCTTTTGGTGGCCGTTTTGATTTATAATGTGAAACTGCCTTCGTTCCAAACGGAAGAAACCGAACAAAAAGGACTGGGCGCCTTGACTTTCCCACAGTTGCGTTTGGGCGTACTTGGCATTTTCTGCTATGTCGGCGGAGAAGTAGCCGTGGGAAGCTTCATCATCAGCTTTTTAGAATTGCCGAGCGTGACAGGATTGTCTGAAGCAGTGAGCAAGAACTATTTGGCGATGTACTGGGGCGGTGCGATGATTGGGCGTTTCTTAGGGGCGATTTCTTTGAACCACAGCATCAGTGCCAGCAAAAAAGCAATTTACATGATCCTTACAGCGGGAGCGGTTTTCTTGTTGATTTATAGCATTGTGGATCTGACTTTTGACCAGATGAGTTTCTTCCTGATTTTCTTGGTGTTGAACTTTGCAGCGTTTATGGTAGGCAAATCTGCGCCGGCAAGAACCTTGGCCATCTTTGCTTCGATCAACGTCATCTTGTTGCTGTCAACGATGTTCAGCACAGGCTATATGGCGATGTACAGCGTTTTGGGCATCGGAATCTTTAACTCAATCATGTTTTCAAATATCTACACTTTAGGTATCGCAGGACTTGGAAAATATACCAGCCAGGGTTCTTCTTTATTGGTCATGGCAATTTTGGGTGGCGCTTTAGTGCCGCTGGTTCAGGGTGCGCTTGCTGATTCTGACTTTGGCGTGCAGAAATCTTTTATCGTTCCGGTATTCTGTTACCTGTACATTCTTTTCTTCGGATTGTATTGTGCCAAGAAATTAAAGTTTGTGGAACATGCTAAGGGTGTTTCTGGGCATTGATTTAGAAATATAATTTAAATAAAAAGGCAGTTGTTATTTATAGCAACTGCTTTTTTGTTTAATCATTTTGTTATTAACCATTTCTTCAAATATAGCAAATTGCCCAATCTTTATATTAATAAAAAGCCTACTTCGCCATCCTCACAGAACCACTGCACATATCACCTTCAGGAATACCAGTTATCCATACTTTGAGTTTCGCAGTTCGCTCTTTGGTTAATTCTTCAAGTGTCATGTTCCAGCACATCGGAAAAGCGCTTCCGTAAGCTTCCCTTCCGTTTTTGGCAGGGTAAATGGCTGCTACTTCTGCATCGCGAAAAGCAATCCAGGCTTGCTGTGCTTTTTTAAGGCTTGCAATAAAAGACTTGTCTGATTTATATTCTTTGAGGATCTGTTGGTAAACCTGGTTTAATTCTTTGTCAGCTTTCATATAAGCCTGACTGGCTTTTTCATTTTCAGCAAGCTGGCTTTGTGAAAAAACAGATATTGAGCTTAACAATAGTATAAATGCAAATAGATTTTTCATAATCTGAAGTTTTTAAGTAGCTTAAATTTACGTGTTTTTTTAAAACAAATACTGCTTTTTATTTCATTTAATTTTGTGATAAATAACAGCAATAAAATTGATTATTGAGCTTCTATAAGTGAATTATATGTGAAATTTACAGATAAACATACTATTGTTGAATTTTTTAAGTTTAACAATTAACAGCATTGGTCTTTTAAAAGCTGGTGTAAAATTTTGCCCATATTTAATTATCCAATCCATTAAACCCGTAAAGTATGAAGATCAGAAAAGAAGTGAATGCCAGAAAAGGAATGCCGGCTTTAAATCTTGAAACGATGTTTCTTGACAATTCCCAGATGAAAATCATGTTTAAGATAAGCGACAGTACCTTGTTTCGCTGGCGGAAAGCAAAAATTTTAAAATACAAGAAAGTGGGAGGGAAGTATTATTACCATTATGACCTCGTCATGAATTTTATGAAAAGCAACATGAATTACTAAAACAAATTAACACCTATAAAAAAAGCCTGTTCTGTCAAGACCAGGCTTTTTTGTTTTGTTGCCTCAAACTGCTTGAAAGTCTTTATTTTTAGGTTGTTGCATGTTTGTTCGTGCTTTGTTCGAGAAATGCCGCATTTTGCGAAAGTTGAGCCAAACAATCTTCGAACAAACCTCGAACAAAGTAGGGTAAAAAATAGACCTTGGCGTCAAAAGCTGTCAAACGCCATCAATGTTTTCAAAAGCCGTCAAGTTTGCCGAAACCTGTCAAGTTTGCCGTTACGCGTCAAATGCAGTCGCAATGTGAAACCGAAAGAATGCCGTGTTACATTCGCTCTATCCAATGCCAAGAAAAGGCTTTGGGAAAACAAAATATAAACTTTAAATTTTGATTTTATGGGAACTTATGAACAAGGCATTTTAGGAGCATTTTCAGGATTGGTAGGGCCTGTTGTTGGGGCAAGCTTTAGAGGAAAGAATGTGATGCGAGGCAGGCCAAAAAAGACAAAAAAGGTACCGACGCTTGGACAGCTGGCACAAAGGGCAAAGTTTGCTGCGGTGACACGATTTCTTACTCCGGCAAACAGCATTTTGTCTGATTATTTTGGGTCGCCTGCAGGCACGCAATCCCGATACAATTTGGCGACATCCTATCATTTGAAAGAAGCCGTTGAATTTCAAGATACAGAAGCACGCCTGCTTTATGACAAGGCACTTTTTTCTAGAGGAACATTATTAGCACCGCAAAATATGACTGCCATTGCCATTGCGGGCGGAAAGCTGAAGCTTGAATGGATAAACAATGCTCAAGGAAACGCTCGCGACAATGACAAATTGATGGTTGTGGTGTATGAGCCGATCGGGCACTTTTATGAATTTTTCTTAAATGCAGGGGTTAGGTCAGACAGTGACGCTGCAATCGTCTTGCCGGCTTATTTGACAGGAAGCGAAGTGCAGTGCTGGGCTTTCATGATTGCCTCTGAAACTGCGCTGAAAAGCACTAGCCAATATTTGGGCGCAATTACGGTATTGTAACGATAAGTGTTTGGTAATCGAAATATTTGAAGTTTTTTTTCAGATAGTAATCACGTTGTGATGTTTATAAAATCGGGCAGTTGTAATTGATTATGGCTGCCTCTTTTTTAGGCTATAGATTAAAGAAATGCAGTGTTTGAAATTTAAATAGGCTTAAATTTCTCCAAGATGCCAAAGCTATTAATATACTCTGAAGGACGTTGGCCTAAGATTTTAAAAAAAGTATTGCTGAAAGTAGGCGCGCTGTTGTAACCTACGGCCAGCGCCACTTCGTTTACCGATAGCCTTTTTTCTAACAGCAATTCAATGGCTTTCAATATTCTTCGGATGGTAAAATATTGTATGAAAGACATGCCCAGATCTTTTTCGAAAAGGCGGTACAGCGACCTTTCGCTGAACCCAAAGCGGTTGGACAAATCAGAAAACAAGATGGTTTCGCCCAAATTTTCATCTATATAAGAGAGTATGTTTTCAAGCCGTTGGTCTCTTGCAAACGGAAGCGAAAGATGCAATTGCGCAGTGCAAATTTCAGGAAGCATGGCTTTAATGGCATTTGCAATGGCATGATTTCTAGAGCCCTTTTTAAGATGCCCGTTCCAGCGGTTGGTGAAAAGCATCATCTGCAGCAATAAATCGTTGGCCGGATAAATACTTTCCATATCATAAAACCCATGCTCGTTCTTGGCCTTCGGAAAATATAAATTACGCATGATGGCCTGTTCTGAACTTGTGTGGATGCTGTGCGCAACTCCGGCAGGAATCCAAAGAAAGTGCCTTGCGGGCAGAAAATAAGTGTGGGTTTCGGTTGTTACATGAATGATCCCGCCTTCAGTATACAGCAATTGTGCCTTCAGGTGCTTGTGCGTCGGGATTAGGTGTTCGCCCATGAGATCGTGGTGGCAATAAATGCTTTTTTCATCGGCATCAACTTCCTTGATATAATATTTTTCTTCAAACGCTTGAGGACTTTTCATGTGGCGGTTTTGGATATAATTCTGGCTTATCTGGATAATAGGACAGCCTTTATTTTTGGTAAATTTGTATAGACCTCTAAAAAAATAGATTCACAATTAGCAAATAATTCCCTGAAAATTATTTTTTTATTTAAAACTCCAATCGTATGCTACAAGACAGGATACAGTTTCAAAATTACAAAGACAAAGTCATATCTGCACAACAGGCTTCGCTTTTTTTCAATGATAAAATGACAGTAGGAACCAGCGGTTTTACCAAAGCTGGAGACAGCAAAGCCGTGCTTCCTGCTTTTGCAGAACGTGCCAAATATGAAAACATCGCAATCACATTGATCACTGGCGCTTCCCTTGGAGGCACTACCGATTCTGATTTAGCGACGAACAATGCGCTTTACAAAAGGATGCCTTTTCAGGTAGATCCTGTGCTTCGCAAGAAAATCAATGACGGAAGCCTCCTTTTTATTGACCAGCACCTCAGCGAAACGGCAGAACTTTTAGAAAACAAGCACCTGCCAAAAATAGATATTGCCCTTCTCGAAGCTGCTTACATCGATGAAAACGGGAACATTATTCCAACGACTTCTGTGGGGAATTCAGCCACATTTGCACACCTGGCAGAAAAGATAATTATAGAAATCAATACGACTATTCCTTTTGACTTCAAGGGACTGCATGATATTTATATTCCAGAAAGCTATCCGAATAGAAAGCCTTTGCAGATTACCGGTTCTTCAGAAAGAATAGGGCAGGATTTTATCTCGATTGATCCAGAAAAGGTAATCGGAATTGTTTTTACGGATATTCCTGACAGCCCGGCACAGATTGCGCTTCCGGATGAAAAAACTACGGCGATAGCCGACCATCTGCTTGCTTTTTTTGAAAACGAAATCAAGGAAAACAGGCTGACCAAATCGCTTCTGCCACTGCAGGCAGGAATCGGTAAAGTAGCCAATGCAGTGCTTTCTGGTTTTGGAAAGGGCGATTTTGAAAACCTCGAAATGTATTCAGAAGTGTTGCAAGACAGCACCTTTGAACTTTTGGACAGTGGCAAGCTGCAATTTGCTTCGGCTTCGTCTTTAGCTGTTTCTGAGGAATGCTATGCTCACATTATGGATAATTTCCAGCATTACAAAGACAAGATAGTATTGCGTCCACAGCAGATCAGCAACTCGGCTGAGGTTATCCGCCGTCTTGGAGTGATTGCCATCAACACTGCCATTGAATTTGATATTTATGGCAACGTAAATTCGACACATTTGGGAGGTACAAAGATGATGAATGGCATTGGCGGTTCTGGAGATTTTGCCCGAAATGCTTACCTCAGCATTTTTGTTTCGCCGTCGACTTCTAAAGACGGCAATGCTATTTCGCATGTCTTGCCGATGGTGTCGCACGTAGACCACAGCGAGCACGATGTGGATGTATTGGTTACCGAACAGGGACTCGCAGATTTGCGCGGACTAGCACCAAGAGAGCGCGCTAAAGTTATTATTGAAAACTGCGTCCATCCGGAATATAAAGAAGCGCTTCAAGATTATTTTGACCGCGCCTGTGAAAGGGGAGGGCATACACCGCATATTTTAGAGGAAGCTTTTGTGATGCATTCTCGATTTAATACCACGGGAAGCATGAAAGTGCCTGCCTTAAAACCTGTCATGGTTTAAGCTTCTTTGGCAATAATTGTTATTTGCTTGGCTTCTCTTTTTCTATGGAATTAGAGGAGCCTTTTTCTTAGTAACAATTTTACGCATTTATAGAGAACTGTAAATTCACGAAGGAAATTATTGGTATTATTGTAAAGGTGATTTCCTGTGCGATAACTCAAAATATTGAAACGGCATTGAACAAGCAAAATGCTTCATCTGATAATTTTTATAATAATCTGGAAGGGATATTATACTCTCAGTATCAACTAAACTAGAAGCTTTATGATAAACTTTTTTATATTTGGCATATAATCTACCCTATAAAACATGAGATCAACATTATCCTTTCTGCTTTTTTTATTTGCGATCAACTTGTGTTCTGCACAAATGAGGCCGATTATCATAGTATTCAAAACAGGCGATACCCTTCGAGGAGTTGGAAAAATGAAAGCTGATTCGGTTAAATATAAAGACGAGCTAAATGACGGCGAACCGCAAGAATTTGAGTTTTCAAAAATAGAAATCGTGAAATTGGTGATTCCGCAAAACAAGAGCGTAAACTACAGATTTTTTCAGACTAAAGAAGGTTCAAAATATTTGGCAGTACAAGAAGTCGTTTCAAATGGAGAGGTTGCTTTGTTTACCACATCTTCCTCAAATCCAATGCAAGCCCAGATGGGCATGGGGATAACTTATTCTGCGCCTATAGAAAATTATTATCTCAAAAGAAAAAATGAGGAAATGATGACAGATCTTGGTCCGTATAGCCCTTTGGCAAATAATTTAAAAGATAAAGTTTTAGAGTATTTTGCAGATTGCAGCACGCTGGTTGATAAATTGAAGAAAGGGGATTTCAGGGTCAGGAGAGGTCTTACAGAAATTGTTGAATTCTATAATAAAAATTGCAATTAAATTGTCAAGGCAACAAATACATTCAAGAAATATACTAAATCAATAAAATCTTAAATCTATAAATTATGAAATCAAAAGTTTTACTATTCTTATTTTTAATTGTTTCTTCCTTTTCCTTCGCACAAACGGGATATAAAAAAGTCTATAAATTTGGCGATTATCACAAAGATTGGGCAATGGTCAAAACCATTTCCGGAACGTATGGCTTTATTGACAAAAATAAAAATATTGTCGTTCAGCCGATTTATGCTAAAATTGAAAAGTTCGGCAAGCATCAAGAAGGCTTGGCAATGGTCAAGTCAATAGCTGATTCTTATGGTTTTATTGATCAAAATGGCAAAGAAGTAATTCCTGCAATTTATACTTTAGAGGAAGTCAAAAATAATTTTAAAGGATTATTAAAGAGAGTTGGGAAATAATATTGAATTCTCTACTCTAAATAATTAAAAATAAAAAAGTCCAGAATATTCTGGACTTTTTTATTTATTGAAAATTTTTTTCGTATTATTTAGAAACCTCCTTAACGCTAATCGCAAAACCGCCACCGCGAGCCATCTGCTGTTTCAATTTAGTCTTAGAAGTAATTTTCATTTTCTTGATTTCATAAGACTGTGGATTTTTCTCATAATCAGCGTCTTTTCCATCCGCATAAATTATTGCTTCGTATGTTTTTCCTTTTGGCAAGAAATCAAAGTTTACATTCCCAACTCTAGCATTTTCGTCTGTAATGCCGCCAACAAACCATTCGTCTTTTCCTTTCGCCTTACGGGCAATCGTGATAAAATCGCCTGGTTCCGCTTCTAGGATATTCGTTTGGTCCCAGTCGATTGCCACATCTTTGATGAATTGAAAAGCATCCAAATGTTTGTTGTACGTTTCTGGCAAATCAGCCGCCATTTGCAACGGAGAATACATTGTCACATACAAAGCCAATTGTTTTACCAAAGTCGTGTGGACGAAAGAATTATTCTCAGGATTGTAAGCGCTTACTTTAGTCTGAAAGATTCCAGGCGTATAATCCATCGGTCCTCCCATCAATCTTGTAAATGGAAGAATTGTAGTGTGGTCTGCGTTATTGCCGCCAAAAGCTTCATATTCTGTTCCTCTTGCCGCTTCATTTCCAATCAAGTTTGGATAGGTTCTGCTCAATCCCGTCGGGCGAACCGCTTCGTGTGCATTTACCATGATTTTGTAATCTGCAGCCTTTGTAATTGCATATAAATAATGGTTGTTTGCCCATTGTCCATAATGGTATTCGCCACGAGGAATAATGTCGCCCACATAGCCGCTTTTTACAGCATTGTAACCATTATCTACCATAAATTGGTAGGCTTTGTCCATGTGTCTTTCATAATTTCTGATAGAACCCGAAGTTTCGTGGTGCATCATCATTTTTACGTTTTTAGAAGCCGCATAACGGTGCAATTCCTGAACGTCAAAATCTGGATAAGGCGTTACGAAATCAAAAACATAGTCTTTCGATTTTCCAAACCAGTCTTCCCAACCTTCATTCCAGCCTTCCACTAAAACAGCGTCAAAGCCATGTTTTGCAGCGAAATCAATATATTCTTTTACGTGAGCCGTGTTTGCAGCGTGTTTTCCGTTAGGTTTTGTTTTAGAATAATCTAGTTCTCCTAATTTTACGCTGGTCAAATCATTATAAGCCCAAGTGCTTTTTCCGGTAATCATTTCCCACCAAACGCCAACATATTTCACAGGTTTTATCCAAGAAACATCTTTGTATTTTGTAGGTTCATTTAGGTTCAAAATCAATTTAGAAGCTAAAATGTCAGTCGCCTTATCGCTTACCACTATGGTTCTCCAAGGCGATTGCGTAGGTGCTTGCGTATACCCTTTATCACCAATGGCATCAGGCGTTAAAAATGAATTTAATACAAAATTTTTATCGTCTAAATCAAGTGACATTGTAGAATAATCTACCAAAGCCGCTTCGTGAATATTGATGTACAAACCGTCTTTGCTTTTCATCATCAAAGGCGTTTGCACTCCTGTATCTGAAAAAGTATGCTGCGAAGCATTTGACGTTACGGCACCTTTCATTTTGCCTCTAATTTCAGATAAATTTGAAGTCACTGTGCTGTATTCTTGCGTATCAAAATCTCCCGGAAGCCAGAAAGCCTTGTGATCTCCAGCCAAAGCAAATTGCGTTCGTTCTTCCTTTATTACGAAGTAAGCCAATGCTGCCTGTTCTGGAAATTCATATCTGAAACCCAATCCGTCATTGAACAAACGAAAACGGATTCTGATAAAACGGTCTTTTACCGATTTCTGTGCCAGCGTTACAAGCAACTCATTATAATTATTTCGGATGGATTTTTGTTCACCCCAAACTGGGCTCCAAGTTTCATCAAACGTAGCATTTTCAGCTTTCGTAACGGTAAAACCATTCAAGAAAGAAGGAACATCTTTAGTTTCAATTCCTAATTTGCTCGTTTTGATAACCGGCTTGTTTTTGTAATTTAATTCATAAGTAGGAGTTCCGTCTGCCGTCAGGCTGAATTTTAACTTCAGATTTTTGTCAGGCGAAATTAGCTCTTGCGCCTGCACAACAACGCAAGAAACAAGAAGAAATAGGGCTGTAAATAGTTTATTCATTTGTAGTAAATTATAAAATTATCATTTATCTATCGTAAAAATAGAAAAATCAGCAGAAAATGCCAGACTTTATTTCAAGGTTTGTAAATTTCGGTTGCATTACAACGTTATAGTTGTCAGTTTTGTTGAAAAGTCTTTTCATACGTTTTTGTTGGCAAAGCTATTTTCTCATGATGTAATTTGTTAAAATAATTTTTCTACATTTGTATTATGAATCAAGCGAGGCACTTTTTGACTGCATTTTTATCGGCATATCTGCTGATACTGATGATCTTGCCTTGTAATGACGCGCATGCGCAGACAGAAACTGTTTTTGAAACCCAATTTTCGAAAGTGTCTCAAGCAGAGCACCACGAAGATTTTTGTACGCCTTTCTGCATCTGTTCTTGCTGTACTACACCAATAATCGTACAGTCAATGACTGTTTTTGAAGTTTCTTACTTCGAAAATCAGTTTACCCAATTGCCAAGTTTTTATAAATCGATTATTTCCAATTTCTACGGATCGATTTGGCAGCCGCCACAATTAGTATAATGTTTGCCGATGCGAGTCGGCTGATTTGTCGTGGAATTTCCATAAATAAGATTTAGCGGAAGCTAAAATAAATCAACATTATATTTCCATAATCTATGTTAGATAAGATTATTCATTTCAGCATCCATAATAAATTTATTATCGGGCTGTTTACCCTGGCATTAATCATTGCAGGAAGCTATGCTGCTTACAATCTTCCCATCGATGCCCTGCCAGATATTACCAACAACCAGGTTCAGATTATCACGAGTTCGCCCACTTTGGCAACCCAAGAAGTGGAACAATTTATCACGTATCCGATTGAACAGGCCGTAAAACCAATCCCGAAAATCGTGGAATTGCGTTCCATCAGCCGTTTTGGATTGAGCGTTGTTACTGTAGTTTTTGAAGAAAGCGTAGATATTTATTGGGCAAGAGCGCAAATATCCGAACGATTGAAAGAAGCAGAAAGTACGATTCCTAAAAACGTCGGAAGTCCTGAAATGGCACCCGTCAGCACAGGTCTTGGAGAGATTTACCAATACGTAGTTTTTCCTAAAAAAGGCTTTGAAGATAAATACAACGCTACCGATTTGCGAACCATCCAAGACTGGATTATCAAGCCTCAGCTGACTGGAACCGCTGGTGTCGCTGAGGTAAATACGCTTGGAGGCAATCTAAAACAATACGAAATCGCTGTCCAGCCCGACAAATTAAAAAGTATGGGGGTGACAATTCCTGAGATTTTTGAAGCTTTGGAATCCAATAATGAAAATACAGGAGGCGCTTATATTGACAAAAAACCGTATGCTTATTTTATCCGAGGCATCGGAATGGTCAGCAGTATCGAAGACATCAATAAAATCGTAGTCAAAAACCAAAACGGGATTCCCATTCTAATCCGTGATATTGCCAAAGTCCAAATCGGAAGCAGTATCCGATACGGAGCTGTAACCAAAGACGGAAACGGCGAAGAAGTCAGCGGGATGGTGATGATGCTCAAAGGCGAAAACAGTGGGGAAGTGGTCAAAAGGGTCAAGGAAAAAATGGAGCAGATTAAAAAATCCTTGCCAGAAGGCGTTTCCATCGAACCTTTTATGGATCGTACAAAATTGGTCGACAAAGCCATAAAAACCGTTGAAACCAATTTAATAGAAGGCGCTTTAATCGTAATTTTCATCTTGGTTTTATTGCTCGGAAACTGGCGTGCTGGATTGGTCGTGGCTTCCGTAATTCCATTGGCTTTATTGTTTGCCATTTCGATGATGAAGCTTTTTGGCGTAAGCGGCAATCTGATGAGCCTTGGTGCCATCGATTTTGGAATCATTGTCGACGGAGCCGTAATCATAGTAGAAGCCATCATCCATAGACTTCAAGTCAGGAAAAAAGAAACGTTGACTTCTGACCAGATGAACGAAGAAGTGTATCAGGCTTCCGCCAAAATCAGAAGCAGTGCGGCATTCGGAGAAATTATTATTTTAATCGTATATCTCCCGATTTTAGCATTGGTCGGAATTGAAGGGAAAATGTTCGGTCCAATGGCACAAACGGTTTCGTTCGCGATTTTGGGAGCGTTTATTTTATCACTGACGTATGTCCCGATGATGAGCGCTTTGGTCTTGAAAAAAGAAACAGGCCACAAGCGAAATATAAGCGATAAAATCATTGAAGGAATCACTAGATTTTATACGCCAATTCTTGAAAAAGCCTTGCAAATTAAAGGGATTGTGTTAGCTTCTGCTTTCGGGTTATTCGTAATTTCCTTATTTATATTCAATTCTTTAGGAGGCGAATTTATCCCAACATTAGACGAAGGCGATATCGCAACGCACTTGATTATTGCTTCCGGAAGTTCGTTATCCCAAGAAATTGAGGCTACTACAAAGGCAGAAAAAATACTGAAAGCCAAGTTTCCAGAAATCAAAATGGTAGTTACCAAAATCGGAAGTGCAGAAATCCCAACCGATCCGATGCCGATTGAAGCGGGTGACATGATCATTCTCTTAAAAGATAAAAAAGAATGGACTTCTGCCAAAACCAAAGAAGAACTGATGGCCAAAATGGAAGAAGCTTTAGAAGATATTCCCGGTGCCACAACGGAGTTTTCACAACCTATCCAAATGCGTTTCAACGAATTGATGACCGGAATCAGAAGCGACGTAGCCATAAAAATATTCGGTGACGATATTGATATGCTTGTCAGCAAAGGCGATGAGGTTATGCAGTTAATCCAAGGCGTTGAAGGTGTTTCTGATGCCAAATTAGAGCGCGTTGCCGGCTTGCCACAAATCACGGTTCGCTATAATAAAGACAAACTTGCGCTTTACGGATTGAACATCGGCGATTTGAATCGTGTCATAAGAATCGGCTTTGCGGGAGAAGCTGCGGGTTCGGTTTATGAAGGCGAAAAACGATTTGATTTGGTCGTAAGGCTGGAAGCTGATAGCCGTCAAGATATTTCTAATTTGAAATCTTTGTTTGTGACTTTGCCTTCTGGAAACCAAATTCCGTTAGAGCAAGTTGCCGATATAAAATACGAAGACGGTCCGATGCAAATCAGCCGTGAGGATGGAAAACGCAGAATTGTCGTGGGTTTCAACGTCAGAGGAAAAGACGTGAAAGGCGTTGTAGAACAGATTCAGGCCAAATTAGATAAAAATCTAAAACTCCCAGAAGGTTATTATACTACGTATGGCGGACAATTTGAAAACCTGATCGATGCCAATGCAAGATTGATGGTAGCGGTTCCAATTGCCTTGGGATTAATTTTTATCCTCTTGTATTTTACCTTCCATTCTATCAAGCAGTCGCTGTTGATTTTTACCGCAATTCCGCTTTCCGCTATCGGAGGAATTTTTGCCTTATGGTTAAGAGGAATGCCTTTCAGTATTTCGGCAGGTGTTGGATTTATTGCCTTATTCGGAGTTTCGGTCTTAAACGGAATCGTCTTGATTGCCTATTTCAACCAACTTAAAAAAGAGGGCATGAACGATATTTATGAACGTATAAAAGAAGGTACAAAAGTCAGGTTGCGACCTGTGATTTTGACGGCTTCAGTCGCCTCATTAGGATTTCTTCCAATGGCAATCAGCAGCAGTGCTGGCGCGGAAGTGCAGAAACCTTTAGCAACCGTCGTTATCGGCGGATTATTGACAGCCACAATTTTGACACTTATTATTCTTCCAATATTATATTATTATTTTGAAAAAGGATTTATGAACACTAAAAAAACAGCGGTAATTTCCATTCTGGTTTTGGCTTTCTTTTCAGGAAGCATGAAGGCGCAGGAAACTCCGAAGAAACTAAGCTTAAAAGAAGCTTTAGAGTTCGCCAATAAAAACAACCTTACGATTCAATCATCTGAACTTGAAAACAAGATGTATTCAGAATTAAAAGGAACAGCATATGAATTGCCTAAAACGGAATTTACTGGGCAATTCGGACAAATAAATTCAAATGCCCAAGACAAAAATTTTAGCGTTTCTCAAAGTTTCAGTCCGTTTCAATATGGCGCCAAAAAGAAGTTATTGGTTGAAAATAGCAACTTGAGCCAATTAAAAACAGGCGTAACAAAACAGGAGATTGCGTTCAATATCCGCCAGTCTTGGAATGCGCTTTTGTATTATTCTGAATTGAATAAAATGTTGCAGAAACAAAACAATCTGATGCAGAAGTTCGTTCGTTCCGCATCTTTGCGTTTTCAAACAGGCGAAACCAATTCGCTTGAAAAAACTACGGCTGAGGCCAAACAGCAAGAATTGGAACAAAAAATCAAGCACAATGATGCAATGATTTGGGTGGAAAAATCGAAGATAAAAACGTTTTTGAATCGACAAGAAAACTTTGCTTCAAGCGATACTTCTTTTGTTTCCTTGCCGACTTTGGGGATTTTGGACAGCACTTTGGTCAAGGAAAATCCGAATGTGAAATTGGCTTCACAGCAGGTAAATGTGGCCGAAGCTAACCGAAAAGTTGAGAAATCTACGCTGCTACCTGATATTTCTGCGGGTTATTTTATCCAATCTCTTACAGGAAATCAAGAGGTAAATGGGCAGACGGTTTATTATGATAGTGCGCCTCGCTTTCAGGGGTTTTCGGTTGGGATATCGCTTCCGATTTTTGCAGGAAGCAATGTGTCGAAAATTCAGGCTTCCAAAACAAATATTGAAATGCAACAGAAGAATGCCGATTACCTGAAATTGGAATTATCCAACCACTACCAACAGCAGATCCAGCAATTGAATACGTTTCAGTCTTTAGTGGATTATTACAAAAATACGGCTTTGGCGAATGCCGATCTGATTACGAAAAACGCAGGGAAAGCCTACCAAAACGGCGATGTTTCTTATGTAGAATATGTGCAAGCTTTGGAAACCGCACTCACGATTAGAACGAATTACATCAACGCAATCCATAATTTTAATCAGACTGTAATCAACTTGCAGTTTTTGGTAAATCAATAAAGATGAATAGAAAAAACATACTATACGGAAGCCTTGCGGTCATTGCAATTGCTATAATCGGATACTTTTCACTTCGCCATTCCGATACTGACGGACACGACCACGGTGAAGAAAATGCAACCGAAACCGAGAAGCCGACAGCACAGACGCCGATCAAGGAAGTCGAGCTAAACGAAGCGCAATACAATGCTGCGGGAGTGGAATTGGGAACCTTCTCGATGAAGAATTTGAGCGATGTGGTCAATGCCAACGGCTATACCAAATTGCCTCCGCAGAACCAAGCTGACGTCTCCGTCCACTTGACTGGAATCGTGAAATCTATTAATATTATCGAAGGCCAGTCGGTCAAAAAAGGACAGGTTTTGGCCACAATTGAAAGCCCAGAATTTGCGAAGTTGCAGGAAGCATATCTGACTTCAAAAAGCAATTTAGAATTCCTGACGCTGGAATACGACAGGCAGAAAACGTTGAGCGACGAAAATGTAAATTCTAAGAAAGTGTTTCAAAAGACCAAGTCAGAATTTGAAGTGGAAAAAGCCAGATTCAGTTCGTTGAAACAGCAATTGGCCGTTTTGAATTTGAATGCAGGAAACAATACCAGTTCGATCATGCCGATTGTGGCTCCGATTTCAGGATTTATTACAGAAATAAATATCAAGATCGGAAGCAATGCCGAAGTGGGAAAACCGCTTTTGAGTATCGTTGACAACTCGCAATTGCATGTGGATTTGCTGGTTTACGAAAAAGACTTGCAGAAAGTAAAACCGGGACAGAACATCCGATTCGTGCTGACAAACCAAGACAATACTGAAATCAACGGCAAGGTTTTCAATGTCGGGAAAGCATTCGAAAATGAAACCAAATCGGTGGCCGTGCATGCTGATATTTCAAACAAAAGCCAGACGCTGATTCCAGGGATGTATGTCAATGCACTGATTGACGTGGGTGCTAGAAATGTACAAGCTTTGCCCGTCGATGCTGTCGTTAAAGCAGACGGCAGGGAATTTATTTTTATCTTGGAAGAAGGCCATGAAGAGGAAAGCCATGATGAAAAAGAAGGCCTCTCTCACGAAGACGGCGACGGCGACGCGCACGAAGGGAAAACATTCCATTTTCAAAGAATTGAAGTAAAAACGGGCACTTCACAACTCGGATTCGTGCAGGTTTCTGTCTTGCATAAAATAGAAGAAAATGCCAAGATTGTCTTGAAAGGCGCTTATTATATCCAAAGTCATTTGGTGAAAAATGAAGGCGGCGGCGGGCATTCGCATTAAAAATTGTATCTTAAAAAAATAAAATTATGGCGCACGACCACTCCGAAATAGGGCATTCCCACAGCCACGACAGTAATTTTAAAACCTACTTTCCCGCACTATTCAGCTTTGCTTTACTGATTTCGGGAATTGTTTTTGAGCACACTGAAGCTGCATTTTTCAGCTATCCGATAAATTTAATCTGGTACATCATTGCTTATGCTTTCGTAGGGTTGAAAGTCAACTATGAAGCGTTAAAAGAAATCCGCCACGGCAATGTGTTCTCAGAATTCTTCCTGATGTCAATTGCCACAATCGGAGCGTTTTTGATCGGTGAATATTCTGAAGGCGTGGCGGTCATGCTTTTTTATTCGATTGGTGAATTGTTTCAAGACGCTGCAGTGGAAAGGGCACAGAAAAGCATCAAGGCATTATTGGATATTCGTCCGGATAAGGTGACTGTGATGCGCAATGGCGAAGCTTTTGTCGTAAATCCGTCAGAAGTAAAAATAGGCGAAATCATCCAGATAAAACCAGGCGAAAAAGTGGCTTTGGATGGCGAGTTGCTTTCGGAATCGGCTTCCTTTAATACGGCAGCCTTGACGGGAGAAAGCAAGCCAGATACCAAAAATAAGGGCGAAAAAGTCTTGGCCGGAATGATCAATCTGCAGACTTTAGCGGATGTAAAAGTGACGGCTTTGTTCAAGGACAGCAAGCTTTCGAGAATTCTAATCATGGTTCAAGAAGCGACAGCCAAGAAATCAAAAACGCAATTGTTTATATCCAAATTCGCTAAGATTTATACGCCGATTGTAGTTTTTCTGGCCATTGGAATTGTCTTTCTGCCTTCCTTTTTTATTGAAAATTATATTTTCAACGAATGGCTGTACCGTGGCTTGGTTTTCTTGGTAATTTCTTGTCCGTGTGCGTTGGTCATCTCGATTCCGCTTGGTTATTTTGGAGGCATCGGCTTGGCTTCTAAAAATGGAATTCTATTTAAAGGAAGCAATTATCTGGACGTAATGACGAAAGTGAATACTGTCGTCATGGACAAAACCGGAACCCTGACCAAAGGTGTTTTTCAAGTCCAAGAAGTGATTTCTGAAGGAATTTCTAAAGAAGAATTGATAAAATTTACGGTAGCTTTAGAAAGCAAATCCACACATCCGATTGCCAGCGCGATTGTGCACTATGCAAAAGACAGTCCTAAAAATACTTCCGTTGAAAACGTAGAAGAAATCGCAGGCCACGGATTATCTGGTAAAATTGATGGTAAAAATATCTTGGCAGGAAATTTAAAACTCCTGAAAAAATACAATATCGATTATGATAATTCCCTAGAAAACAAAGTGGAAACTATCGTGGTTGTTGCCATTGACAATAAATATGCAGGCTATTTTCTGATTGCTGATGAAATTAAAGAAGATGCCAAGGAAGCGATTTCAAAATTACACCAATTAAATATCAAAACCGTGATGTTGAGCGGTGACAAGCAAAGCATCGTTGATAAAGTCGCAAAAGAATTGAATATCGATAGTGCGTTTGGAGACCTGCTTCCAGAAAATAAAGTTGAAAAAGTACAAGAATTAAAAAATCAAGGACGCACAATTGTCTTTGTCGGTGATGGCGTAAACGACGCGCCAGTGATTGCTTTGGCAGATGCTGGAATCGCGATGGGCGGTTTGGGAAGCGATGCCACGATTGAAACCGCAGATATCGTAATCCAGAATGACCAGCCGAGCAAAATCGCTACTTCCATAAAGATCGGAAAACTGACTAGAAAAATTGTAATGCAAAATATCACCTTGGCTTTTGGCGTTAAAGTTATCGTGTTGATTCTGGGCGCGGGAGGTGTCGCGACTTTGTGGGAAGCTGTTTTTGCTGATGTTGGCGTCGCACTTTTGGCAATATTAAATGCGGTGAGAATCCAAAAAATGAAAGTTTAAAAAGTATCTTTGCAAAAAAATAAATCGATGAAAACACTTTTGAAATCCCTGTTGCTGTTTATGGCAATGATTGCCTTTTCGAATACAGCTTTTGCCCAAAAAACAAAAACCATTCAAACGGCGACTATCAAAACCGTGATTCATTGCGACCACTGCAAAGCTTGCGAGACTTGCGGGGAAAGATTCAACAAAACCTTGCTTCGTGAAAAAGGCGTGCAGATGGTGGAACTAAATGAAAAAGCGATGACGATAAAAGTGGTTTTCAATACTAAAAAGACCGATTTAGATAAAATAAAACAGGCGATTACAAAGCTAGGATATGATGCAGACGATTTGAAAGCAGATCCGGTTGCGTATGAAGGACTTGACAATTGCTGTAAAGCGTAATCTCAAAATATAATTTAAAGTGACAAACGAAGAAAAAGCAATTAAAGCCACCTATTTCAGTATCTTCGGGAATGCCGCTTTGGCCATAGTCAAATGGCTGGCTGGTTATTTCGGGAATTCTTATGCCTTGATTGCGGATGCGATTGAGTCTACTTCAGATATTTTTGCATCGTTTTTGGTCTTGTTCGGAATCAAATATTCAAGCCGTCCGGCGGATGAAAACCATCCTTATGGGCATGGAAGGGCAGAACCTCTGATTACCTTTTTGGTTGTGGGATTTCTGATTACTTCGGCTACGATAATTGCTTACGAAAGTATTGTAAATATTCAAACGCCGCATGATTTGCCAAAACCTTGGACGCTAATTGTCTTGGGAGGAATCATTATTTGGAAGGAAATTTCCTTTCGATTAGTCATGAAAAGGAGCAGGGAAACTAAAAGTTCTTCTTTAGCGGCAGACGCTTGGCACCATAGAAGTGATGCGATAACGTCAGTTGCTGCGTTTATCGGAATCACAATTGCCTTGACTTTTGGCAAAGGTTTTGAGTCTGCAGATGATTGGGCAGCGCTTTTTGCTTCCGGATTTATTTTATACAATTGCTATACCATTTTCCGTCCGGCTTTGGGAGAAATTATGGACGAGCATTTATATGATGACTTGATGGAAGAAATTAGGAAAGCTTCCGTGAAAGTGGAAGGGATTTTAGATACTGAAAAATGCTTTATCCGCAAGGCGGGAATGAGCTATCATGTTGAACTTCATGCTATTGTTGATGGGAAAATTTCAGTTAAGGAAGGGCATCTTTTGGCGCACAACTTAGAGGATTATTTGAGAATTGAAATTCCTGAATTGGGACATATTTTGATTCACATTGAACCGAATGAGTATTAGAAAAAGAAACTTTTAAAATTAAAAACCACAATCTTGAACTTTTAAAGTCAGCGATTGTGGTTTTTAATTTATAAGAAATCGAGTTTTGTTATTTCAATTTCTCAATAACTCTATTTGGATAATCTGTAATAATTCCGTCTACTTTCAATGAAATCATGCTTTCAATATCCTTATTTTCGTTCACTGTCCACGGAATAATTTTCATATTTTTAGTTCTCACAGAATCAATCAAAGCCGAATTTACTAAGCCATAATGTGGTGCATAAATCTGTGGCTTAAAATTTAATTTTGCCAAGTTTTTATCCAAGCCTTTGTCTCCTGTTAAAATTGCAATGACAATTTTTGGAGCTTTTTTGTGCAAAGCATTCAAGATTTGCGGATCAAAAGACTGCACGTTACAATACTTTTCAATTTTCTTTTCTTGGATAACCTTTAAAACTAAATCCACAAATTCTTCTGGTTGAGGTTGTTTGATTCCGTAATCTCCAACACCAGATTTAATCTCTATATTGTAACGAATACGCTGTTTTTTATTTTTTACAATATAATTTTCAATACTGTCAATCATTTCCGAAAATAAAGGTTTGTATGATTTCAAGCTTTTCTGATGGGGAAAACTTGGATTAGTTCGAAAACCAGCGTCGAAACTTCTGATGCTGTCATATGTCATTTGGTACAAATTCGATTTTTTCTCTTCGTCTTTCGTAACAGGATTTCCGTTTGGCCAAGAAATATAAGCCGAATGCAGAAAGGTGTCGTGAGAAACCACTACTTTTTTATCCTTTGAAATTACTAAATCCAATTCAATAACGTCTGCGCCTTTGTCAATGGCGCTGTAAAAAGCAGGAAGCGTATTTTCTGGAAAATAGCCTCGGTCACCGCGATGTGCTTGGACTTGAATGGAATTTTTTTGCTGTGGAGAATTGGATTTGCAACTTAATAAAATCGTGAAAGCCGTTGCAATTAAAAGAATGTGGTACTTTTTCATTTTTATGGATTTGGTAAAATAGGAGAAAGGCAAATTTAGAAAAACTTGATTAACTAAAAAATAGAGAAGTTGAGCAACCTTGCAAATTTTAAAAGAGCTGGTCTGCGTTTCAGCCTAATAAAATTGAATTATTTACTTACAGTTTGTATTTTTGCAGTTATGAATGACAATTTTATAAATGAATACTTTGGAATAGGAATACAAAATGGTAAAACTCCTGAAAATTTGGGTGTTTTGTGGCGATCGGCTCAAAATTTAGGCGCCACTTTTATATTTACCATTGGAAATCGATATGCCAAACAAGCTTGTGATACTCACGATGCGGTGAAGGCAATTCCTTATTTTCATTATGATAATTTTGAAGCTTTTTTTGAAAACTTACCCAAAGGAGCACGATTAGTTGGTGTCGAATTAGATGAAAAAGCTTCCGATTTAGAGACCTTTGAACATCCAAGACGCTGTGTTTATTTGTTAGGAGCAGAAGATCATGGCTTGTCTCAAAAAGCAATGGATAAATGCCATTATTTAGTGAAATTTAAATCAGAAAAAAGTTTAAATGTGGCCGTGGCAGGAACTATTGTTATGTATGACAGAAACTTGTCTAAACCGCGTTCTTAAAGCAATGTTTTATTTTTTTTTGGAAATGTTGCGCAAATGTCTCTGGCTTTGTGCAATTTTATTTAACTGTTAGTAGTATTAACTTTCTCAAAATTATCGACTTTATACAAAATCTATATATAACAAAAAAGCTTCAGATTTCTCTGAAGCTTTTTTTCTTAGTAGCGGGAACAGGACTCGAACCTGTGACCTTCGGGTTATGAGCCCGACGAGCTACCTACTGCTCTATCCCGCGATGTGCGTTTGTAATCTAAATATGTATTGTTTTTTACTGAATCAGTAAAACTTAGTAGCGGGAACAGGACTCGAACCTGTGACCTTCGGGTTATGAGCCCGACGAGCTACCTACTGCTCTATCCCGCGATGTTTCGGGTGCAAATTTACGACGAATATCTTAAAAAACAAGCTTTTTAATGAAAAATGTTTTATTTTCTCTATTGGACTGATATGACTACCTTTGCAGAATAAATTATTTTAGAATGTCACATAAAGCAGGTTTTGTAAATATTATCGGTAATCCAAATGTTGGAAAATCAACCTTGATGAATGCGTTTGTCGGCGAGCGTTTGTCAATTATCACGTCTAAGGCACAAACAACGCGCCACAGAATTCTTGGAATTGTTAACGGAGAAGATTTTCAGGTGATTCTTTCAGATACGCCAGGAATCATAAAACCAGCGTATGAATTGCAATCTTCGATGATGGATTTCGTGAAATCTGCCTTTGAAGATGCTGATATTTTAATTTATATGGTGGAAATAGGCGAGAAGGAATTAAAAGATGAAGCTTTTTTCAATAAAATCGTTCATGCTAAAATTCCGGTATTGTTGCTTTTGAATAAAATTGACAAGTCGAACCAAGATGTTTTGGAAGAGCAGATTGCACTTTGGAAGGAGAAAGTTCCGAATGCAGAAATTCATCCGATATCGGCTTTGGAGAATTTTAATGTGAAAGAAGTTTTTGGAAGAATCATCGATCTTTTGCCAGAATCGCCAGCTTATTATCCAAAAGATACTTTGACTGACAAGCCGGAGCGTTTCTTCGTAAATGAAACTATCCGTGAGAAAATCTTGATCAATTATGAAAAAGAAATTCCGTATTCAGTAGAAATTGAAACAGAAGAATTCTTGGAAGATGATAATATTATCCGAATTCGTTCTATAATCATGGTCGAGAGAGATACCCAAAAAGGAATCATCATCGGTCACAAAGGTGGCGCTTTGAAAAAAGTGGGCATGCAGGCTCGTGAAGATTTAGAGAAATTCTTCGGAAAACAGATTCATATCGAATTATACGTTAAGGTCAATAAGGACTGGAGGAATAGCGCTTACCAATTGAAAAGGTTTGGTTATAATAATAAATAACAGATTTTAGATTTTTCCAAACTTGTCATTCCGACGAAGGAGGAATCGCCATAAGCCGAGCAAATTGTTGAGATTCCTCCTTCGTCGGAATGACAAAGAAGCCGTAAATTACTTTATTAATGAGGTGTTTTTTGGATAAATCTACTAATCTGCGGTAAAAATTAAATCAATTGTTCTGATAAATTAAGGAGTTCGTCCATTTGGCGGGCTCCTTTTTTTCTGTTATATCTTGCCATAAAATATAGCAAAAACCATATGTTTACCATCACAAACATTACGATTATATCAAATCTTGGCGATTGTTCCAGCATCCATTTCGAATATGCGATTATCCCGAAAATGATAAATAATGCGGCGACAATGCAGTGAAGGCCTAAAAAGACGAACCACAAAATCGGGTCTGGACCAAAAGTGCCTTTGACATGCGTTCTTCCATCTTCATATTTATCCAATTCAATATGCAAAGTCGGCGACCAGAATTCACGGCGTAACATTCCGATGCCCAGCCAAATGTGGTTTCCAGCATTATTCAGTTTAAAATTATCAGATTCTGATTGCCTTACGCGCTCAAAACCCGCTTTAATTTCTTCAGCAGTTTTTGAAGAAAATCTTTCAAATCGCAGTCTCAATTTCATGTTTTTCTCGCTGTTCATTTTCATATGATTTATATACGTATAAAACTGCAAATCGGTATTTTTATTTTTTAAAGAAAAGCTAAATTCGAGTTAAACAAAAGTTATCAAAATACCGTAAAATCCAACAACTTCAAACTTTAGACCTTAAAGCTTGAACAAAAGTTGTACCTTTGCAAAATATTTCAAAAAGACTTATGAACAATATTGTTGCGATAGTAGGAAGACCTAATGTGGGGAAATCAACCCTTTTCAATAGGCTGATACAAAGAAGAGAAGCTATTGTAGACTCGGTTTCGGGTGTAACTCGAGACAGAAACTACGGTAAAAGCGAATGGAACGGAAAAGAGTTTTCTGTAATTGATACTGGCGGATACGTTCGCGGATCTGATGACGTTTTTGAAGGCGAAATCAGAAAACAGGTAGAATTGGCAATCGATGAAGCCGATGTAATCATTTTTGTCGTTGACGTTGAAGAAGGAATTACTCCGATGGATGATGCTGTTGCAAAATTGCTTCGTAAAGTTACCAAACCAGTTTTATTAGCCGTTAATAAGGTAGATAATGCCATGCGTGAAAAAGACGCGGTGGAATTTTATAATCTTGGTTTGGGTGAATATTTCACCTTTGCAAGTATTTCTGGAAGTGGAACAGGAGATTTATTAGATGCTTTAATTGAATCGTTTCCGGTTAAGCCAGAACCTACAAAAGAAGAATTAGAATTGCCTCGTTTTGCAGTAGTTGGTCGTCCAAATGCTGGAAAATCAAGCTTTATCAACGCTTTGATTGGTAAAGACAGATATATTGTAACTGATATTGCGGGAACAACTCGTGATTCTATCGATACAAAATTTGACCGTTTCGGATTCGAATTTAACTTGGTCGATACAGCGGGAATCCGCCGTAAAGCGAAAGTGAAGGAAGATTTAGAATTTTATTCTGTAATGCGTTCGGTTCGTGCGATTGAGCATTCTGATGTCTGCATCTTGATTATTGATGCGACTAGAGGATTTGAAGGCCAAGACCAGAATATTTTTTGGCTGGCTGAAAAAAACAGAAAAGGGGTTGTTATCTTGGTAAACAAATGGGATTTGGTGGAGAAAGATACCATGTCTACAAAAGAATACGAAGCTAAAATCCGCAAAGAATTAATGCCTTTTACCGACGTGCCAATTATTTTTACATCAGCTATCACAAAACAACGTTTGTTGAAAGCTTTGGAAGAAACGGTAAAAGTTTATGAAAGCAGAAAGCAGCGAATCGCTACTTCAAAATTCAACGACCACATGTTGAAAATCATTGAAGCATATCCGCCACCGGCTTTGAAAGGGAAGTATGTAAAGATTAAATTCTGCATGCAGCTTCCAACTCCAACGCCACAGTTTGTGTTTTTTGCGAACTTGCCACAATATGTGAAAGATGCTTACAAACGTTTCTTGGAGAATAAAATTCGTGAACATTGGGATTTTTCAGGTGTTCCGATTGATATTTATATCAGAGAAAAATAAAATATAGAAGAAGTAAAAAGGGAATTGTCAAAAGCAGTTCCCTTTTTTGTATAAGAAATTTTATTGGAGAATTTTGATTTTGTACAATTTTGTAGTTTATGTTAAAAATTCTGTAACAAATTATTTTATATGCTACTAATCTATTTAATTCGCAGTTGATTCTTACAAAACATCATCAATCTTAATCCCCTAATCAATGCCAAGAATTATTACCTACTTATTTTTTATTCTATTTTCAATAGTTGCTTCTGCACAAAATTCCTTTACTATTAAAGGCATTGTTAAAAGTAAGGAAGCAAATATTCCGCTTGAAGCCGCAACAGTTTATGTAACTTCTGTAAAAGATTCGTCTGTGATTGATTATTCAATTACCGAGAAAAGCGGTAACTTTTCGATTGTTGTCAGAAAACAGACACAGCCTTTTATATTGAAAGTTTCTACTTTGGGCTACAAGAATTATGAAAAACAATATCCAAATCTTACTGCAAACTTAAATGTAGGCGAAGTTTTGGTGGAAGACGCTGTGACGACTTTAGGCGAAGTTGTCATTAAAAGCGAAGCGCCTCCAGTTCGCATCAAAAATGATACTTTAGAATTCAATGCTTCTTCCTTTAAAGTAAATCCCGATTCAAATGTAGAAGCTTTATTGAAGCAATTGCCGGGAGTAGAAATCAGCAAAGACGGTAAAATTACGGTCAACGGAAAAGAAGTAAATGAAATTTTGGTTAACGGAAAGTCATTCTTCGGAAAAGATGGAGCCGTTGCAATCAAAAACCTTCCTTCTGAAATAATCGACAAAATTCAAGTTTCTGATACCAAAACAAAAGAAGAACAGCTCACCGGTCAAGGTGCGAGTTCAGATAAGAAAAGTATCAACATTACCATTCAAGAAGATAAAAATAAAGGATTATTCGGGAAATTTACGGGCGGTTATGGTTCTGATGAACGCTATGAAGCCAGCGGATTGATCAATTATTTTAAAGACAAGCAGAAGATTAGCTTTCTCGGAGCTTCCAATAATATCAATGCTGTAGGATTTTCTATGGATGAGATTTTTGATGCCATGGGAGGGGGTCGAAACCGTTCTTTTTATTCCAACAGCAATGGATCTTTTGGAATTGACGACATGAGTTTTGGTGGAAATACAGGAATTACGCAGTCAAGTATGATCGGGCTTAATTTTGCAGATGAATTGTTTGACAAGAAATTTGAGCCAAGCGGAAGCTATTTTTATACGAATTCAAAAAATGAAAACAATACCAGAAGCCGTACAGAAAATTTATTGCCAGCTGATCCTATAACTGGCGAAAGCAATTCGTTTATCACAGAATCTTCGGGGAATTCTGAAACTAAAAACGACGGACACAATGCTAGTTTTGAATTTGAATATAAAATTGACCCAAAAACAACGCTTTCAATTAGGCCGAAATTATCTAAAAATACGACTCTTGCGGAAGAATCTTCTGAAAGTTCTTCTACAAATAATTTAGGCTTGATCAATAAAAGCAATAGTTCAAAAGTGGATGACCGAACTGCGACTAATTTCAGCAATAATTTTTATTTGATGCGCGCCTTCAAGAAAAAGGGCAGAAGCATTGGATTGACATTCAATAATAACAACAAGGAAAACGATGCCGACCTGATCAATAAATCAGAAACTTATTTCTTTCAAGATCCAGATTTGGCAGATGATATCAGAAATCAGCGTGAATTTAATAACGTGAAAGAGAATAGTTATTACGCGAGATTTGGCTATTTAGAACCGCTTATGGATTCATTGAGTATCAATGTTCGAATTGCCCACGAATGGAAAGATTACTCAAAAAACAAAGCTACATTTAATTACAATTCAGGAAATCAGCAATATAGCGATGCAAATTCTTTGCTGTCTTATGATTTAGAATCGAGAACTAAAATATTTAATCCGAGCGTGGGTTTGAATGTGAGGAAGAAAAAATATAGCGGTGGCGCTTATGTTGGAACTCAGGTTATTGATTTTGAAAACACCTCTTTATACACAGGAGAAACAAATACTGTAAATAAAAAATATATTTATCCTTCCGCAAACGGATGGTTTAACTATAATCTTTCGAAATCAAAATCGATTTACATGTACTATAATTTTGAGGTAAGATTGCCAAACGCAGGACAAATTTTGCCAGTGGCCGATCTTTCAAATCCGTTATCGATACTTATTGGAAATCCAAATTTAGATCCAGGGAAAAGCCATAATTTGTACATGAATTACAATAATTATGACTACGCTACAAAGTCTGGATATTATGTTTATGGAGGCGCAAATTTTGTAGAAAGCGAGATTGTAGCATCAAGATCATATGATCCTACGGATTTGATCAGCAGAACGACTTATCAAAATATCGATGACATGATGAACAGCTATGCTGGAATTAACTGGAATAAAAGCATCAAAAAAGAGGCAAATACGTTCAGAATTGGTTTTGGCGTAAGCGGTAATTACAACATAAGCAAAGGAATTACAAACAATGCAGAATATCGTTCAGAGGCATTTTCTTTTGAGCCAACTGCAAATTTTGGCTGGGATTATGGCGAATTGCTGACGATAGAACCTTCGTATTCTTACAACTGGAATTTGTCAAATTTCTCTAATTATACGATTGACAGGTCTTCAAATTTCACACATAATTTCAAGATTCAAACGACAAGCCGATGGCCAAAACACGTTGTTTTTGGAAATGATTTTGGATATACTTACAATTCTAATATTTCTGGAGGCTTCAAGAAAGATTTCTTCTTGCTGAATAGCAGTTTGGGTTATAATTTCATGAATGACAAATTGCTTTTTAAGGTGAAAGTTTATGATTTGCTAAACCAGAATCAAAGCGCTGTGAGAAATATTACGCCAACGGCAATCCAAGATGTTGAAAATACGGTTTTGAAAAGGTATGTAATGTTTTCGCTGACTTACCAAATTGAAAAGTTTGGAGGAAAGAAAAAGCAAGATGATTTCAATTAAAAAAAATGCTGGCAACTTAGCCAGCGTTTTTTTTATATGCTCATCAAAAATCCGATTAGGTTTTCTTTCTTGTTGAGTTCTAGTTTTTTTCTTAATCGATAACGCGCCAATTCAACACCGCCACTTGAAATATTCATGATTTCTGCAATTTCCTTGGTTGACATGTTCATCAGCAAATAAGTCGAAAGATCAAGCTCTCGCGGGGAAATCGTCGGATATTTTTCTTTCAATCTTTTCAAGAAGTCAAAATGCACATTTTTGATGTGCTTTTCTAAATCTTTCCAGCTTTTGTCTGCATTCACTTCTTTGACAATGCTTTTGTTAAGCTTGTTAAACTGAAATTTAGTTGAATCATCAAGCAAATCGGCATCAATATCTTTCAGTTTGTGGATGATTCCGTTTAAGACTTTATTTTTCTTTACGACCTGCAATGAGTTGTTTACCAATTCTTTATCTTTTGAAAGTATTTTAGTTTTAAGCTTCTCATTTTTCAGCCTTTCGATCTCCTTTTCCAATTCAAATTGCTCTTGCCTGATTTTTGCTTCTTTCTCAAGATAAAGTCGGCGCTGTTCGATCGTTTCATAATACTTGTTTTTTCTAATCTTCATCTTGATGCGCAACTTTATGAAATAAATAGCGAAAGCAATCAGCACGATATAAGAAATATACGCCAAGAAATGCCTGTAAAACGGAGGCGAAATGGTAAATTGCAAAATCGCCTGCTCTGATTGGATTCCGTAGCTGTTTCTCGCTTTGACTTGCATCTCATAATCGCCTTCCCTTAAATTCGTATATTCCTTTATTGTAATTGGCGTCCAGTTGCTCCAATTGTCATCAAAACCTTCTAATTTATAGGAGAATTCCATGTTTTCCAGGTTTTCATACGTAGGAGACGAAAACGTAAATTTCACATTGTTAGATTTATACGGAACAGAAATTGCCAGCTTTCGGTCTAGATTTCCAACAATCAAAGTATCTTTTGGAGAAGAAAAACTTCGGATGTAAGCTTTTGGTTTTGAAGCAAAACTCTGCAGCGATTGAGCGTCATAATGCGCCAATCCATCAGTTAATCCGATAAGAATATTGTTTTTGTCGATCGTATTTATGGAAGGATAATTTAAGACCAAATTTCCTGTAAGGTTTGAAAAAGGAACAACCGTATTGCTATATTTTCCATCGCTTTTCTTGGTCAGAAGACCTAAAGATTGATTAAAAACATACCAAATATTGTGCTGGTTGTCTTGGTTGATGGAACTTACTTTTGGAATGTTTTTAAATAAATTCGTAAACATTTTATCTTCCACAAATAAATCTTCATCATAAGAAAATCTAAAGAATTCATTGTTTGTTTGGAAATAAAGATGTCCGTTTAGTTTTTGGATGCTTGTGATTCCTTTCAGTGATTTCGTCAGGCTTTTATAGCTTTTTATGGTATTGAATTTCTTTTTATCGTTGCTCAATTTTAGCTGATAAACTTGGTCATCTTTTCTTAGCCACACATTGTTGGCTTCAATTTCAAAAGTACTTGCAGAAAGATTAAAGCCTTCGATCTGCGCTTTATGCTCCCAGGAATTTTGATTTTTTTCAAATAAAGCGAAACCATCATAATTGGATGCTATCGCTAGTTTTGGTGCTCCAGGAATTTTTTTCAATCCCCAATATCCTTTTGTATCTAAGATTTTTGAAACCCTGTCATTTGAAATCAGCATCATGCCACGATTATGCGAACAAATCAATTCACCGTCAACGACCTGAATGTTCCAAGTTTGTCCCGTAGTTCCTTGAACCAGCTTGAAAGAATCTTCTTTAAAGGATCTGTTCCATTCGTGAAAAAACAGTCCTTGGTTTGTCGCAACATATAATTTGTCATGATGAATTACAGAGGCATAAACGGTGCTCAGGTCATAGCTGAATCCAAAATAAGTAAAAGGAGAATTCTCATTGATAAAAGCAATTCCGTTATCAAGTCCAAGCCACAGATTGCTGTTATTGTCAACATAAGAATACAAAACCGTATTGTTTTGCAGGCCTTTCTTTCTGTTAATATGCTGGATTATTTTTCCATTGAAATCGCAAATAATTACGCCGTCCAAAACAGAATTCAAGACCAAAAAATCTTTCTTGATTACAGTTCCTCCAAGAGAACTATTTTTTTTGATAAAGCTGTTGGCTTCTGTTTCCCAAGATGTAAGCAAATTATTTTCGTATGAAAAGATGCCTTTGTCTAAGGTAGCAAACAACAATTTATTTCCAGGCAATTCGAATATTCCCCAAACTTCAGTATTGTTTAAAAGTTGTGTGTCTTGTAGTGGATATAGCTTTCCATTTTTGTATTCCAAGATTCCAGAACTTATGTCTTGAAAAAAAAGTCTTTTATTGACCGAAAAAGAAAACTGGAATCGATTTGGCGCTTCAAGAATTTTCAGCTTGTTGTTTTTATAGATGTATGCCCTGCCAAAAGACTGAAAAATAATCTCATCTTTAATAATATGAATCTTCCAGATGAAATCAATCAGCTTTTTATTGTTCTCATTTACCAATTTTGAAACAGAATGGTACTGCAATTTTCCCTTTTGATCAGCTTCAAAAAAACCGAATTCACTATAGCCTCCAACAAATATTTTATTTGAATCGCTGATCTTTAACGATCTAATAGAAGAAAAATTTGGCAAAGTATATTTACTCCAGGATGAGCCGTCAAATTGAAACAATCCAGAATTATTGGCAAAATATAAATTACCGCTTTTATCTTGTTCAATTCCCCAATTTTGAGTACCTCCTTTATAATCAGATTTTTTATAATTTTTAATTTCTGGCAATCCAATATTCTTTATTTGGGAATAACCAGATAGATTCCACATGAAAAAAAGTATAAATATCAATTTGGAAATATTCATGCTGATAATGTTGTATTTAATGTAATTTCTTACCACGTCAACGCTTTCTTTTTATGTTAAAATTAATATATTTTAAATTTTGTATAAATGTAGTGTTTGTTTTTTTAAGTTAACGTTTTCGTAACGTTTGTTTTTTAATTTTAAAATACTGATTTTTAATTAATTGAGAAATATATGATGTGTTTTTGTTAAGTTATAAAACTATGATTGATGTGTTTTTGTAAGGAAATAAAAATGTTAATACAGAAAATTAAATAGTACTATTGTACGAAATCAATAATTTAACAACCAAAATTTTTAGAAATATGAAATTTACAAAACTACTCTTTTTTTGTTTTTCGTTTATTCTTTTCTCAGCTACAAGCTGGTCTCAAGAGCTTAATGTAAGCGGGACAATTGTAGATGAGTCAGGATTGCCTTTACCGGGCGTTTCTGTCTTATTAAAAGGAAGTTCACAAGGCAGCATATCCGATATGGATGGAAACTATACAATCCGTGTTGCTTCCAATGGCACTTTAGTATTCAGTTATTTAGGCTACAATTCTGTTGAACAAGCTGTAAATGGCAGAACTAAAATTGATATCAGCTTTAAAGCTTCTTCACAAGTTCTAGATGAAATTGTTGTTGTCGGTTATGGTACTCAAAAAAAGAGTGTCGTTACTGGCGCAATTTCTGGAGTTAAAGCGAAAGATTTAGAAAACATGCCTATCACTAGAATTGAACAATCATTGCAAGGTAGAGCTTCTGGTTTGACAATCACTTCAAATTCAGGACAGCCAGGTTCTAGCTCAACTATACGAGTTCGTGGAACTACTTCATTTAACAACAACGAACCACTTTGGGTTGTCGATGGAGTAATCGTGGATGCTGGCGGAATCGGTTATTTGAATCAAGCCGATATTGAATCTATCGAGGTTCTGAAAGATGCGGCTTCTCAAGCAATTTATGGAACAAGAGCAGCAACTGGGGTTATCTTAGTTACTACCAAAAAAGGAGTTGAAGGTTCGATGAAAGTTACTTATAATGGATATACTGGTTTTTCAGCTCCGGCTAGAAAGTTAGATTTATTAAATGCTACTGAATATGCAACTTTAAGAAATGAATCTTCTGTGGCTAATGGAGGCGCAGTTTTGTTCCCAAATCCAGCTTCTCTTGGAAAAGGTACTGATTGGCAGGAAGCTATTTTTAATGATCATGCAAAAAAAGAAAATCATGAAGTTAGTTTAAGTGGTGGAAATGCTAAATCTACTTTTTATGTGTCTTTTGGCTTGACTGATCAAGAAGGTATTGTGGCAACAGCAATCTCAAAATACAAGAGAAAAAACTTGAGATTGAATTCAACTCACAAAGTTTCTCAATGGATTACTTTTGGACAGACCTTAGGATATTCAAATGAAAAAACTTATGGAATTGGAAATACCAATAATGAGTATGGCGGACCTTTAAGTTCTGCAATTAACTTAGATCCGATTACTAAATTGGTGATTACAGATCCTGATGAGGCGAACCAATCTATTTATACGAATAACAACGTTATTAGAGATAATTCAGGAAATCCTTACGGAATTTCGCCAACTGTAGGACAAGAAATAACAAATCCTTTGGCTTATATCCAAACAAGATTAGGCAATTACGGCTGGTCTGACAATTTTGTTGGGAATGCATATCTAGAAGCAGAGCCAGTTAAAGGGCTTAAATTTAGAACAACTCTAGGGGCTAAATTGGCTTATTGGGGAAGTGAGAGCTTTACGCCAGTTTCTTATTTGAATTCTTCTACAATTGTTTCAAAAAACAATATCAATAAAACGACGAACAAAGGTTTTGGCTGGAATATTGAAAATACAGCTTCTTACACTAAAAAGTTTGCAAGACACAATGTTAATATGTTAGTGGGTCAAGGAACTTATATTGATGATATTTCAGAAGGTACTTCGGTTACTTATTTTAATATTCCTTATACAAATTTTGATGATGCTGCTTTTCCTGGTTCGCATCCAGAAACAGACAAGGTATCTTCAGCTTACAAAGGAGTTGAGCACAGGGTAACTTCATTATTCGCACGTTTGAATTATGATTTTGATGAAAAATATTTGCTTACTGCAATTATAAGACGCGACGGTTCTTCAAGATTTGGATCTAACAGACAATATGGTACTTTTCCTTCAATGTCAATGGGTTGGGTAGTTACTAAAGAAAATTTCTGGAAAGAAAATAAAGTAGTAAACAATTTGAAAATTCGTGGTGGATATGGAGTGGTTGGAAGTGATAAACTAGACAATTTCGCTTTTATATCAACAGTTGGACCAGGAAGAAATTATACTTTCGGAAGCGGTTCATCTACTAATTATGTAGTGGGTTACAGCCCAAATCAGCCATCGAATCCAGATTTAGGATGGGAAGAAACGCGTCAAACTAACATTGGTTTTGAAATGCGATTGTTCAATGATTTTAACCTGACTTTTGACTGGTATAAGAAAAATACTGTTGACATTTTGCGTAGAGTTCGTATTCCTGATTATGTTGGAACTATTAGTGATCCATTTGCAAATATTGGGAAAATGGAAAATACTGGTTTCGAAGTTGAATTAGGCTATAAAAAATCAATCGGAGAACTTAATTTTTCTGTGAACGGAAATGTATCTTACTTGCAAAACAAAGTTACAGATTTAGGATTTGCCAAGTTTTTTGACGGAGAAGGATTCCAAGGATTGCAGAACATAACAAGAGTTGAAGTAGGTCATTCTTACCATGAATTTTACGGATACCAAACTGCCGGAATTTTTCAAAATCAAGCAGAAGTTGATGCGCACAGAGATGCTTCAGGAAATTTAATCCAGCCAAATGCAGCTCCTGGAGATTTCAGATTTGTTGATAAAAATGGAGATGGAAAAATTACTGCTGATGATAGAAGTTATATCGGAAACCCAACACCAGATTGGACATATGGCTTGACTTTAAACCTTCAATATAAAGATTTTGACTTGACAGTTTTAGGACAGGGTGTTGCTGGAAATCAAATTTTCCAAGGATTGAGAAGACTAGATATCGCAAACGCAAACTACCAAACTGCAGCTTTAGGAAGATGGACTGGCGAAGGAACTTCAACTACTTATCCAAGGCTTATAGATGGGGATCCGAATGGTAACTTCTCAAAATTCTCAGATTTTTATTTGCAAGACGGTGATTATTTCAGAATCAAATTGGTTCAATTAGGATATACAATTCCGAAAGAAATAACAACAAAAGCTAGAATTCAAAGAGCTAGACTTTATGTAACAGGTGAAAATCTTTTAACATTTACAAAATATACTGGTTATGATCCTGAAATTGGTGGAGGAACTTTAAGCATTGATAGAGGCCAATATCCACAAGCTAGAACAGTAATGTTTGGTGTTAATTTAGAATTTTAATTATAAAATAAGATTATTATGAAATTTGGAAAAATAAAAAATTTAGCTATTATCTGCTTTGGACTCTTATTGATTTCGTCCTGCAGTGATGACTTTTTTGCTGTCGATAGTAATGGTTTGACAACTGAAGATGATTATTATAAAACTGAAAATCAAGCTTTTGCTGGTCTTACGGCTGTTTATGATGTTTTAGGATGGGAAACATTTGTTAGCAGAATTGCTGGATTAAACGGAGCTTCCGATGATTTTTATGTTGGTGGCGGTAGTTCAACAGATACTAATGAATTGCAAGTATGGTCAACTTACACTTTAAACCCATCAATAGGACCACAAGGTGAATATTGGACAAAAGCGTATTCAGGTGTTTTTAGAGCAAATATTTTGCTTACAAAATTGCCTAATACACAAATGAGCCAAGAAAAGATCGATAGATTTTCTGCTGAAGCAAAATCTTTACGTGCTTATTTTTATTTTGACTTAGTGCGTTTTTTTAGAAGAATTCCTTTAATGACTGCTCCACTTGGTCCAAATGAATATTACAGTGTTCCGCAATCGGAACCAGAAGCTGTTTTTGCACAAATTGAGACAGATCTTTTAGAAGCAATACCAAACTTGCCAACAACAATTACTGCCTCTGTTGAAGGTGGGCGTATGACGCAATGTGCTGCAAGAGCTTTGCTTGGCCGTGTTTATTTATGGCAAAATAAATTTACTTTGGCAGCTGAACAACTTGCGCTTGTAAATGGTACTCCAGGTGCAGTTAGCCCTTACGGAAATAAATTGCTGGCTAATTTTGCTGATTTATGGGATGCTACTAATAAATTTAATTCTGAGTCGATCTTAGAAGTAAGCCATTCAAATGTTGGAAACTGGAGCGACTGGGGAAATGTGGCAGGTTCTGAAGGAAATATCTTAAACCAAATGGTTGGCCCAAGAAATTATGATCCGTTAAGTGCAACTGCTCCTGATTATGTTTCAGGTTACAGCTTCAATCCGGTTACAGAAGATTTGTTTAATGCTTTTTCAAATACTGACCCAAGAAAGAAAGCAACAATCATCAACATGAAGCAAATGGTGCTTGATGGAACTGCAAACTATACTCCAGGTTATAAGGATACTGGATATTTCCTTGAAAAATTTGCAGGAAGAGTAAGCAATAGGCACACTGGCGGTGGTGCTGCAGAATTAAACTGGAATCAAAATACGTATGACATCAGACTTGCAGATACTTATTTGATGGAAGCTGAAGCGCTTGTAAGAGGCGGTGGCGATATCGGAAGAGCGCAAAGCTTGCTTGACGCAGTAAGAGGAAGAGTAAATATGCCGTCAATTCCGGCAACAGAACAAAATATTTTCAATGAAAGAAGATTAGAATTGGCAGGTGAAGGTCACCGTTGGTTTGATTTGATCAGAACAGGAAGAGCAGCTACAGTTTTATCTGGCAGAGGTTTCGTTGCAGGAACTCACGAAGTGCTTCCAATTCCTCTTTTAGAATTGACTAATACATTGCTTACTCAAAATCCTCATTATTAATTTATAAATAGTATTGAAATGATTAAAACTATAAAAAAAGCGTATTCTATATTTTTTATTGCTGCGTTAGTAGGAGTTACAGCTTCTTGCCAGCCTGACGAAACTGATTCAGGAAATGGCTTGGATGGAAATGCAGATGCTTCTTTCACGATAACACCAAGCACGGCATCTCCAAATAGATTCAGGCTAGAGGCCAGCAATAGCAACTATTTAAGCTCAAAATGGATTGTTGACGGAGTTCCAAATACAGGTTATTTAGGGCTTCCAAAAGATATTTTCCTTCCGGATGCGGGCGATTACGTAATCACGCACACGGTAATCGGAAAAGGTGGTGTTGCAACATCGCTTTCTAAAGATGTTACCATAGCAGTTTCTGATCCAATTGCAGGAAATATAGTTCGTGACGGAAAATTTCCTAACGGGAAAGGAATTTGGGAAGTATTAAATATCAGCCCATCTGGAGCTAGCTGGACTTTCGCAACAGGAAGTGCAACCATCAAAGGAACGGGAAGCAACCAGCAAGGAATTTACCAATCATTTGAAGTGGTAGCAGGAAAACAATATGCGGTAGACATGCGAGTTCAAGGCTCTGGCGCAACAAACACATGGTTTGAAGTTTATGTTTCTACAAAACCGCCAGTTCAAGGAAGCGATTATTCAGGAAATGGCGAAGCAGACAAAAGAATCTCATTGAACACTTGGGCAGGTTGCGGAAATTCTCCTTTCGATGGAAAATTATCTGAAATATCATGCTCAGGTACTGGAAGCAGAGTTACTTTTTCTCAAAGTGGGACGGTTTATTTAGTAATCAAATCGGGTGGTGAAAATTTAGGAACAACAGGAATAACAATCTCTAACGTAGAATTTAGAGGAGTTGTAGAATAATTTGTTAAAGTTGAGTTAGTTAGAATAGCCTATAGTCTTTTTGGTTATAGGCTATTTTTAAATTTCTCGTAATTCGTTTCAGCCAAAATCAGCTATGATCTTGCAAAAAAATATAATAAATAATGAAAACACACATACTAAAAGCAGCGCTGTTATTGCTTTCAATTACAGCTTTCGGACAGCAAAATAGCAAGAAATTTTCCACAGATGGAAGAAAAATAAAAGTATACACTACAGCTGAAAAAACAGATTCTAGGTTGAAACTGACTGACAATTTAGAGTTCAAGTCATCAAAGCAGCCTTTAGAAACAGAAGCTTCTATTTTTGTAAATCCAAGCAAAACTTTCCAAAGTTTTATGGGAATCGGTGGCGCGATTACTGACGCAAGCGCTGAAGTTTTTGCAAAATTGCCGAAAGACAAACAGCAAGAATTTGTAAATGCCTATTATGATACCGAAAAAGGAATCGGGTATTCTTTGATCAGAACTACAATTCACAGCTCTGATTTTAGCAGCGGAAGTTATACTTATATTAAAGAAAATGACAAAGATTTAAAATCTTTCAACATCGATCACGATAAGAAATTCAGAATTCCTTTGATTAAAGAAGCGTTGAAAAAAGCAGGAAATATTCCTTTGTATGCAAGTCCTTGGAGTCCGCCAGCTTTTATGAAAGACACTAAAAACATGCTAAAAGGAGGAAAACTGCTTCCTGAATTCCAGCAAAGCTGGGCAAATTATTATACAAAATTCATCAATGCTTATGAAAAAGAAGGCATGCCAATTTGGGGAATTACGGTTCAAAACGAGCCAATGGCTGTCCAAAAATGGGAGTCTTGCATTTTTACTGCTGAAGACGAAAGAGATTTCGTGAAAAATTTCCTAGGGCCAACAATGCAAAAAAATGGCTACGCAGACAAAAAAATTGTGGTTTGGGATCACAACAGAGACATGATGATGCAAAGAGCCAATGTGATTTATTCTGACCCAGAAGCTTCAAAATATGTTTGGGGAATGGGTTTCCACTGGTATGAAACTTGGAACGGCGGACAGCACATGTTCAATAATGTGAAAGCTGTAAGCGAAGCTTATCCTGATAAAAAACTGATGTTTACAGAAGGCTGTATTGAAGTTTTTAAAGCTGAAAAATACCAATTCTGGCCAAACGCAGAAAAATATGGGCTAAACATGATCAACGATTTCAATAATGGAACTGTTGCTTGGACTGACTGGAATATTCTTTTAGATGAAAAAGGAGGTCCGAATCACGTTGGGAATTTCTGTTTTTCACCAATCCATGGCGATACGGCAACAGGTGAATTGATTTATACACCGTCCTATTATTATATCGGGCATTTTTCAAAATTTATCCGTCCTGAAGCAAAAAGAGTGAGCACGGCTGTGAGCAGAAGCCAATTGTTGAGCACTTCTTTCTTGAATAAAGATGGTAAAATGGTGACTGTTGTCATGAACCAAGGCGATAAAGAATTAAGATATAATTTGATCATCGACGAGACAAAAGCTGATGTTACAATTCCGGCGCATGCCATTCAAACTCTAGTTTATTAATATGAAAAAGACATTATCATTACTTTTTGTAACCATTTCTTTTTCCATGTTTGGGCAAGGTTTTTTGCATAGAGACGGACAAAAAATTGTAGACGGTTCAGGGAAAAATATCATTCTGCGCGGCTTGGGCGTCGGAGGATGGATGGTTCAGGAAGGCTATATGTTAAAAACCGACGGCTTTGCAGGAACTCAATTTAAAATCAAAAGCAAAATCGAAGAATTAATCGGAACTGAAGCTACGAATGAATTCTACAAAGCTTATCTAAAAAACGGCATCACTAAAAGAGATATCGATTCGCTGGCATCTTGGGGGTTTAACTCCGTAAGGTTGCCGATGCACTATAATTTGTACACGCTTCCGATTGAAAAGGAAACGATTGCAGGTCAAAATACTTGGCTGGAAGAAGGTTTTAAAATGACCGACGATCTTTTGAAATGGTGCGAAGCAAATAAAATGTATCTAATTTTAGATCTTCACGCAACGCCTGGTGGCCAAGGAATGGATGCTAATATTTCTGACTATGACACATCAAAACCTTCCCTTTGGGAAAGCGAGGCGAACAAGAAAAAGATGGTTGCGCTTTGGGTAAAACTAGCGGAAAGATATAAAGACAATCCGTGGATTGGCGGTTATGACATCATCAACGAACCAAACTGGAATTTCTCTGGAACGAACAAAAACGGCTGTGACGAAAAATTAAATGCGCCTTTGCGAGCATTGCAATTGGAGATCACAAAAGCAATCAGAACGGTTGATAAAAATCATTTGGTGATTATTGAAGGCAATTGCTGGGGAAATAATTACAGTGGCATGTTTCCGCTTTGGGATGAAAATTTGGCGCTGAGTTTCCATAAATATTGGAATTACAATGACCAGGCTTCCATTCAAGATATTGTGAATTTGCGAAAAGAGCATAATGTTCCGATTTGGATGGGCGAAGGCGGCGAAAATTCTAACGTTTGGTTCAAAGAATCTATTTCTCTTTTAGAAAAAAACAATATTGGATGGGCTTTTTGGCCTATGAAAAAAGTGGAAAATATTGCGGGTGTGACTTCGGTAACCATGAATCCAGAATATCAAAAACTTCTAGATTATTGGAAAAACGGAGGTGAAAAACCAACTCCGGCTTTTGCTAAAAAAGCATTGATGCAGTTAGCTGAAAATTATAAAATGGATAAGGTAACTGTAAAGCCAGACGTAATAGATGCGATGTTTCGACAAGTGCAAACGGAGGAAACAAAGCCTTATGAAAAACACAATCTTCCTGCAAAAGTTTATGCGGTTCATTATGATTTAGGGCAAAACGGAATCGCTTATAAAGACAATGACTTCGTAAATTACAGAACCGTAACCGGAAATTTTGATGCCTGGAATAAAGGCTACGCCATGAGAAATGACGGTGTTGACATCCAAGAATGTAAAGATAAATCGAGTGTTGGTTTTTCTGTAGGTTTCATAGAATCTGGCGAATGGTTGCAATATACGGTTACTGCAAAAGAGACAAATTTCAATTTAGATATTCGTTATGCAAATGATGAAGAAACTGGAAAAATGACAATTGAAGAGGAATCAGGAAAAGTTTTAGCAACTATCGAACTTCCAAAAACAGGAGGAAATGCTATTTGGGAAACCGTAACCGTAAAAAATATTTCTTTGAAAAAGGGAAGCAATAAGCTGAAAGTGAAATTTGAAAAAGGCGGTTTCAGCCTGAATTATTTCGAATTCAAAAAGGCCAAATAAGTATCAAAGACATTAGAAAGTTAAAGTTAGTATTTTATATTTTTTTATTCTTTGTGATCCAACTCCGTTAGCAATAACGGAGTTTTTTATTGGTGGTAAATTAAGGCGATAAAGCTTTGCTGCTACTTATTAATAAGTACTTAAGCTGTAGTAGCAATTGCTTATTAGTTGTCTATAAATGCTTAAGCCATATCAATAATTGCTTATTACTTATCAATAAATGCTTAAACTATAGTAACAATTGCTTACTAGTTATCAATAAATGCTTAAGCAATATCAACAATTGCTTATTACTTATCAATAATTGCTTAAGCCATAATAATAAATGCTTATTAGTTATTAATAAATGTTTAAGCAGTAATAGCTAGTGCTTACTGTAAATCAATTAATGTTTAAACAAAATTAGATTGGTCTTTAGCAAGATAAAAGTAGGCTTCGAAAGATTGGTCAAATATGAAACAAAAAAAGCTCCGCAATAAGCGGAGCTTTTAGAATAGTTAAAAAAGGTTTTACCAACTTCCTCCAGCACCGCCGCCACTAAAGCCGCCGCCGCCAAATCCGCCACCGAAACCACCGCCAGATGATCCTCCGCCAAAACCGCCTCCAGATGAACCGCCACCAAAGCCACGGCCCAAACTGCTTAAGATAATTATGTCAGATAAATCTAAGCCGCCGCCGCGATTGCCACCGTTTCCTTTATTCTTGTTTTTGAAAATGATAATAAGCAGCACGACAAAAATTACGATAAAGAAAATCAGTCCGCCGGCACTTGATTCTCCTTTGTCTTGTTTTCTAGTTCCTTTGTATTTTCCTTTCAAGACGTCAAAAATGGCATCGGCACCTTTGTCTAATCCGTTGTAATAACTTCCGGCTTTGAACTTTGGAATAATCACATTTCGGACTAATTCTCCTGTAATTCCCGCTGTCAATTTGTCTTCAACACCATATCCTGGAGAAATCCAGATTTTTCGTTCTTTTTCAGCCAATAGAATAATAACGCCATTGTCATTTTCTTTTGAACCGCCGATTCCCCAAGTCTGTCCCCATTTCGGAGTTAAAATTCCGATGTCTTCTCCTTTTAAAGTTTCAATCGTAATGACAACAATTTGCGTGGAAGTAGAATCAGAATAATTGATGAGTTTTTGTTCCAAATTAGATTTCTCAGAAGCATTCATCACGCCAGCATAATCATAAACGCTGGTTTGAAGTTTCGGAATAGGAGGAATGTCAATTTGTGCAAAACCCAAATTCTGAATCAACAAAAATAGCGACAGGAAAAACGTGTTTTTTATAGTTGAAATTTTCATTTATCCTTTTGATATTTCGTTAGATAATTCATCTTTATCGCCATCTAAAAAAGGAAAGTACTTTTCGAGTCGTTCGCCAGCTTTTAATATTCCGGCAACCAAACCTTCTTTGTATTTATTCTCTTTAAAATTAGAAATGACTGCATCTTTTGTGCAATCCCAAAAATCACTTTCAACCGCTTTATCAATGCCTTCATCGCCAATAATGGCAAAAGCATGATCGGCGACACCCACATAAAACAACACTCCGTTTCGCAACGAAGTCTGATCCATACCTAAAAAATGAAAAACCTCCTGAGCTCTTTCAAGCGGAGGTTTTTCTGTATGATTTTCGATGTGGACTCTTATTTCTCCCGAAGTGTTTTTTTCAGCTTGCGTAATTGCTTTTACAATTTCAGCTTCTTCTTCAGCAGTTAGAAAATCTTCTACTTTTGACATCGGTTTTTTGTTTTATTAGAATTTTACTTCTACTGGTTTTTCAGCACCTTCAACAGATTTAAAAAATGGTTTTTCAGGATAAGAAGCTCCCAAAAACCAACTGTTTGGAATAGAAAGAACATAACCATTGTAGATCTGAACTTGTTCGTTAAAACGTGTTCTCGCAGTCAAAATTTGATTTTCTGTGCTCGCCAATTCATCTTGCAATTTCAAGAAGTTTTCGTTCGCTCTCAATTGCGGATAAGCTTCCACAGAAACCAATAATCTAGACAAGCTTGAAGAAACATTCGACTGTGCTTGTTGGAATTGCGCCATTTGCTCAGGAGTCACATTGCTTGGGTCAATTGTCACAGAAGTTGCTTTTGCACGAGCTTCAACAACTGCTGTCAAAGTTCCTTTTTCGAAATCTGCAGCACCTTTTACCGTGTTCACCAAGTTTCCGATAAGGTCATTTCTTCTTTGGTAAGCCGTTTCCACGTTACCCCATTCTTTTCCAACGGCTTGATTGTGTTTCAACGCGGTGTTTTTAATTCCCACAACCCAGAATCCGATAATTACTATCAATACAACAATAATTCCGACAGGTATTAACCATTTTTTCATTTGTTTTTGTTTTTAGAGTTTATAAATTGATTTGTATTTGTTTCCATTCACTAATATAATTTTGCCTATTACCTAAAGCGCATTCTTAATACTGCTCAACTGCGCCTTGATTGATTCCAATTTGCTAATCACTTCAAATTTATCCAAAGTCTTTTTCTGTCCTTCTTTCAAATGTGTTTTCGCACCTTCCAAAGTAAAACCGCGTTCTTTTACCAAATGATAAATCAATTGCAGGTTTTTCACGTCTTCTGGAGTAAACATTCGGTTTCCTTTAGCGTTCTTTTTTGGTTTCAGAATATCAAATTCCTTATCCCAAAAACGAATCAGTGAAGCGTTTACGTCAAAAGCTTTGGCCAATTCTCCAATGCTGTAATATCTTTTGTCTGTTGGTAGGTCTAAATGCATTTGTTTTGGTTTAAATCAATATTCTCCTGCTTCTTTCAAAGCTTGCAATTCAATTTCAGGAGAAATTCGGAAATTAGTTGCGACTATTTTTTCAAGATATGGCTTTATTGATGGAATTAACCCATTAAGCTTGGCCTTAATTATTATTCCAATTGTTCCTGTAAAACGTAAGCCTAAATTTTCAGCAACTTTTCGGGCTTTAAAATCGTCAAGTATTAATATGCTATCCAGAATTTCTAAGGCTAAAGCAATTGCACTAGATTCTCCTTTGTCAATCTGTAATTCTAAAATTCTTTGATGATATTTATCTTTTGCGTTTTCAATAATTATCCAATCAGGAATAGCTTCTCCAAATTCATCTGCTACATCTTGGGTGGTAATAATCGTTCCATAAAGTTTTTGCAATAATTCTAACTCTCCAATTTTAGATAAGATAATCAAACAGCTTGTATCTGAAATGATGATTTTATGCATTTGCTACATCATTTGATAAACCTGATGAAGGAAAATTGAATATTGAAACATCATATTTGCTTAACAATTCTGCAAAGGTTCTCTTCGTCAAACCAGCAAGTTCGGCTGCTTGCCCTAAAGAAATCTTTCCTTGTTCATAAAGCTTTGAAGCCAAAAGCATCACAAGCTCGCGATTGTCGACTTCAAGATTTTCGGGTAAACTTAATGTTACTGTTCTCATAGTAATCAAATTTAGTGTTTTTTATTTGGATTGTAATTTTGTTAATCTAAAGATTGGTTTTCTTGGTTCGCTAATTTTGAAATGGCTGCATATTCTGCCGCCGAAATATTTCCGTAATAAAAATTCAAAGGGTTTACGACTTCCCCGTTTTTATGCACTTCATAGTGCAGATGTGGCGCTTCAGATCTTCCCGTGCTTCCCACATAACCAATCACGTCGCCACGTTTGACTCTTTGTCCGGCTCTGACTTTGTATTTGCTTAAATGTCCGTATAAGGTTTCATATCCAAATCCGTGCCGAATCACAATATGGTTTCCATAACCTGACGCTGTGTTATCAGCGCGATCCACAACTCCGTCGCCAGTTGCATAAATCGGAGTTCCGGTTTTAGCAGAAAAATCCATTCCCGCATGAAACTTCCTGATTTTTGTAAACGGATCGCTTCTATATCCAAAACCTGACGCCATCTGCTTTAAGTCTTCATTTTTTACTGGTTGAATCGCCGGAATCGCTACCAATAATTTCTCTTTCTCCTTAGCCAATTTCAAAATTTCATCTAAAGATTTTGATTGAATCACTAATTCCTTAGATATGACATCCACGCGTTTTGTCGTACTGACAACCAATTCTGAATTGTCATAACCTTCCAAAGCTTTATAGCGATTTACGCCTCCAAAACCTGCTTTTCGCTGTTCTTCTGGAATCGGCGAGGAGTTGAAATAAACTCGGTATAAATTATTGTCGCGTTCGGCTACATTTTCCAAAACTTCATCCACTTGGTCCATTTTTTTGTTCAAGATAGCATAATTGATTTTCATATTCTCAATTTCCCTTGCCTGAAGTCTGTCTTTCGGAGTTTCAAAAAACGGCGTATTGATCAAGATTACGAAACACAAAAAGCCAAACAATCCAGAAGCCAATAAAAACAAGGCAATTACGCCCAATCTTTGTCCTTTCTTTGGCTTGATTTTTCGGTAAGCTAAATTTTCGGTATCGTAATAATATTTTACCTTTTTCATATTTTAAAATATGCTATTTTTGCACTTTTATATGACAAATTATATGACAAGATTTATTCTGTGTCGTATAAATTGTTGATATTGTATTTCTTATAATGTTTCACTTTTAAAACAAAAATGTTTTACTTTTAAAACAAAGTTATACAATAGTTAGACGAACAAATTTAATAAATGTTTCATTCGTTCGCCTTTTTATTTTACAATAATAAATTTAAAATGTTGACGGTCAAGAATGTTTCGCAAAGCCTTGAACCTTAAACCCAAGATCTTAAACCAATTTTCAATGAAATCACAAGATATCAGAAAGCAGTTTCTACAATTTTTTGAAAGCAAAGGACATTTGATCGTTCCTTCGGCGCCAATCGTTCTAAAAGATGACCCAACCTTGATGTTCAACAACTCAGGAATGGCGCAGTTTAAAGAATATTTTTTGGGGAACGCCACGCCAAAAAGCAAGAGAATTGCCGATACGCAAAAATGTCTTCGTGTTTCTGGAAAGCACAATGATTTGGAGGATGTAGGTTTTGATACCTACCACCACACGATGTTCGAAATGCTAGGAAACTGGTCTTTCGGAGATTATTTCAAGAAAGAAGCCATCAACTGGGCTTGGGAATTATTGACGGAAGTGTATAAAATTCCGAAGGAAAATCTATACGTATCTGTTTTTGAAGGAAATCCTTCAGAAAATGTGCCGTTTGACCAAGAGGCTTGGGATATCTGGAAAACTTTGATCGACGAAGACCGAATCATTTTAGGAAATAAAAAAGACAATTTCTGGGAAATGGGCGACCAAGGTCCGTGTGGTCCGTGTTCAGAAATTCACGTCGATTTGAGAACTGCAGAAGAAAAAGCACAAGTTTCAGGAAAAAGCTTGGTGAACAATGACCATCCGCAAGTGGTGGAAATTTGGAACAACGTTTTCATGGAATTTAACCGTAAGGCCGACGGTTCGCTTGAAAAATTACCAGCACAGCACGTTGATACCGGAATGGGTTTTGAGCGTTTGTGTATGGCTTTGCAAGGCGTGACTTCCAATTATGATACCGATGTTTTTACACCGCTTATCAAAGAAGTCGAGAAGATTGCAGAAAGAATATACACTTCAAACGAAGTTAAAAATGTAAGCGAAGAGCAAGACAAAACCAACATCGCGATTCGCGTAATTGTAGATCACGTTCGTGCGGTGGCGTTTGCAATTGCAGACGGACAGTTGCCTTCAAATACTGGCGCAGGTTATGTAATCAGAAGAATTTTGCGTCGCGCAATTCGTTACGGATTTACATTTTTGGACACAAAAGAACCGTTTATTTATAAATTGGTAGCAGTTTTGGCCAACCAAATGGGCGAATTTTTCCCAGAAATCAAGTCACAGCAGAATTTGGTTACCAACGTAATCCGTGAGGAAGAAGCTTCGTTTTTAAGAACTTTGGACCAAGGATTGCAATTGCTAGAAAATGTCGTAAAAGACACAAAAGGCGCAGAAGTTTCTGGAGCAAAAGCATTTGAATTATACGATACTTTCGGGTTCCCAAAAGATTTGACCGCCTTAATTTTGAAAGAAAAAGGAATGTCTTACAACGAAGCAGAATTTGATTTGGAGTTGCAAAAGCAAAAAACACGTTCTCGCGCCGCTTCTGAAACATCAACTGACGACTGGACGATTTTAGTAGAAGGAAATGTTGAAACTTTCGTAGGTTATGACGAAGTCGAAAAAGAAGTAAAAATCACAAGATATAGAAAAGTAGATTCTAAAAAAGACGGTAAATTGTACCAAATTGTTTTAGACAACACGCCTTTTTATCCAGAAGGCGGTGGTCAAGTTGGTGATAAAGGAACGTTGTTCACGCCAAACCAAGCCATCGAAATCCTTGATACCAAGAAAGAAAACAACTTGATTTTGCACTTCACAAAAGAACTGCCAGAAAACCCAGAAGGGAAATTCATGGCTTTGGTGAATACAAAATTAAGAAGCGAATCAGCAAGCAATCACTCAGCTACGCACCTGTTGCACCAAGCGTTGCGCCACATTTTAGGAACGCACGTGGAGCAAAAAGGTTCGTTGGTTTCGCCAAATTACCTTCGTTTTGACTTTTCGCATTTTGCAAAAGTGACTGAAGAAGAACTTCAGGAAGTGGAAGTTTTTGTAAATGCTAGAATTCAAGAACAATTGCCGTTAATCGAAAGAAGAGATATTCCGTTTAAGCAAGCGGTAGAAGAAGGCGCGATGGCGTTGTTCGGAGAAAAATATGGCGACAATGTTCGTGCAATCAAATTCGGAGAAAGCATGGAACTTTGCGGTGGAATCCACGTAAAAAACACGGCAGAAATATGGCACTTTAAAATTGTTTCAGAAGGAGCGGTTGCAGCAGGAATCCGAAGAATTGAAGCAATTACCAATGAAGGCGTAAAAGCATTTTTTGCATCGCAAGAAGTAGCTTTGAAAGAAATAAAAGAAGCGCTGAAAAATCCGCAAGATTCATTGAAAGCCGTAGTTTCATTGCAAGACGAGAATGCCAAATTGAAAAAGCAAGTGGAAGCTTTACTGAAAGAAAAAGCGAAAAACTTGAAAGGAGAATTGGCTTCAGAAATCCAAGAAATCAACGGCGTGAAATTCTTGGCAAAACAAGTAGATTTGAACGCAGAAGGCGCAAAAGACTTGGCTTATGAATTGGGAACTTTGGGAACAAATGTATTCCTAGTTTTAGCGACAGCCGACGAAAACAAACCAATGCTGACTTGCTATATTTCTAAAGAATTAGTAGCAGAAAAAAACCTAAACGCAGGGCAAGTAGTTCGTGAATTAGGAAAATATATTCAAGGTGGCGGTGGCGGACAGCCTTTCTTTGCAACAGCAGGAGGAAAGAACGTGGCCGGAATCAAGGAAGCTTTGGAAAAAGCAGTTGATTTTTTGAAATAGATTTTAGACAAACAGATTATAGAAAAACCACAGCGTAATTGTTGTGGTTTTTTGTTTGTCAAAAATGTGTTCCCTCGACTGCGCTCGGGATGACAATTCGATTGCGTATTGTTTATTGCCTATTTATACTGTCACCCCGAGCGCAGTCGAGGGGCTAAAAAACTTTGCAATTTAGTATCTTTGCGACTCAGCAACTTAAAACATGCAATTCACAACTCCAATTCCGATTCAAAAAAGCAATTATCAAATTGATTACAATTCTAAAATTGTATCGTTAGGTTCTTGCTTTGCGGTAAATATTGGGGACAAGTTTGCGCATTTTAAATTCCAAAACAGCATCAATCCGTTCGGGATTTTGTTTCATCCTTTGGCATTAGAAAAAATTATTTTGAAGGCAATTTTCAAAGAAGAATTTACAAAGGAAGATATCTTTTTTTACAATGAAAGATGGCATTCTTTTGACGTACATTCAGATTTGAGTGTTTCCAATAAAGAACTGTTTCTAAAAATGCTCAATTCTAATTTAGAAAATTTGCGCAATGATTTATCTGAAAGTTCTCACATCCTAATTACATTAGGAACGGCTTGGGTTTATAGAAATTTAAAATCAGAAGAAGTTGTTGCCAATTGCCACAAAGTATCGCAAAACCAATTTAAAAAAGAATTGCTTTCGGCAGATGAAATAAAAAACAGCCTTGAAAAAATCATTGCAGCCATTTCAGAAGCAAATCCAAAAGCAAAAATTATTTTCACGATTTCTCCCGTGCGCCACATCAAGGATGGTTTTGTAGAAAACCAGTGGAGCAAAGCGAACCTGATAACCGCAGTGCATCAAATCATAAATCAAAAATCAGAAAGCATAAATTATTTCCCGAGTTATGAAATCATGATGGACGAGCTTCGGGATTATCGTTTTTATGCCGAAGACATGATTCATCCAAGCCAAATGGCGATTGATTATATTTGGAAAAGATTCTCAGAAACTTGGATTTCTGAAGAAGCAATGCTGACTTTGCAAGAAATTGAAAACATCCAAAAAGGATTGAATCATCGTCCGTTTAATAGTGAATCTGAACAGCACCAAAAGTTTTTAGGCAATTTGCAACAGCGAATTGAAGTGCTGAAAAGCAGATTTCCTTTCATGAATTTCTAAGCAAATCTTTGGCGCGATACTTGCCTTTTAGTAATAAATTAAAGCCAGATTTTAGTTACCTATTTTTAAATTTCCTAACTTTATAAAAAAACATGCGAAGAATACTCATTGGCGTTGGAATTATTGCAATTATCATCCTTGCTTTCCGTTTTTGCGAATTTAAGAAAAGCGAAGAATCGGTTACTTATGATACAAATCTTATCCAACAGCAAATCGTGAATGTCGGGAAATTAGTTGTCACCGAGGGCCATTTTGCTGAGGTTTTGACGTATAAAGATCAAGATAAATATTTCATGGGAATGGTTTCTTTTGAAAAGAAAGCGCTTGTTGTCGTGAATGCAGACGTGACGGTTGCGTATGATCTGCGCCAGATGAAATACGATATTGACGAAAAAAACAAGACGATCACGATTGAATATATTCCGAAGAAAGAAATTAAAATCAGTCCAGATATTAAATTTTATGATGTCAACCAAAGCCGGTTGAATCCGTTTTCGGGTGATGATTACAACAAAATTAATGCGACTGTAAAAAAGAATCTGCAAGCAAAAATTGAGAAATCTACGTTAAAATCAAACGCTCAAAATCGATTGATAAGCGAACTTTCAAAGATTTTGATCACGACAAATACTTTAGGCTGGACGTTGAAATATGACGGAGAAACGGTCAGCCAAGATACAGATTTGCAGAAAAATCTATTGAATTAATCAGAAGATTTTTTGTTGATTGCATTCTTTCCGGTGTCGTCAATCCATCGGTTGATTGCTTTTCTGTTAAAAATTCCGAAGGCGAGATAAGTAAGATATAACAGCGACCAAATCAGTACCATTCGGATTCCGGAAACGCCGGTGAACAGCAGAATCATCATCAAGACAAAGCCAATAATCCAAGAAATGGCCAGAGGAATATAAAGGATGCTGTAAAAAGGCTTCAAGGTTTTGTCTAGCCCGATTTTTCGAAAAATGTATAGTGGCAATGCCAAAGCAAACATCAAAAGCGGAATGCCAAAAGCAGCGCACATCACAACCATCGCTGGTTCGGCTTCAAAATAGTGAAGTATTTCGTAATATTTAAAACTGAATTCCATCGTATTTTTTTTCTTGTTCTGAAATCTGCAACAGCAATTTTTGTTTGTATCCCAAGATTTTTGCAAGAATCACATTTGGAAATTCCGTGATTCCAATATTGTACATATTTACGCTTTCATTGAAAAATTCTCTTCGGTCGGCGATGGCATTTTCCAATTCAGAAACTCTTGTCTGCAACGATGAAAAATTTTGTGAAGCCTTTAAATCTGGATAGTTTTCAGAAACGGCAAAAATAGTTTTCATGCTTTTGTCCATTTCATTTGACAGTTCAATCTTCTCGTTTGTGTCGTTTGAATTTAGAAATTTAGTTCGTAATTGCGTTAGCTTTTCCAAAACATTTTCTTCATAATTCATATATTCTTTCACGACTTTGATAAGATTCGGAATTTCGTCAGCTCTTTGTTTTAAAAGTACGTCGATGTTCGCAAAAGCCTTTTCTACGTTGAATTTCAGCATGACGATTTTGTTGTACGTAGAAATAATTACGCTCAAAAGCCCTGCGATGATAAGAATTATGATGACAATAGAGAGAATTGGATTCATGTTTTTTAGTTAAAAAGTTCATTAAAGTTAGAGAAAAAATCTTTCCAATTGAATAATTCGGAGTTGAATTTGAGCGTTACGATTCCGTTTTCAATGCTGATTGGCGTAATCAAGATTATGGCGGTCAAGAAGGCAAAAACTACAGAAAAATAAATCAGTGAATTGAGCAAAGGCTTGTTTTTATTGTAAGTTCCGACTTTTTCTAAAGGACAAATTCCGAAGACGTTTTTAATATCTTCGTGCATGAAAACAGGCTTGTTTGATTCTAAGCCAACTTTTCCGATAAGCAACATTTCATCGTTATTTTTGATTATATATTGCGAATAGCGCCTTCCGCCACTGCGATATTGTTCGTTGAGTTCTATCCAAACGAAGTCTAATTTCTCTGGGTTTACTTCTATTTTTCCAGTTTCATCTTCGATATAAAATCGATTGCAAATTATTTCAGAAGATATTGTTGAGAAGCTTTCTTTTCCGTCTTTATCTCTAGAAATGTTTTCAATTTTATATTCATATCCAATGCAGGGAACTTTTTCAATTGGCGCTAAAAGTTCTTCGATCATCACTAATTTGCCTTGAACTTCAGCCAGGCCCATTGCAACTGAACGAATTTTTGAAGAAGGAAGAATGCCTTGGTATTTTAAAAATCGGTTGGTTTTATTAGGAAGAATTGCAGATAAAATGATGAAGGCAAAAATAAAAACAAAAGCGTACGGACCGATGGACAAGAATATTATTCCGAAAAGAATAGTTCCGATTGTAATTAAAATACGCTTCCAAAGTGGCTTTTTAGGCATGTTGTGCTTTCTGTTGAAATTTTCTTCCTCTTTGTCTTTAATGAAGAGAGAAGCAAACATTCCTAAAAACGCCAAAATAAAAACCGAAGCGAAAAGAATGCCAAAAGTGACTAGTACATAATTGCCAAAAAAGAGATAAGTAAGCAGTATTAATGAAGGATTTAAGACGAAGAAAAGCCACTTTGGGCGAAAATCCCACTTGTATATTCCCATGAAAATAAAAGTGTGAAATATAGCGATTCCCAAGGCGAATATCACAAAAAAGAAAACTACCGGCGTTTCAATTTGCGTTGTTGCAATAAAATAAAAAAATTCATCCATTAGCTATTTCTTGTGCAACATAAATTTATAAAAATTAAATCGAAAAACCTACGGGCAAAAAAGAACCGCAGATTCACAGATTTATTTTAATCTGCGAATCTGCGGTTTTAGTTTTTATAGAAATATATTTATTCCACGTTTTCGTGTTCTAAAATCAATTCTAATCCGCCAGAAATCAAATGTGCAACTTCGGGGCGATTGTGTTTTACTTTTTCTAAGTGGATTATGACTTTCTGAAAAAGTTCTGTTTCATTTTCTTTGTCTAAAAGTTCTGCAATTTCTACAGAAAGCAACCAATCTTTTGGGTGATTTTCTTTTAAAGTTTCAAAAGTTTTTTCAATCGTCATGAAAGCCGTTTTTCCTTCACGGATATTTCTGATATTTAAATAAAGGCTTTCCAATTCTTCTTTTTCAGGATTGGTTTTTGCCTTAATTGTCGTGCTCGAAGGAACGTGCGTGATCATGTCAAAGCTTTTCACGTCGGCAGGTCCAGAAAAAGCAGAAATCACTTTTTTACCGACAGCCATGTCAAAAATTCCCCACTCAGGCTGGAATAAAACGGTGTCGTTGTGGGTTACCGTGCAATCTGCAAAACTGATGATGATGATTTTTCCTTGCAAGTTTCTTGTGCCCGTAATGATTTTCCCGGAAACGGTAATGTCTCCTTCAAATTCTAAAGTTACGCGCTCGCCTTCATAAATCGCATAGGCTTGCAAATCTCTCGGGCTCATGTCTTCGATGGCCAGATTGATTCCTTTTAATTTCCCGATCGGGCTTCCAAAACCTTCCGCATGGTAGGAAGTCGAATGGCCGACCAATTCTTTTTCTCTGTAAGATAAAGCGGTTTTTCCTGTGGTTTGCACATAAACTGGTTTTCCGTTTTCTTCAATTACATTCGTGAAAACTCCAGAAATCTCAAGTCCGGTGCTGAGTTCAATTGTTCCTAAAGCGTTAGATTGTATTAATTTCTGTACTCCAGAAAGCCCTCCGGTTCGAAGCGCCATTTTATTTGCAAATTCTTCCAAAACAGAACTCAAATGTGCAAAATCTGGCGTCACAAATAATTGCGGCTGTGGTTTCGTAATATCAAAACTTTGGTAAGCCGCATTGATGTCGTAATGCGATTTTTTTACATTGTCTGTCATGCACCAAGCACTTTCCCCGATAGAAGAAAGCAATCCGGCACCATATATTTTTGGGTTGTCAACATCGCCGATCAAGCCATATTCAACCGTCCACCAATGCAGGTTTCTGATCAGAGCCATTTCTGACAATTCGCCCATATTGTTCTGCAGATCTTCTACTTTTTTCTCAATCGCATCAATCTCGCTTTGAGGCGTTCCTTCAGCTTCCTTCAAAATTGAAAGCAATCGGATGGCTTCATACATTTCATAATCGCGCGAAGAGGAAATTGCCTTGCAGCCTATTTCGCCAAAACGTCTCAAATATTCAGCATATTCAGGATTGGCAATAATAGGAGCGTGGCCGGCACCTTCGTGGATGATGTCTGGCGCAGGCGTATATTCGATGTGTTCTAATTGTCTGATATCTGAGGCAATGACCAAGACATTGTAAGCTTGGAATTCCATGAAAGCATTTGGCGGAATAAATCCGTCAACGGCGACAGCAGCCCAGCCGATTTCTTTCAAAATTCGGTTCATGCCATACATGTTTGGAATATTGTCTACTTCAAGACCCGTTTTTTTAAGTCCGTCGAGATAAGAATTGTGTGCAACTTTTGAAAGATAATCCACGTTTTTGCGCATCACATAGCGCCAAACTGCTTGATTTATCGGTGTGTAATCTTCATAATCCTGAGGCTTAATAAATTGTTTCAAATGCTCAGGAAGTCTGTCTATCAAAGGATTGCTTTCAAATTCCGTTTCCATATTTTTAAACGTTTCTGTTTTTGTAAAATTACAAATCTTTAACCGAAAGGACTCTTAAAAAAGCATAAAAAAACCACAGTGATGAAATGCGGATCACAATTAAATGTCAATCCTGCAATTAATCGAGATCAATAAGTAAACGAAAATTTGGCTAAATCATTCAAAAGCTATCTTTTGATATTTGTCAATAGTTAATTTGTTTTTGTATTGTTATATTTTTTATTTTTATCATAAATTATTACGGTAGTGAATTTTTTTTAATATTCAATTTGTTTAAAAAGATGTAATTGTGATTTTAAGCTTCAGATATCTTATTTTTTACAAACAATTTAATGTCATTTTTTATGAATCTAGAAAATAAAATGAATGCAAAGCTTCTAATTCTTTCAATAAAGATAAAAGCTTTAAAAAGTGCGTTGTCAGAAGAACAGCTTGAAGTTTACAACAAATCTGTTGAGGAAGACTCAATTGCGCTCGATGAAAGATTGAAATCAGCAAACCATGCCGTTCCTCTATTTGATGAGTTGATGAATTTTTTATATGATTGAAATTAAGGAGAGCAAGCTATTCGTAATACTATTTCAAATCAAGCTGCCAGATTGTTATTCCATAAAATAGAAATGTAAGTACATAAAAAAAACCGCGAAGTGCGGTTTTTTAAGTTAAGTATGCTTAAGGATTATTTCTTGATTTCTGGAGGGTATTTTGCTAAAATCTTTTTCACGAACTCCTGAATTCTTTCGTCTTTATGTTTCATGTTTTGAGTCAAAACGCCAACACCTTCACCTTGCCAGATCAATTCTTTTTTCTTCGCATCGACCAAATCAATGTACAAAGTGCCTTCCGTAGTCGTAGTTACAGACGTGTTTCTGCCTCCCCACATCCACGGATTCCAGCCCCATCCCCAGCCATAGCCCCATCCGGCGTTAAACTGGTTCACGTCAACCTGCTGTCTTGATTTGGTAAAAATATTAACCAAAATATCAGGCTTGTCGCTTTTTGTAAAACCTTTCGCAGTCATTTCAGCATCGATAGCGTTTAAGATTCTGCGCTTGTCAAGGTCTGAAATTTCCACTTTGTCAATCCCGGTTTTATGGAAAGCGAAAGTTTTATATAGTGTAAAATCTGCATTTTTATCATAGTCCGTGTTCACCTGAACAGACGAGCAGGAGGCCAGCACAAAAAGGCAGAATAGCGGTAAAAGTTTAATCGTTTTCATAGCAAAGTTTTTAATAGTTATAGTCTTATTTCTTTTTATTCTTCTCCTTGAAACTCCTGATTGCGGCCACAATGCTTAAAACTGCGGCTGCCGTGAGGATGACGATTTTTATAAATATATTTTCAAAAAGCAGTCCTAAAATTATAAATCCAAGACTCATGAATAATAATGATATGCTATTTAATTGCTGCATGCTGATTGAAAAATATTAAAAATCTAAAAGCGCATCGTCCACTTTATTAGGGATGGTAACTTTTAATAAAGGTTGCGTTTCCATGGCTCGTTTTATGGCAAAAATCGCTTCGTCGTTTCTAGCCCAGCTTCTTCTTGAAATGCCGTTGTTCACGTCCCAGAAAAGCATTGATTGTAAGCGTCTTGAAGCTTCGCTAGAACCATCAAGAACCATACCAAAACCGCCGTTAATTACCTCGCCCCAACCAACGCCGCCGCCATTGTGTATAGAAACCCAAGTCGCGCCTCTGAAACTGTCGCCGATCACGTTTTGAATCGCCATATCGGCCGTAAATTTCGAGCCGTCATAAATATTTGAAGTTTCTCGATAAGGAGAATCCGTTCCAGAAACATCATGGTGGTCGCGTCCTAAAATCACATAGCCAATTTCGCCTTTGGCAATCGCCTGGTTGAAAGCTTCGGCAATTTTGATCCTTCCTGCCGCATCCGCGTATAAAATCCTAGCTTGCGAGCCTACGACCAGTTTATTTTCCTGAGCGCCTTTGATCCACTTGATATTGTCCTGCATCTGCTGTTGGATTTCCTCCGGAGAAGTTTTAGCCAGTTCCTCCAAAACGTCACTTGCAATCTTGTCGGTCTTTGCCAAATCTTCCGGTTTTCCAGAAGCGCAAACCCAACGGAAAGGCCCAAATCCATAGTCAAAACACATCGGTCCCATAATATCTTGCACATAACTCGGATATTTAAAATCAACACCATTCGAAGCAAAAACGTCGGCTCCGGCACGAGAAGCTTCTAGTAAAAAAGCATTTCCATAGTCAAAGAAATAGGTTCCTTTTGCGGTATGTTTGTTAATGGCATCCGCATGGCGGCGCAATGTTTTTTGAACTTCTGCCTTGAATTTATCAGGATTATTGGCCATCATTTCGTTCGATTCCTCAAAGGTAAGGCCAGTCGGATAATAACCTCCCGCCCACGGATTGTGAAGCGAAGTCTGGTCAGAACCCAAATCAATATGCAGGTTTTCTTGGTCAAAACGCTCCCAGACATCCACCACATTTCCTAAATAGGCAATCGAAATCACTTCCTTATTTTCCAATGCTTTTCTAACTCTCGGAACTAGATCTTCAATGGTTGAAACGATTTCGTTCACCCAGCCTTGAGAATGACGAATCTGCGTAATCTTCGGATTCACTTCGGCGCAAACCGTCACGCATCCTGCAATATTTCCAGCCTTTGGCTGTGCGCCAGACATTCCTCCCAGACCTGAAGTTACGAACAAGCCGCCTGTCGGAGATTTTTTTATCTTTCTGAATCCGTTTAAAACTGTGATTGTCGTTCCATGCACTATTCCCTGCGGACCGATGTACATATAGCTTCCCGCCGTCATTTGTCCGTACTGCGAAACGCCCAAAGCATTAAATTTCTCCCAATCGTCTGGTTTCGAATAATTCGGAATGACCATTCCGTTCGTCACCACAACTCGCGGCGCTTCTTTGTGCGAAGGAAACAATCCCATCGGATGCCCGGAATACATGGTCAAAGTCTGTTCGTCAGTCATTTCAGACAAATATTTCATCGTCAATAAATACTGAGCCCAGTTTGAAAAAACCGCACCATTTCCTCCGTAAGTAATCAGCTCGTGCGGATGCTGTGCCACGGCATAATCCAGATTATTCTGAATCATCAGCATGATCGCTTTTGCCTGTTCTGATTTCCCAGGATATTCTTCAATCGGGCGCGCTTTCATCTCATAATCCGGACGAAACCGGTACATGTAAATTCTTCCGTAAGTATTCAATTCTTCCAAAAACTCCTTGATCAAAACAGGATGGTCTTTCGGCTCAAAATAACGCAGTGCATTTCTCAGAGCCAGTTTTTTCTCCTCTTCAGAAAGTATTTCTTTTCGCTTCGGAGCATGATTTATATTCGCTTCATAAGGCTTTGGTTGCGGTAAAATCGATGGAATTCCTTGTTGAATTTGTTCTTTAAAAGTCATTTTTTTAAGTTGCTAAGTTTCAGAGTTGCTAAGTCGCAAAGTCCGAAAATCGTTATATTTTAAATTCTATCTGTCTGAATATTTTTTTACCGAATAAAGGAATTATCTAATTTTCTAATTCGCTTATTTTCTAATTGAACTCGTCTTCTTATCAAACCCATACGGGCAATGCCTGCATCCGCTTTTACAGCAATACCCGCGTTTCAAATGAAATTTCTCCGTAAAACATTTGTAGCCTTCGGGAGTATAATAAAAATCTTCGCCTTCTTTTAATTTATTTTCATTATTTTGCTCATTCATAAAAGCAAAAATATAAACTTTATAATTAATGTATCTAATCGTTTCCAAATATTTAATTCCCAAAGGATATCGAGGCATGACGCTTTATCCCTTCGTAATTATCAGGAATTTTTTAGATAAAGAAAATAAAGTGCTTTTAAATCACGAAAAAATTCACATTAGACAACAAGTAGAAGTTTTAATTTTTCCTTTTTTTCTATGGTATTTTTTAGAATACCTGGTGCGATTGGCACAATTTAAAAATCAAAATAAGGCCTACAGAAATATCAGTTTTGAAAGAGAGGCTTACGCCAATGAAAACGACACGAACTACCTGAAAAAACGAAAGATTTGGAGTTTTTTAAAGTATTTGAAGTCCGAAAACTGTGACTGAGACTAGGCTTAAGGGTAGCTCAAGTATAGCTTAAGCGTAGTTGAAGCGTATATATGTCGTGTTAGAGCGTCTTTTTGTACTTTTGAAAACCTAAATTAGACCGATAAAAATATATATTTTGGACCTACCAACGCAGTTTCTTCCCCTTCAAAAAAACGGAATTACGCTCGCCATTCGTCGCGAAGACCTGATCCATCCTTTTATCTCAGGAAACAAATACCGAAAGCTGAAATATAATTTACGCCAAGCCAAAGCCGAAAACCAAACCACGCTATTGACTTTCGGAGGCGCCTTTTCAAACCATATTGCAGCCGTCGCCTTCGCAGGAAAAGAACATGATTTCAAGACCATCGGAATTATTCGTGGCGATGAATTGCGAGAAAAAATCAAAGAAAACCCGACCTTAAGATTCGCCCAGCAGAACGGAATGCAGTTCGAATTTATCTCAAGAAATGACTATTCGAATAAAGAGAATCCAGAATTTATCGGACAATTAAAGCAAGAATTCGGCAGCTTTTACCTGATTCCTGAAGGCGGGACAAATGATTTGGCAATACAAGGCTGTGAGGAGATTTTAACCAAAGAAGATTCGCAATTCGATTACATCTGCTGTGCCGTTGGAACTGGCGGAACGATTTCAGGTTTGATAAATGCTTCACTGCCCCACCAGAAAGTTTTGGGATTTCCTGCGTTAAAAGGAGACTTCTTGCGAGAAGAAATTTGTAAGTTTGCAAAAACCGATAATTGGAAATTGATTAACGAGTATCATTTTGGCGGCTACGGAAAGATTGATTTAGAGCTGGTTAATTTCATAAATAATTTCAATCAAAGTAATAATATTCCGCTAGACCCCGTTTATACTAGCAAGATGGCTTTCGGAGTATTCGATTTGATTGCTAAGGATTATTTCCCATCCAATTCAAAAATACTACTGATTCACACCGGCGGATTGCAGGGAATCCAAGGCATGAACCAGTTATTAGAGAAAAAACAATTACCCAAAATAACTACAAATGTTTAAAAAAATCTTATTTCTGTTGGCACTTGCAATTTTGGCAAGCTGTGGTTCCTCAAAATCGAAAGTAGCAACCAGCAAAAGAACCATAAAACCAGTTGTAACAAGGAAAAGAACAACGCCAACAAGAACTGTTGCCACAACAAAATCACCAACTTCAACGCGTACTACTGAAGTGATCGAATCGACTTCAAAAACCGTAGTGTACAGCGATGTCGTAAACAATTATGTAGCCCAATTTAAAGATATTGCCCAATCAAACATGAGACAATACGGCATACCGGCAAGTATAATCTTGGCCCAGGGAATCTTAGAATCAGGTGCTGGCGCAGGAACTTTAAGCAAGACAGCAAACAATCACTTCGGAATAAAATGCCACACCGGTTGGGAAGGTGAGAGCGTTCGCCATGATGATGACGCTTCGCAAGAGTGTTTCAGAAAGTACAAAGATCCCGCAGATTCTTACCGCGACCACGCCGAATTCTTGACAGGAAGAAGCCGTTACGCAAGCCTTTTCAAGCTAGAAAAAGGCGATTATGAAGCTTGGGCAAAAGGATTGAGAGCGGCCGGTTATGCCACAGACCCAAAATATCCTGAGAAATTAATCAGCTATATCGAGCGTTATAATTTGCACCAATATGATGCTGCCGTTTTAGGCAGGGATTTTACGCCAATCACCAAAAGTCCGCCAGTTGTGACTACTTCAACGCCAAAACCTTCAACTACAGGAGGAAATTATTACGAAGTTTCAAAAGGAGATACTTTATATTCCATCTCAAAGAAATTCAATATAAGCGTTGATGACTTGAAACAATGGAACAATCTGTCTGACAATTCAATTTCAATCGGACAGTCTTTAAAAGTGAAGTAAGACTTATCACAAACATTTATAAAATGCAATCGCAAAGCAAACCAACTTTGTAACTTTGTGCCTTTGCAACTCTAAAAATAAACTATGATATACCAAAGAAGCAGCCAGCTTTTTGCTGAGGCTGAAAAAGTAATTCCGGGTGGCGTAAATTCCCCAGTCCGCGCTTTCAAAGGCGTTGGAGGAACACCAATCTTCGTTAAATCTGCCAAAGGCGCTTATTTATTGGACGAAGACGGAAACAAATTAATCGACTATATCAATTCTTGGGGACCTATGATTTTAGGCCATGCTTTTGATCCGGTTGTAAATGCCGTAATCGAAAGAGCAAAGCTGGGAACTTCCTTCGGAATGCCGACTGCTTTGGAAACAGAGATCGCTGCATTGGCGGTTTCAATGGTTCCGAATATCGATAAGATTCGTTTTGTAAATTCAGGAACAGAAGCCTGCATGAGCGCCATCCGTTTGGCAAGAGGATTTACAAGCAGAGATAAAATCATCAAATTCGCAGGCTGTTATCATGGGCATTCTGATTCGTTTTTGATCCAAGCGGGCAGTGGAGGAATGACTTTCGGCACGCCGAACAGTCCAGGTGTCACACAAGGAACTGCGAAGGATACTTTGTTAGCAAAATACAATGATTTGGATAGCGTAAAAGAATTATTTGAATCCAATAAGAATGAGATCGCAGCAATAATAATAGAGCCTGTCGCTGGAAATATGGGATGTATTCCTCCAAAAGACGGCTTTCTGCAAGCCTTGAGGAATCTTTGCGATGAAAACGGCACCTTGTTAATCTTTGACGAAGTAATGACTGGATTCCGCCTTGCAAAAGGTGGCGCCCAAGAATTATTCGGAATCAAGGCAGATATCGTTGCTTTCGGAAAAGTAATCGGCGGCGGACTGCCAGTTGGAGCTTTTGCAGCGCGAAATGAAATCATGAATTATCTAGCGCCAGTCGGTCCGGTTTACCAAGCAGGAACTTTATCAGGAAACCCTTTGGCCATGGCTGCAGGTCTTGAAATGCTGCAAGCTTTAAATTCTGAGCCAGCAATTTTCGAAAGACTAGAACAAAAAACAGCTTACTTAGAGAAAGGAATCAGCGAAAAACTGACTCAAAATAACGTAAAATTCACGATTAACAGAGTCGGTTCCATGATTTCTGTGCACTTTGATGAAAATGCAGTAACTGATTTGCAAACTGCTTCAAAAGGCGATAACGAATATTTCAAGAAATTCTTCCACGGATTATTAAATGAAGGCGTTTACATCGCGCCGTCGGCTTATGAAACTTGGTTTATCACAGATGCGCTGACTTACGAAGATTTAGATTTTACTATAAACGCTGTTGATAAAATATCAAAACAGTTCTAAAATAAAAAAGGCTTTCCGATTGGAAAGCCTTTTAGTTTTATAAAAAATTTCGAATTAATTCTGGGTCAATTTTTTCAGCAGTTCTGGATTTTTATCCAGTTTCGCCATTTGTTCAGCGCTTAGCATACCTCTCAATTTCGCATCAACTGACTTTGCAATGATCTTCTTTTTCATTTCAGAAGTTTCTTTTGCGAAAGCCTCATGTTTTTGCTTGAAAATATCTAAAAAACTCGCCTTGTTCTGCTCTGACAACTGAACTGCTCCTGATAAAGCAGCTACGTCATTTTTGGCAAGTTCGCTGGCATTTGCCTGAGCATTTGCATTCACGGTGAAAGCAAGGATAAAGACAAAAGCGGCAATTAATTTTTTCATGATAAATAAATTAGTTTGGTATAAATATATCAAATTTAAAGCCAATATGCCAAAATCTAGAATTAATTTTCAAGAAAGGATTATTTTTTAGCTCTTTTTTCTTTTCTATCTTGATGTTTTTCTATCATTTCTTCTTTCTTTTTCGCTTTCAATTCTTCCCATTTTTTAGTTTGTTCTGGTGTAAGAACAGCTTTTATTTTGGCATCATTAGCTTCCATTTCAGCTTTTCTTTCTGTGCGTTGTGCTTCTGTCAATTTTTTTCTTTCTTCATGTTTTGCTTCTCTTTTTGCAGATTGTTCTGCTAAGATTGTCCCAACTTCTTTTTGTTGTTTTTCATTCAAGCTAAGTTCAGAAGTCAATTTTTGCAGATGTTTTTCATTTCTTTGCGCTGGCGTCAATCTTTCCATTTTGTGTCCTTTTTCTCCGGCTTGTTTTTCTTGTGCAAAAGATGTCATTCCGATCATCAATACTGCTGCAATAATTAATTTTTTCATAATGTAGTTTTTAAATTTTAGTTTGATATAAGACTTATGAAAAAATAAAAGGTTTAATTGTGACAAAAAATTTTGATAGTATTAACATTACGCACTAACTTTGCCTTTTGTGAGAAAGTACCTATTCATAGTTTCTTTTATGATGTTGCTGAAGCCAGTAGTTCCGGTTTTTCAGTATGTCATCAACTATGAATATATTTCTGAAGTGCTTTGTATCAACAAAGAAAAGCCTGAAATGCACTGTAATGGAAAGTGCCATTTGATGCAAGAATTGGCAAAAGCTTCTGAAGATGAGAAACCGCTTTCTGAAAAAAAATCACACCATTCTGAAGTTGAAGTCTTATTTATTGAAGAACTGGCTTCTTTTGATTTTAGTTCTGAAAAGCAATTTGTTGCTAAAACTCCAATTAGTTTTTACAGCAATTTATATTCTCACATAGATTGCAATTCTGTTTTTCATCCTCCTTCATTTATTTCTTAAAGTTTTACCGAAAATAATTTTTTAATTGGCGCAAAATCATTGTGTCAGGCTAGATTATTTACATCCAAAATTTAAAATTACTTCGCAAATAAATCAATTTTCGAGGTATAATTTCCTATAACTTTAAAAATAAAACAAATGAAATTTCAATTGAAAAATACTATAGCCATCTTGGCATTCGCTTCTTTTTTTGCTTCTTGCAGTAGTGATGATGACAGTTCTCAAGCCGTTTCTGGAAACGGTGAAATGGAGCTTTATTTCGATAATTCTTTAAACGGAGATGATCTTATTTTAGGAGTTTCAACGCACACAAATTCCAGCGGAGAAAAGCTTAAAATAAACAAATTCAATTATATAGTAAGTAATTTTGTCTTGATTGATGAAAACGGCGCCGAAGTTGCTTATCCAAAAGCATCAAGCTATTTTGTAATCAATGAAGAGACAAAACAGACGACAATTCACCTAGAAAATATTCCTGCTGGCAATTACAAAAAAATAAAATTCGGACTCGGAGTTGATTCACAGCGCTACCTCCAAGGCGAAACGGCACAGCAAAGTTTTTGGGATGAAGCGGCTGCAAATGACTTGACTTGGACGTGGTCGACAGGTTACCGTTTCATCGTTTTTGAAGGAACTTTTACCGCTCCAACCTTGACTGGTGAAAAAACATTCCAAGTACATCAAGGAAGCAATACTGCAACGGACAACTATCGTGAATTTACTGTAGATTTTCCAAACACAGCGCGCGTTCGCGAGACTGAATCGCCAAGCGTGCACTTCATCGTTGATGCCAATAAAATCCTTGACGGAAACACAAAAGTAAAACTTTCAGAAGCAATGAATCCTGCACAAACAAGTGCTGCGATTATGGGCGGAGCCAAATTAATTTCGATTGCTGAAAACACAACTTCCATGTTTACAGTCGATCACGTTCATGCGGGCGGTGCTGATCATTAATATTTTTTGGGCCTGATCCAGCTGTGCGCTGCAACTCCTCACTCAAAAAGCTTTTTTTCTAAAATCCTGCACGAGCTTCCTCTGGTCGCTGTGCATGATTAAGAAAAAATAGCCTTTTGAGTTCCGGGGTTTCCGCTTCCATCTGGGGCAATTCCAAGTATAACGCTTATACTTTATGAAAAAAATAATCTTTTTACTATTGATTTCTGTTTTCTATTCCTGCCAGAAAGACGACGACAGCGAATACACAGAAATCAATGAATTATTGACCGTAAATATTCCATCAAATTTCCCTGATGTTGTTCAAGATATTGCCAATAATCCGCCGACAAAAAAAGGATTCGAGCTAGGAAGAAAACTTTTCTATGACGGAAGACTTTCCCGCGACGGAACGGTTTCGTGCTCGTTTTGCCATGAACAAGCTGACGCATTCACGCACCACGGACACGATTTTAGCCACGGAATTGACAATCTTGCTGGAACTCGAAATGCTCCTGCAGTTCAAAATATGGTGTTTCAGAGTGAATATTTTTATGACGGCGCTTCTAATTCTATTGAAATGCTTTCTATAAACCCAATTCACAATCCGGTTGAGATGGATGAAAATTTGGCGAATATTGTGGAAAAACTGAAGCGAGATCCAGAGTATGTAAAACTTTTTAATCAAGCTTTTGAAGGGCAAATTACGTCCGGAAATATGCTGAAAGCTTTAGCGCAGTTCATGACGATGATGATTTCAAGCAATTCTCGGTATGACAAATATGCTAGAAATGAAGCGGGAGGAAGTCTGAATTCTCAAGAATTGCAAGGCTTGAATGTGTTTCAAAATAAATGTTCAACTTGCCATGCTACAGATCTGTTTACTGACAATTCTTTTAGAAATAACGGTCTGCCTCCTAATCCAAATTTAAATGATCTAGGAAGAGAAACCGTTACCGGATTTGCTTCTGACCGTCATAAATTTAAAGTGCCAAGCTTAAGAAATGTGGCTTTGACGGCGCCTTACATGCACGACGGAAGATTTGGTTCTTTAGCTTCTGTTCTGAATTTTTATTCGAATGGCGTACAGAATTCTGAAACTTTAGATTCGCATTTGAACCAAAATGGAGTGCTTGGAATTTCCCTTTCTCAAGAAGAAAAAGACGCCATAATTGCTTTCTTAAAAACCTTGACGGATGATGAATATATCAACAATCCGTTATTTTATTTCCGTACTTAATTATGAAAAAATATTTATTATTGTTGCTCCTTGCAACGCAGTTTTTATCGGCAAATACAGAAGATACGATCCAGAATCTGTTTAAAAAATACGCAAGATTTTTTTATGAAGAAGATTGTGATGCCTGTGGTTGTTCAGCAAGTGGCGGTGGAATGGGTTTCAGTTCAATGCTCAACCAAAATTTCGTCGGAATTCGCTATATGAATCAAAGCTATACCAGCCGTGACGGACTTTTTAATAATTCTCCTTGGATTGATGAAAATTTCAATACGATGCAAGTTTGGGCTAGGATTCCGGTAATGAAAAATCTTCAGATTTCCGCTTTGGTTCCTTATCATTTTCATAATCGCCAATTGACTACGGGCGAGCAAAAAATCAATGGTTTGGGTGATATTACGGTTCTGGCTTTGTATACTCTTTTTGAAACTAAATCTGATTCGGCGCAATTTATACATCAATTTCAATTAGGTGGTGGCTTAAAAGCGCCAACGGGAAAATATGATTCAAAAAACAACGGCAGCGTAAATCCGAGTTTTCAAGTAGGAACAGGAAGTTGGGATTATATCTTAGCAACAGAATACACAGTAAGGCATAAAAAAATCGGATTGAATTCTATGCTAAATTATGCTTTCAAAACAGAAAATGACGACCATTATCAATTTGGAAACCAATTTAATTATGGAAGTACTTTGTTTTACCAATTTGAAGCTAAAGGAATTTCGCTTGTCCCGCAGGCCGGAATCGCAGGCGAAGTTTATGGAACAAATAAATTGTACGAAGAAGATATTCGAGATACAAAAGGCGATGTCTTTTTTGGTAAGATTGGCGTCGAAGCTGGGAAAGATAAATTTTCTGTAGGATTAAATGCGATGCTGCCGATAAATCAAAACCTTACGGGCGGTCGAGTGGAAGCAAATTATCGCTGGTCTGTCAATTTGAATTATTCTTTGTAAAATAAAAAAGGGACTCAATTTTGAGTCCCTTTTTTTTATCTACTATATTACTAACGTGTCAGTTTTTTGTATAATTCTGCGTTTGCTCTTAATTTTTCCAATTGAGCTGGCTCTAAAGCTGCAGCTAATCTTTCTTCAGTATTTCTGAATTTTTCCTGTTTCATTTCTTCAGTAAGATTGCTTTGAAGTAAAAATTTATGCTTGTCATAAAAAATTGATTCAAAAATTCGATCTGCTGAAGCCTCAACTTTAACTACAGTTTTTAATGCTGCAACATCACTTACCGCTGCTTTATGAGGGTCATTTTGTGCATTTGCAGTAATTGAAAACGCTAAGAATAAGGCAAGAATAGCGAATATTTTTTTCATAATTGGTTATTTGATTAGTTTTTAGAAAGTCAAATCTAATTCATTTTCTTAAAATAACCAATCTTTTTTCTTTTTTAACTAAGAGAAATTTAAGCATAAAAAAACAGAAACCCTCAGATTTCTGTTTAGTATATAATTTTGGAAATATTTATCCTACGTATTCTGCAATTTTTTCTTCGCCATTGACAGCTACTTTTATCAAGGCATGTTTTGCTAAGCCTTTCATTGCCGCATCCCATTTTTTACCGCTCAAATCTGCTTTTGCTTTCAATGAATTTAGAGCCATTGCATTTGAATTCGCTTTCAAAATTTCGATAATTCCTTTTTCTTCTTCCGATAATTCAACGGCTTTTTTCTCAGGTCGCATTTGCGGGAAGAACAAAACTTCTTGAATCGAAGCATTGTTAGTCAAAAACATGATCAAACGGTCCATTCCGATTCCTAGTCCAGAAGTTGGCGGCATTCCGTATTCTAAAGCTCTCAAGAAATCATTATCAATAATTCCAGTTGCTTCGTCATCGCCTCTTTCTGATAATTGCATTTGCGCTTCAAAACGTTCTCTTTGGTCAATCGGATCGTTTAATTCAGAATAAGCATTGGCCACTTCTTTACCGCAAATCATCAATTCAAAACGCTCCGTCAGCTCCGGATTATCTCTGTGTTCTTTACAAAGAGGACTCATTTCCTTCGGGTAATCCGTGATGAATGTTGGCTGGATGAAGTTTCCTTCGCATTTTTCTCCGAAAATTTCGTCAATCAATTTTCCTTTACCCATGGTTTCGTCAACGGCAATTCCCATTCCGCGAGCAGCTTCAAAAATCTCTTTCTCGGTTTTTCCAGAAATGTCAAAGCCGGTATATTTTATGATGGCATCGGTCATGGTAACTCTAGCATACGGCGCTTTAAAACTCACTTGGTGTTCGCCAAAAGTGGCGTCTGAAGTTCCGTTTACTTCGTTGGCACAATAATCCAATAGATTTTCTGTAAATTCCATCATCCAGTTGTAGTCTTTATAGGCTACATAAATTTCCATTGCTGTGAATTCTGGATTGTGCGTTCTGTCCATTCCTTCATTTCTGAAGTTTTTCGAGAACTCATAAACACCATCAAAACCGCCAACAATCAATCTTTTTAGATATAATTCGTTCGCAATTCTCATATATAAAGGAATGTCCAAAGAATTATGGTGCGTAATAAACGGACGCGCTGCCGCACCACCAGGAATGGATTGCAAAACAGGAGTTTCCACTTCCATGTAACCAGCCGTGTTGAAAAAAGTACGCATTGCGTTGAACAATTTTGTTCTTTTTACGAAAACTTCTTTCACCTGCGGATTTACAACTAAATCTACATAACGCTGGCGGTAACGCAATTCTGGGTCGGTAAAACCGTCGTGGATATTTCCGTCAGCATCTGTTTTTGGCAACGGCAACGGACGCAAAGTTTTGCTCAAAAGCGTAAAATTGCTCACACGGATTGATTTTTCACCAACTTGAGTCGTAAACAATTCGCCTTCCACACCGATAAAGTCGCCTAAATCGATTAGTTTTTTGAAAACTTCGTTGTATAAATCTTTATCGTCGCCCGGACAAATTTCGTCACGGTTGATGTAAATCTGAATGCGGCCTTCGCTGTCTTGCAACGATGCAAACGATGCTTTTCCTTGAATTCTGGTGCTCATTACCCGGCCTGCAACAATCACTTTCTTGCCTTCTTCAAAAGTTTCCTTGACCTGTTTCGAAGTGTGGTTCACTGGAAACAAATTTGCCGGATAAGGGTTGATGCCGAGTTCTCTCAACTTGCCCAATTTTTCTCTTCTGATGATTTCTTGCTCTGAAAGTTGCATATCGTGTTAATTTTAAGGCTGCAAAGATAGTTAATAAGTTGCAAAGTCAGAAAGTCAAAAGTCAGAAAGTCACAACACGATTTTAAAAAGTTATTTTTTCTTTTTTGCAGCGAATGGTCAGTGAATTTTCGTAAACCATTTTCCTGTAGCAGGGCTAGTTGAGAATGGTCTTTTATTTTTGTAAACTTTTGAGCAGCGATTGTGTATTTTACCATATAAGACATATAAGAAAAATGTAAGGGTTTGTGGGTAGTTTGGTTTTATGTTTTTTAGACTCCAATTTCTTCTCGCTTCTATTCCCTTATATGTCTTAATATGGTAAAATAAAAAAAAATACAATCAAAATCGACAAACTGCGTCAAAGCCATGAATTGCTAACTAGCCCCGATTGGCGGCAGTAGCATTTTCTTCCGGTACGGAGAAAAGCTACTGCAGAAAGCGGGAAAATGGACTGCTGAAACTTCACTGGCCATTCGCTTCAAAAAAAAGTTATGGTATATTTAAGGATATTAGTTTGTAACTTTGTGGTTCATAAAGTGCGATAAAAATGAACAAGAAAATTCAGCTTTTAGACTTGGGTCAGAAAGATTACAAAGAAACTTGGGAATATCAGGAGGAACTTTTTAAAGACATTGTTGATTTAAAAATCAGGAATAGGCGAGAGGAGTTTGATTTGGAAACGCCGAATTATTTGCTTTTTGTGGAACACCCGCACGTTTATACTTTGGGGAAAAGCGGTGATTTTAGCAATCTTTTGCTGAGCGAGAAACAGCTAGAGGCAAAAGGGGCGACTTTTTATAAGATCAATCGTGGTGGTGATATTACCTATCACGGGCCGGGTCAGATTGTGGGCTATCCAATATTGGACTTGGAAAATTTTTTCACGGATATTCACAAATATCTGCGTTTTCTGGAAGAAGTAATTATTCGTGTTTTGGCCGACTATAACATAATAGGCACGAGAAGCGAAGGCGAAACCGGAGTTTGGCTTGGCGCTGGCACTCCGTTTGCCAGAAAAATTTGTGCAATGGGCGTTCGTGCTTCGCGCTGGGTGACGATGCACGGTTTTGCCTTAAATGTGAATGCGGACTTAGGTTATTTTGACAATATAATTCCGTGCGGCATTCGCGGGAAAGCCGTTTCAACTTTAAACGTCGAACTAGGCGTTGAAAAAGTGGACGAAGATGAAGTGAAAGAAAAAATCAAAAAATATTTTTCGGAACTTTTTGAATCTGAATTTGTTGCTTTTAAGGAAGTGACGGTTTAAGTTCTTCAATAAAATCTAATTCGAGTTGTTCAGGCAAAAGTCGGAATGACATTCTGTGGTATTTTGTAGTGCCATATTTTCTGATGGCTTCGCGGTGTTCTTTTGTCGGGTAGCCTTTATTCTGTTTCCAATTATACATTGGAAATTCTTCATGAATTTGATTCATATATTCATCACGGTAGGTTTTTGCTAAAACGGAAGCGGCGGCAATGCTTAAATACTTACTGTCCCCTTTTATGATGCAACTGTGTGGAATATTTTCTACGGGTTTGAAACGGTTTCCGTCTACTATAATATAATTTGGTATGGGATTTAATTTTTTGATGCATTCTTGCATGGCGTGAATGGATGCGTTTAAAATGTTTATTTCATCAATAATTGAGGGTTCGATGTGAGTGACGGAATAGCAAATTGAGCTTTCTTCTATTATCGGTCTTAATAAATCCCGATTTTTTTCTGAAAGTTGTTTGGAGTCGTTAAGCAATTCATTAATAAATTCTTTTGGAAGGATCAAAGCGGCGGCTGTAACCGGACCTGCAAGGCAACCTCTGCCTGCTTCATCAGTACCGCATTCAAAATTAAGATTAGTATAACTTTTAATTAACATTGAAAAATTTTCACAAAAATATAAAATTATAACGCAACCTTTTGATGTTACTCGTATCTTTTTTCTGTAATCCTAACAAAAGCGAAGCCTTCTGTTTTTAATTTTAACAGTTAAAGCTGTATTATTCCGAAGTAATATTTGTTTAATTAAGAAATTATTAAGAAGTTTGCAGGATAACTAACTCAAATAAATATAATATGAGATCGAAGTTCAAATGGATTTTTGCGCTATTATTAGCGTTTTCAATGCAGTTTTCGTTCGCACAGGAGAAAACTATTACAGGTACAATTACCGACCAAGGCTTGCCTTTGCCTGGTGTTAATGTTGTTGTAAAGGGTACGACTCGTGGAACTCAAACAGATTTTGACGGAAAATATTCTATCAAAGCAAGTCAAGGTGAAGTTTTGGAATATTCCTTTATTGGTTATAAAACTTCAACAGTTGCAGTTGGCGCATCTAGTTCTGTTAATGTAGTAATGGAAGAAGATGCGACTTTGTTAAATGAAGTTGTGGTTACCGATTTGGGTTATTTTAAGAGAGATGCGAATAAGATTACTTCTGGTCTTTCAGTTGTAAGTGGTGATGAGCTGTCAAGACAGGCTCCTAGTACTTCTGTTGATAATGCTTTACAAGGTAAGGCGGCAGGTGTTCAGGTTAGTTCGTTGAATGGTCAGCCAGGTCAAAGAGCTTATGTTTCTGTTAGGGGTGCTACAAGTATCACTGGTGGAAATGCAAATGCAGTTTATGTTGTTGATGGAGCATTTGTTAGCGCTTCTGAGACTACAGGTCTTAGCTCTGCTGATGTTGAGAGTGTTACTGTTTTGAAAGATGGAGCTGCGGCAGCGCTTTATGGTATTAGAGGAGCAAATGGTGTTGTTGTTATAACAACTAAAAAAGGTAAAGCTGGCTCTAAAACTAAATTTGAAATTTCTAACTCTTTCGGGTTTTCTAAAAAAATTAAAGATCCATATAGGATGATGAATGCTGAGGAGAAAATTCGTTATGAAAATGAATTAGGGGAGGGTCTTTCTGTTGGGCTTTCTCAACCTGAAACAGATTTGTTAAAATCTTATAACCATGATTGGGATGATGATTTGCTTCAAGATGGTTATATGCAAAATTTTAATTTCTCTATGTCTGGAGGAACTGAAAAGATGACTAATTTCTTGTCTTTAGGTTATAATAAAAATACGGGTATTATTAAAAATCTTGATGGTTATGATAGAATAACAGCTCGTTATAATACTGATTTCCAGGCTTCTGATTATATCAAGGTGGGTATGTCTATTGGTGGTGCGTATGAGAAAAACACACTTCCTCGTGATAGAAATAATGTTCAAAATCCATTTAGAGCTAGATATAGCTATAATGCTTATGAGCCACTTTATGAAAGAGATCCTTCTACTGGAGAGGTTTTGCTTGATCAAAATGGTAATCCAGCATTTAATCCTACGCATGAAGGACTTTCTATTTCTGAAGCTATTTTGAATAATACCAGTGATGAAAGATATTTTAGAGGATATGTTCGTCCATATGTTGAATTGAAGCTTTACAAAGGTTTAGTTTTTACTACTAAATTCAATATGAATTATGAAAGACGTCAATCAGAGACTTACACTAAGCCTGGTTCGCAACTTGATTTGATTTTGAATGCTGGTACTGCAACTGGTCAAAAAGGAGATTCAGGATGGGATAATCTTGATTACCAATGGACTAATACTTTAAATTATTCTTTCTCATTAGGAGAAGCTCATAATTTCAACGCAACATTGCTTTATGAGTATTTTAAAAATAATTTTAGATCTTACGGAGCGACTAGAAAAGGTTTTGCAAATCCTGATATTAGTGTTGGACCTGGTACAACACCGCTTTCAGCAACGTCAGCAAGAACAGAATACGCTACTATAAGTTATTTTGGAAATCTTGATTATGATTATAAAGGAAGATATTTACTTTCATTGTATGGAAGAAGAGATGGTTCTTCTCTAATCGGAGAAAATGATCATTGGGAATTTGCAAAAGGAGCTTCTGTGGGATGGAATATTACAAAAGAAGATTTCTTTAGTGTTGAGGCTATTAATTTGTTGAAAATTAGAGGTTCTTATGGTGAGCTGAATGCTACTAATGGTGTTGGTACTTATGCTGCTCAAAGTACTTACTCTACTGTGGGTTATGCTGGGGCTAATGGTACTGTATATACTGGAGATGCGGTTGGTAATTTGGATTTAAAATTTGAGAAAGCTAAAAAACTAGATATTGGTATTGATTCTCAGTTGTTTAATAATAGAATTGCATTTACAGCTGGTTATTTTAATGACAAACGTGATAGTTTTATTTATGGAGGGAATACTCCGCTTGCGGGATGGAGTACTCTTACTAACATAGGTGAGTGGACTGCCAAAGGTTTTGAGTTAGAATTTAAAGGCTTTGCTGTGAAAAATGAAAATATGAGCTTGGCATTTTATGTTAATGGAGCGATAATTGATAGAAAAATTAACACGCTGTCAAATCCAAATAATCCAGATGATCAGATCTTAAGAGGTTTTACTGTTAATAGAGTTGGCTATTCTCCAGATACTTTTTATATGGTAAGATATGCAGGTGTTGATGCTTCCAATGGTCATGCGCTTTATTATGATAAAGATGGTGCTATAACTGATGTGTATTCTTCGGAAGATGAAGTTTTGATCAAAGATAAAACTCCTTATGCTAAATATGAAGGTGGTTTTGGAATGGAATTTAATTATAAAGGATTTGATGTAAATGCTGATTTTGTATTTAAATCTGGAAATTATTCTTATAACTTAAGAGATTCTAATAATTTCTCTGATGGAAATCAAATTAATTCAAATCAAGCTGTTGGTGCATTTGATTATTGGACTCCAACTAATACAGACGCATCTCTTCCTGCTCCATACCAATCAAATTTTGATGCAGATGGTAATAGTATTGATACAAATCAAGTTTCTACTAGATTTTTGCAAGATGCAAGTTATATTAGATTTAGATCTTTAAATTTTGGATATACTTTCGACAAAAAAATATTGAAAGATTTGCCACTTGATAAAGTAAGAGTATATTGCCAAATGCAAAACTTATACACTTGGACTGACTTTAATGGGGATCCAGAAATTGGTATTGGGAATAATGAAAATGCTGATGGAGCAAGTACAACTAACTCTCTTGTGGTTGGTCAGTTTTATGGTTATACATATCCAACCGTGAAGTCATTCTTGTTTGGTTTAACAATTAATTTCTAAAAAAATTATGAAAAAAATATTTTATTTAGCGGTTTTATCTCTTGCGTTTCTTTCATGTGACGAAGACGATATTACTTTAAGGCCGCATAACGCTGTTGGAGAAGATCTTGTTTTGAAAAACATAAACGATTTTGAAAATGCTGTTCGTGGAGCTTACGTTTATATGTATAGAAGAGGTGGCGAATTTGGTTATGGAGGTGAATTTTTAATAGACACTGAAGTAATGACAGATAATCTGATTTATAGTCCTCAAGGAAGGGGTACTAATTTAGATGGTTTTAGATGGACATCTACGGCTTCCAGTCCGCATTTTGATTATTTCGAATCGGCTTACAGAAGTTCTGATATGGCTAGTAAAATTATTATGAATCTAGGTGTTTTGCCAGCAGACCAACAAAGAAATAATGTTGAAGGGGAAGCTAGATTTATTAGAGCGCTAAGTCACTTTGATTTGGTTCGTTCTTATTCTAAAATTCCTTCTCAAGGTGGTGATGCATTACAGTCGTTAGGTATGACTTATTTGACTGCTCCAGATGTTCCTGGTAATCCTACCAGGCCAACAGTTGCTGATACTTATCAACAAATATTAGATGATTTATTGAAAGCTAAGGATTTAATAAATGCAGATAATGGTGTTGCTAATGGACGTGCGTCTAAATCTGCTGTTTACGCATTGTTGTCTAGAGTTTATCTTTATATGGGTGATTATCAAAATGTCTTGAATTATGGCCAGTTAGCAATTGATAATGCTTCAGGTGCTATGGGTACTATTGCTTCAGGCGCAACCTTTGTTAATCTTTGGAACGATGCAAACGTTAACGGAGTATTATTTAAATTGAGAATTCAAGATATTGATTTAATTATTCCTGGGACTGTATATTTGCAAGGTTCTGCAAGTGCAAGAAAATCAGAATATGTGGTGTCAAAAGAATTTTTTAGTTTGTTTTCTACTACAGATATTAGAAAAACAGCGTATACGGCAACTTCAAATTTTGCTGGTAAAGCTTATAATCATGTTATAAAATATGATGGTAGGACATCAGGTACTGCAAATGTTGTAGATATTAAAGTTTTAAGGATTGAAGAAGTTTATCTTAATATGGCTGAAGCTCAATATAAACTTAATGGCGGAGGTTTGAACTATCTTGATGTAGTTAGAAGTAAAAGGTATACTCCTTTTGTTTCTGGAGGTGAGACAGGTACAGCTCTTTGGAGCGCTATCATGTTAGAAAGAAGATTAGAGTTAGCTTTCGAGATGGATAGATTCTTTACCTTGAAACGTTTGAATTTGCCTATGGATAGAAGTGCGACTGATGGTCATTTTGCTGATGGTACAGGTGTGCCTGCAACAACTACTCATATCGATGCTGGTGATTTTAGATGGCAAATGCCGATACCTCAATATATTAGAGATATCAATCCAGATTTTCAACAAAATCCTCAATACTAGATTTAAAAATAATTTTAAAAACCTTTCACATTGTGAAAGGTTTTTTTTTATATTTGTTATATGAAACATATTTACTTACTACTACTTATTTCTTCTTTTTCATATTCTCAATCTTCTAAAGAAAGAAAAAGAATCGCTGAAGGCTATAATCAGTCAGAGGTTAGCCAATTATTTGTTTTATCTAAAGCTGAAGAAGATAGCCAAATGAAAATAATTGAAGAATTTAAAAAAAATAATCCCTCTTTAGATTTTAAAAATAAATCACTACAGAGGATTTATAATGGTGTGCCAATTTATTTTACTAATTACAATGCCGGTTCTTCAGCAACTATTGCAACCAATTCAATGTATCCTAGTGCGTCTTTAGGGTTAAATGTTACTGGTGATGGAATGACTGCAGGAGTATGGGATGGAAGCAGAGTCCTAGATACCCATGTGGAATTATCTGGTAAAATTACATTAGGAGATGCTGCAACAGGTTTTAGTTCGCATGCTACTCACGTTACTGGGACTATCATAGCTAAAGGTCTTAGCACAACAAGAAAAGGTATTGCTTACGGAGCTTTAGCTAAAACATATGATTGGACTTCTGATTATACGGAAATGAATGCTTTTGGTGCGGAAGGCTATTTGGTGTCTAATCATTCATATGGTTATGATACTACAAACCTTCCTACTTCGATTTTTGGCTCATATGATAATAGATCAATTCAAATTGACCAGCTGTCAAATACATATCCTTATTATCAAATTGTTTCTGCAGCTGGTAATGATAGAAATAATAACAATCTAGCCCAAGTTCAAAATAAAGGTGGGTATGATTTAATGTCTGGTTTTGGAACTTCAAAAAATGGAATTGCTGTCGCAGCTGTATTGCAAGTTAATAATTATGTTAGCAGTTCTAGTGTAGTAATGAGTTCGTTTAGTAATTATGGGCCTACAGATGATGGTAGAATAAAACCAGATATTTCTGCTAAGGGTGTTAATGTGAGTTCTTGTTCAAATGTAGGTACTACTCAGTATAATATATTAGATGGAACATCAATGGCCTCACCTGCAATAACAGGAATGATTGTGCTTTTGCAAAAACATTATAATAATGTTGCTTCTTCATATATGAGAGCTTCAACTGTCAAAGGATTAATTTGTCATTCTGCTCGTGAAGCTGGAAACGCGCCTGGACCTGACTATAGTTTTGGTTGGGGGTTAGCAAATGCTGAAGAAGCGGCTAGAATTATTAGCAATAAAGGTACGACTTCTTTAATTGAAGAAAATAATCTTCCCAATAATCAAGTGTTTTCTGAAAATATTCTAATTGCTACACCACAAAAAGTTAAGGTGACAATTTGTTGGACTGATCCTGTCGGTGCTGCTAGTACTGAAGAAGATAATCAAACACCAAGATTGAGGAATAATTTAGATTTAAAATTAATAAAGGATGGGGTTAATTATTATCCTTGGAAATTAAATGTTAATGTGCCTACTGATCCTGCAACAAGAAATTCTGATAATGAAGTTGATAATGTTGAAAAAGTTGAAATTGATTTGGCAGATCCAGGTGTTTATACTATCCAAGTTTCCCACAAAGGAACTTTAGTTGGAGGATCGCAAAAGTTTTCATTAATAGCAAGTGGTGCAGTTGGTGTTAGTCTAAGTAATGAGAATTTTACTAAAGAAAATAATATTTTTATCTATCCAAATCCTGCTGGCGATACGCTTAATTTTTCTTTGGCAAGTTCAATTCAATTATCTGACGCTTCAATTTTTGATGTAACTGGTAAAAAAGTAGGATCACTTTCCAATAAGAATGCAACATCTTTCGATGTATCAAATCTACAAAGTGGCGTTTATTTTGTTAAATTCACTGCTGACAATAATATTGTCACTAAAAAGTTCATCAAAAAATAAATTTGTTAGTATAAAATTATGAAAACACCTTAGCAATAAGGTGTTTTTTTTTGTTATAATAATTTATCTTTGCTCAAATTGAATTCAATGGCCAAGTATTTTTTCTTCATTTTTTTATTTCCTTTTTTTCTGCATTCCCAAACTAATAAGGCACAAGGGAAAAAAGAAAACAATATGATTAAGGGCAAAAATAAACTCGAACCTGCAAAGTCTGATTCCATTGCGACAATTGATCTTTACAAAATAATATCGCTTCGAAATGATACGACTTATGTCGATACTTCTTTGACGATTCAAAAAGAGTATAAATTCAATTACCTCAGAAAAGATAACTTTGGAATACTGCCTTTCTCAAATGAAGGACAGACGTTTCAAACGTTAGATTATGGACTAAAGAATACATCGCCATATCCAGAAATTGGTTTTACAGGAAAGCATTCTAACTACCTTCAAGTTGACGATATAAAATATTACAACGTGGCAACTCCAATGACTGAATTGTACTTTAAAACAGTTATGGAACAAGGGCAGATGATTGATGCGTTTATTGCTTTAAATACTTCCGAAAGGCTTAATTTCGGAATTGGCTACAGAGGTCTTCGTTCTTTAGGAAAATATGTAAACCAGCTTTCTAGCAATGGAAACTTTAAATTTTTAACCAGCTACAATACCAAAAATGGCAGGTATTTTCTAAAAGCACATTTCGCAGGGCAAGATTTGTCTAACGGAGAAAACGGAGGAATTACCAATATTGAAGATTTTGAAGGCGACGATGATAACTTCACGAGAAGAGAAAGGCTGGATGTGTATTTTTTAAATGCTAAATCTTTCCTCAAAGGAAACCGTTATTTTGTCGACCATTCTTTTAGAATAAATTCTGAAAAAGGAAGCAATAATCTTTATATAAACCACCAATTTAATTATGAAAATAAATTTATTGAGTACACCCAAACTACAATAAATACGCTGATAAGCCCAACAGTTGGTGCTGACAGAATTATTTCAAGATTTGGAGATTCTTACGTGAGTGCAAATTTGAAAGATCAGACAAAATACAACAGAATGTACAACCGAGTAGGCGCTACTTATGAAAATAGCACGCTCGGCCAGTTCCAGTTTTTTATAGATGATTTCAGATATAATTATTACTATAACCGCGCCATTGTCAAGTCAGAAGGTACCATTCAAAATTTACTGAGTGACGAAATCAATAGTGTTGGCGGACAATATTCTTACCAAAAAAATAATTGGAATGGAAGATTCTTGTATTCCACTTCAATTTCAGATCAAAAAATGTCCAATCTAGATTTGAATCTGAAATATAAATTCGACGATAAAAATGCTATCGAAGCGCAATATCAAAACATAAGCAAAGTTCCAGATCATAATTATAATCTTTTCCAAAGTTCATATGTAGACTATAATTGGTCAAATAATTTTCAAAACGAAAAGATAAATTCTATCAAATTCACAGCAAATACGCAATGGGTAAATGCGAGTTTGCAACTTTCAACATTAGATAATCATCTTTATTTTGCAGATTCAAATCCCAATGCTGACACGCTGATTTCAACACCAAATCAATACGGAAAAACAATCAATTATATTTCTGTAAAAGTTTCAAAAGAATTTAAATTCAGAAAATGGGCTTTAGATAATACCGTTTTATACCAAAAAGTAGATCAAAGCGATGATATTTTAAACGTTCCCCAGATTTTGACCAGAAACACATTATATTATTCTGATCACATTTTCAAAAAAGCATTATTTTTCCAAACCGGAATCACATTTAGCTATTTCACAAACTATTATGCCGATGATTATAATGGTATGCTTGGAGAATTTTATGTTCAAAACCAAAAGAAAATCGGTGGATTTCCAATGGTTGATTTCTTCATAAACGCAAAAGTCAGAAACACAAGAATTTACTTAAAAGCAGAACATTTCAATTCTAGTTTTACTGGAAACGACTTTTATTCTGCGCCAAATTATCCTTATCGTGATTTTATTGTCCGCTTCGGTTTAGTTTGGAATTTCTTCTCATAAAAACATTTTGGGCGTGACCCGCAGAAAAAGCGGGTCAGGCTTTTCACTTCAAGTCCTCACAAAAAGAATAAATTTCTAAGTTCAAAAATGAGCTTCCTTCGGTCGCTATTTTTAAACAAGAAATTTTATCCTTTTTTGCTCCGGGCTTTCCGCTTCAATCCTTCACGCAAAAAAGCCAAAGGTTATATTTAGGTGAAATCAGCAAAATATTCCCGAAGCTAATTTTAATTTCAATCTAAAACTCATAATTCATAACTCATAATTCATAATTAATTATGTAGTTCTTATCTTTGCACTCAAAATCGACAGAAAAAATATGAAATACGCAAATAATATACTTGAAACAATTGGTAATACCCCTTTGGTAAAACTAAATAAAGTAACCAAAGAAGTAGATGCCCTAGTCTTGGCAAAAGTAGAAACCTTCAATCCAGGAAATTCAGTAAAAGACAGAATGGCCGTGAAAATGGTAGAAGACGCAGAAGCTGACGGAAGACTAAAACCAGGCGGTACTATTATCGAAGGAACTTCTGGAAATACAGGAATGGGATTGGCTTTAGCGGCAATCGTAAAAGGTTATAAATTAATTTGCGTAATCACAGACAAGCAATCTAAAGAAAAAATGGATATTCTTCGTGCTGTTGGTGCGAAAGTTGTCGTTTGCCCAACTGATGTTGAACCGACAGATCCACGTTCTTATTATTCAGTTTCAAAAAGGCTGGGCGAGGAAACTCCAAATTCTTGGTATGTGAATCAATATGATAATCCTTCAAACGCAATCGCGCATTACGAACAAACTGGTCCAGAAATCTGGGAACAGACCGAAGGAAAAATTACGCATTTCGTTGTTGGAGTAGGGACAGGAGGAACTATTTCTGGAGTTGCAAAATACCTAAAAGAAAAAAATCCAAACATTAAAATTTGGGGAATCGATACGTATGGTTCTGTTTTCAAAAAATACCACGAAACAGGAATCTTCGACGAAAATGAAATCTATTCTTACATTACGGAAGGAATCGGGGAAGACATTCTTCCTAAAAATGTTGACTTTTCTTTAATTGATGGTTTTACAAAAGTAACAGATAAAGATGCTGCAGTTTATACTAGAAAAATTGCTTTGGAAGAAGGAATTTTTGTTGGAAACTCTGCCGGTTCTGCAATCAAAGGCTTGTTGCAGTTAAAAGAACATTTCAAGCCAGAAGATGTAGTTGTAGTCTTGTTTCATGATTCAGGAAGCCGTTATGTAGGGAAAATGTTCAACGATGATTGGATGCGTGAAAGAGGTTTTCTTGATGAAGATATCAAAAAAGCAGAAGACGTAATCAAAGATCATATCGATAAGCCATTGGTAATTGTTCGCACTGAAGAATTGGTCTCACATGCAATCGAAAGAATGCGCAAATATAAAATTTCACAGATTCCAGTTATTGATATTACCGGATTTGTTGGTTCAGTAGATGAAACAGATTTGTTCCAAAGTTATGTTTCTGATAAAAATGTAGCCGAAAAGCCAATCCGTGAAGTTATGGGCAAGCCTTATCCAATCGTAAAAATAGGAACTTCAATCGAAGAAGTTTCTAAACTTTTCACAAAAGACAATCAAGCTGTTTTGGTTGATTTAGGAAACGGGAAACATCATATTATTACGAAATACGATATTATCGGTTCGATCAAATAATTGAATATATTAAAAAAAGCCTGACAATTTAGTCAGGCTTTTTTTATTCCCCAATCAAAACTCCTGAAACATTCCAAGAATTAAAATAAGTACCTTCGTCTTTTCCCTGCGGAATTTTTACTTGAATTGTATGTTTTCCAGCTTTTAAGTCACCCAAGTCAATTAAATTTGGATTTGTCACAGTTCCCGGACACCAATTGGAGCGACTATAATCTGAAGAGGACAATCCGTTTTCAAAATTTCCAGAAGCAGGATTAAAAAGACGATAAGAACCGCAATCCATGCGCCACGGCACAAAACTAAAAGCTTCTTTTCCGTCTAAAAGTATTGTGTTTTTCTTCGGTACAAATTCATCTCCATTTTCCCAACCGCCATGTCCAGTCGTGATATAGCGGAGTCTTACATTTTTAAGATCTTTTTCTAAAGTAAATCTGACTTCAATTCCTTTATCATTATTAAACATTGTCGCATACTCTTGACCAGCCATTTCCATTACGTTTGTGGTATTAAAAAGTGGCAAAAGAAAAGTATTTTTCAGATCTTGTTTTTCTTCGTCGTGAATCGTGATGTTCAAGCTTATTTTGTGTCCGCCTTTGTCATAATTTCCAATAAAAGTTCCAATATAAACTTCCTGATTGCTCAAGGCTGCTTGCAATTCAGAAATATCCTGGCGATAAGGAACGCTTTGGTGCCAAGTTTTGTCTTTCAGCTGAAGATGATCATATTGCTTTATGCCGAAAGGCGTGAAAAAGCGCATCAATTCTAATAAAGGGGAATAATTTTCTGTTTTTGCAACACCTTGATATTGCTTTCCATTTCCGTTTTCATAAATCGGAAGCATTTTTGCTCCGTTTTTTAATCCGTCCAAAAACGAATATTTTTCATTAACCGGAATTGCAAAAACAGAACCCGTTCTGTCGTAAGCGTCGCCATTGGATTGTTCTGTTAAGTCAATAAAAACTTGGCTTCCAGATTTAATTTCTGGAAATTTTACTTTTTTTAGAATTACAGTTCCATTTGCAAATCTTAAAATGCTGTCATTTGATTTTGAGGCTTCTGAAAAATTAATGATTTCGTTCTTGAAAATCTCCAAGGTTATAAATTTACTTTTCCAAAGCAAATCTTTATAAGTCAGTAAATCTAGTTTTGATTTGGTGTCTGGTAAAGAAATAGTCTTCGGAATTGCTTTTAATTTTTCCACTTTTGTCGCTGCAATTAGAAAATTATTATTCCGATTCAATTCTAGAACTAAACCCAGATTTTGGCCTAAAATTGTCGGTGCGCCTTTCAAATTTAATTCATCAGTATACCAAAGTTCAATGGTATTTGAATTGATAATTGTTTTTGCTTTTTTGCATTTATAGCCCAGAATAATTTTAGTGTCGTTGAGAAATTCAAAGGTTTGTTTTTCCAAAGCCAAGCTATCGATCGTGACAATGTTTTTAGAACTAGACAATTGCGCTGACTGAATATAGCTGTTGTTCTTTCTTTCAATATAAGATTGTTCAAAAGGGAAAGTTGTTTTTTTTGAAAGTATTTTTGCTGTAGAGATAATCGTTTTTTGTTCATCAGAATAAACTAAAATCTGATCTTGATTTTCGATTAAAGTGCCGTTAAAACTTTTTGAGTAGGTAATTTTTATTGCTTTTGGTTTTTTTTGCCCTTGTGAAAAGCAAGAAATGAGGATGCAAATTAGGAAGTATATTTTTTTCATGTAGGTTAAATTGGTTCGCAAAGATAGTTTTTTGTACATGCAATTAAAAAATCATTATCTTAGTAATTAGAAATTTACGCCTTTACCAAATTTATAATCCATACAAAATGAAAGAAGATTTTCTTCACTATATCTGGCGGTTCCAAAAGTTTGACTTCTCAGATCTCAAAACAGTTCAGGGAGAAATTTTGACAATTGTCAATTCTGGCCAATATCTCCAAAAAGCGGGTCCAGATTTTTTCAATGCGCAAATAATTATCGGAAACCAAAAATGGGCTGGAAATGTCGAAATCCATCTCAAATCTTCTGATTGGTATGTTCATCATCATGAAACGGATTCGAATTATGAAAGCGTGATTTTGCACGTGGTTTGGGAACACGACACAGAAGTTTTTCGTAAAGACAATTCTGAAATCCCTGTTTTAGAACTTAAAAATTATATTCCCAGAAAAACTATTGAAAATTATAACGCTTTGGCTATTGCAAAAAGCTGGATTTATTGCGAAAAAGAAATCCAGAATATTGATGATTTTGTATTGAAGAATTGGCAGGAAAAATTATTCTTCGAACGGCTCCAACGAAAAGTGGAGCCTATTCAAAATCTGCTGTCAGAAACTGAAAATAATTGGGAAGCTGTTTTATTCTGCCTTCTAGCGAAAAACTTTGGATTGAACACCAATGGAGAAATTTTGATGAAAGTGGCAAAATCAATTCCGTTTTCAATTATCAGGAAAGAAAGTGCCGAGCTGGAAAATATCGAAGCTTTGCTTTTTGGAAGATCTGGCTTGCTAGAAAAAGAGAATGAAGATGTTTATTTCAAAGATTTAAAATTTCGATGGATTTATATTCAAGAAAAATACCAGCTAAAGAAAATCATAATCGAGCCGATTCAGTTTTTCAAACATCGCCCAGATAATTTTCCTACGATTCGTCTGGCACAGCTGGCACAATTGTATTTTTCAAGGCGTAATTTGTTTTCACAGATTTTAGAAGCCAAATCGGTTTCTAATTTTTATGAAATTTTCAATGTCCAAGTTTCTGAATATTGGAAAACTCATTATCAATTTGATAAGGAAAGTCCGAAAAAGCGAAAAGTGCTGACAACTTCTTTTATAGATTTGGTATTGATAAACACCATTATTCCATTGAAATTTATTTATGCAAACTCACTCGGAAAAGATGTTTCAGAAGATTTGATTGATTTGCTAAACGAAATTCAGGCAGAGAAAAATGTGATTATTGAAAAATTCAACAATTTCGGAATCGAATCGAAAAATGCCTTTGAAACACAATCTTTATTGCAATTGAAAAACGAATATTGCAATCAAAAACGCTGCATGAACTGCGCAATCGGCTTAGAATTACTGAAAACATAAGATTTATTAAGAGCGTATAATAGAAATCACTAATTTTGAATTGTAAAATGATTTAAAAATGATAACGAATATTCGCCATTTTTTTGAAAAACACGGCTTTGAAGTTTCTTCCCGATTGGCTGACCGCTTGGGAATGCGAGCTTCAAGCGTGCGTTTGTTTTTTATTTACCTTTCTTTTTTTACCGTCGGACTTTGGTTTGGCGTTTACCTTACTTTGGCTTTCCTGGTCCGGCTCAAGGATTTAGTCTACACAAAGCGAAGTTCTGTTTTTGATCTTTAAGTTTTAGAATACCTTTTTAACCGCCATTAAATTTATTGTATATGCCAAAAATAAATACCTATTTTAGGTTTACTTCGCAACAGCGCACGGGAATTTTTTTATTTATAATTAATAAAACTAAACTTCAAAAGATCTTTCCGAAGTATCCGGATAATTGATTTGCTTATCAGTTATTCGGTTTAAATTAAGCTAATTTATTTATAAAATAGAAATTAACAGCGAGATATTGTATGACTTTACATATCTACAAAATCCTTTAAAATGAAAAAAATAAATTTTTTAATATTAATTTGTAGTATTACAGCGTTATTTGCTTGTACAAATAATGATGAGCAATCCATTTCTAAAGAAGTTGTAAGTTTAAAATTCAAAAAAGAATTTTCAACAACTAACAAAAATTCAGATACTCTTGTAAGTGTCGATATAAATGTTTTGTCTTACGCTCCTTTAGTTATTGAATCGAATGAAGTTAAGCACATACAAGTAAAAGTTGATGAGTCTAGTCTTAAATCTGATGGTCTTTTGTTGGAAAATGATTATGCTGAAATAATAGACAACACATCTAATAGGTTAATCGAAACACCAGGCTATATTTTTAACAATCGTACACAATGTTTTATGTATGGTACATTTATAACAAACACTGAAACTGGGACTTGGACTTTTCTTTTTGCAGTTTCATCTGTTCAATCGCAGATGAACGTGTGCGCACCGAATGGTCAGATGTATGCGAAAAAACACAAATAATGAAATTTTTCTTTTCAATACTAATAGTTTGTATTACTGGTGTAGGTTGTAGTGTGAGCAATTTTGATAAGATCAAGAAAAGGAACTATCAAAGTTACAGTTTAGATGCTTATAACTCTGACAATAAAATTTATTTTGGAAAAGACACTATCTTTTCTGATGAAAACTATAGAGATAAAAGTGTTTTGGTTATTATCGAAAATAAAAGAATGTTTGCTAAAGACATAGAGAGTGTTTTAGATACATTAAATATCAAATATAAATATTATCTGATAAGCCAAAGAGATAGTATTATGAGATATAGCAATTTGAAAACGATTCAAAAAATTTTAGTTATTGAATAATTTTTATAAAGGTGATGTAAAATATCGCCTTTTTTAACCACCATTAAATTTATTGTATATGCCAAAATTAAATACCTATTTTAGGTTTACTTCGCAACAGCGCACGGGAATTTTTCTTTTGCTGCTTATTATAATAGGACTCCAAATTTCTTTTCATTTTTTGGAAGTAAAAATCAAGGATGACAATTCTTTGGAAAAGCAGCAGTGGCTTTCGCTTCAGTCAGAAATTGACACGCTTAAAATCGAGAAAGAAAACTTCAAGCCGACAATTTATCCTTTTAATCCAAATTTTATTACGGATTTCAAAGGTTATAAACTCGGAATGTCAACTGCAGAAATCGATCGACTGCTTGAATTCAGAAAAACAAATCAGTATGTAAATTCTGCTGAGGAATTTCAGGACTTGACCAAAGTTTCTGATTCTTTGCTTGCTGTAATTTCTCAGTATTTCAAATTTCCAGATTGGGTAAAAAATAAAAAGAAATATAAGCCTTTTGAGAAATTTGAAAATCAGGCTTACGCCAAAAAAGAGAAAATCGCAGTTATAGATATTAATGTCGCTTCCCAAGAAGAACTAATAAAAGTGTATGGAATTGGAGCTGGTTTGTCAGAAAGAATCTTGAAACAGAAAGAAATTCTCGGTGGCTTTGTCAGCATGGAACAGATGAACGATGTTTGGGGATTATCGCCTGAAGTGGTTGACAAATTGAAAGAAAGATTCAAAGTGGGAGCAATTCCCAATGTCAAGAAAATTAAAATCAATGACGTTTCTGCCAAAGAACTTTCACAATTTCCTTATTTCAGATATCCTTTAAGCAAAGAAATTGTGACATACAGAAGCATGAATAACGGAATTAAAAATAGTGAGGATTTAATAAAAATTAAAGGTTTTCCAGTAGAGAAAGTACAGGTAATTGAAAAGTATTTGGAATATTAATATTTGGAACGATTATCAATTTATAGAATTAAGGCTCAAAACGATTTGTTAAATTGCGGAATTGATAAAAATTAACAACTTTTCTGTTGAAAATAAAAAAATAATTGCCTTATATTTGAATTTATAAAAAAATAGGATAAAAACACCTTTATTATAAATATGAATTCAATGTATTTTACTGAAGAGCACGAATTGTTTAGAAAGAGTTTGCAAGATTTTTTGCAGAAAGAAGTAGTTCCGCACATTGAAAAATGGGAAAAAACGGGAACAATAGAACGTTTTATTTGGAAAAAATTTGGGGAAATGGGTTTCTTCGGAATCAATTATCCGGAAGCTTATGGTGGGATGAATTTAGATTTGTTCTATACGGTAGTCTTTTTAGAAGAGCTTCAAAAAATTAAATCCTCTGGTTTTGCGGCTGCGATGTGGGCTCATTCTTATTTGGCAATGACGCATTTAAATGCTGAAGGTGATGAGAGAATCAAGCAAGATTATTTAGTGCCAAGTATTTCAGGAGATAAAATTGGAGCATTGTGTATTACAGAACCCTTTGGCGGTAGTGATGTTGCGGGAATGCGCACGACAGCTGTCAAGGAAGGTGATAAATACATTATAAATGGTTCAAAAACTTTCATTACAAATGGAGTTTATGGAGATTATTATGTAGTTGCAGCCAAAACAAATCCAGAATCTGGAAATAAAGGAATAAGCATGTTTTTAGTAGACTCAAATCTGAAAGGAATAACGGCTACAAAATTAGATAAATTGGGTTGGAGAGCCTCTGATACTGCTGAAATCGCATTTGATAATGTTGAAATTCCAGTAGAAAATTTGATGGGCGAAGAAGGAAAAGGCTTTCCTTATATCATGCAGCATTTTGCACTAGAACGATTAATCATGGCAATAAATGCTCACGCTAGAGCAGAATATGCGATTGAATATACAATTGGGTATATGTCAGAGCGCGAGGCGTTTGGAAAAACAATTGATAAATTTCAGGCATTGCGTCATACGATTGTCGAGCACGCAACAGATGTAGAGCATTGCAAAGTATTCAATTATGCAACAGTTGCAAGATTGAACCAAAAGGAATATGTGGTCAAAGAGGCTTCCATGGCAAAATTGAAATCTACAAAAGTAGCTGATGAGACTATTTATAGCTGTTTGCAAATGCTAGGCGGTTATGGTTATATGGAAGAATATCCTTTGGCACGCTTGTTAAGAGACAGCCGTTTGGGGCCAATCGGTGGAGGGACTTCTGAAATTTTGAAAGAAATTTTGTCAAAGATGATTATTGACAAGCAGAATTATAAGCCTGCAGTAAAATAATTCGAAATTTATAATTTGTAATTCATAATTATTTTCTACTTTTGCACCCTTAACGAGAGGAGGTGTCAATATTATGTTAATTATACCAATTAAAGACGGAGAAAATATCGATAGAGCATTAAAGCGCTATAAGAGAAAATTTGATAAAACAGGAACTGTTCGTCAGTTGCGTGCACGTCAAGCTTTCATCAAGCCTTCTGTAATCAAAAGAGCACAGATTCAAAAAGCTGGTTACATCCAGAACATGAGAGACCAATTAGAGAATTAATAAAATAATTTTCTTTGACATATTACCGTTAGCAATTAAAGTTTTATAACTTTGATGCTAACGGTTTTTTTATGCAAAATTTTAAAGATTCATATAAGGATTATCTTCAGAAAGAGAAAAATTATTCGCTTCACACGGTTACGGCTTATTGTAATGACTTGTCTGATTTTGAAGAATTTCTTAAAAAAGAATTTGATCAGGATAATTTAGAAGAGGTAAATTACAGTCAAATCAGAAGCTGGATTGTCTCTTTAGTGGATGTCGGAATCTCAAATACTTCTGTGAACAGGAAAGTTTCTTCGTTAAAATCTTTCTACAAATTCCTTCTCAAAATAAAGCAGATAGAATCAAGTCCGTTGTTAAAACACAAGGCTTTAAAAACTCCAAAGAAATTACAGATTCCTTTTTCTGAAAAAGAATTGGATAATGTCTTGAATCAAATAAAATATCCGGACGGATTTGAAGGAATTCGCGACAAGCTGATTATTGATTTATTTTATACTACTGGAATCAGGCGAACGGAGTTGATTCATCTCAAAATTCCGAATATTGATTTGTCAAAAGGAACATTGAAAGTTCTGGGCAAAAGAAATAAGGAAAGAATTCTTCCGGTTTTGCCAATTATCCAAAATCAATTTAATTTGTATTTTTCGGAAAGAAATAAGTTAGAGCAGGTTAGGGATCCGGATTTTTTTTTCCTTACGTTAAAAGGAGTTAAATTAAATGATTCTCTTGTCTATCGATTAATAAATATGTACTTTAGTCATGTCTCAGAGAAGGTAAAAAAGAGCCCGCATATTTTAAGGCACACATTTGCGACTCACATGCTGAACAATGGGGCAGATTTAAATTCGGTAAAAGAATTATTAGGGCATTCCAGTCTGGCATCGACACAAATTTATACGCACAGCAGTTTAGCAGAGCTTAAAAAAGTTTATGGAGATGCACATCCTCGGAATCAGAAATAATTCAAATGTTCAATCCTATAAAAATTTTATTATGAAGGTAAACGTCCAAGCAGTTAACTTTAATGTTGACGCCAAACTGGTAGGATTCATTCAAGACAGAATGGATAAATTAGAAAAATATTACGATAAAGTAGTTTCAGCAGATGTCTTCTTGAAGGTTGAAAAGACGAGTGATAAAGAAAACAAAATTGTGGAGGTAAAGATTCATGTTCCTGGAGATGAATTTATTGTTAAGAAACAATGCAAAACATTTGAAGAAGGAGTGGAGCTTTCGGCAGAAGCGTTGGAAAGAGTGCTGCTGAAAAGGAAAGAAAAAATCCGTACACATATATAATATAAATTTTTTTTCAAAAATATTTTGATTAAGAAACAAAAAGATATACATTTGCAGTCCGTTAGAAATAGCGGACTTTTTTTATTGTAATTGCCGGTGTAGCTCAGTTGGCTAGAGCAGCTGATTTGTAATCAGCAGGTCGTGGGTTCGAGTCCCTCTATCGGCTCAGTTCTTTTTAAAGATTGATAATAAAATGGTTAAGGGGAGATACTCAAGCGGCCAACGAGGGCAGACTGTAAATCTGCTGTGTGAACTTCGCAGGTTCGAATCCTGCTCTCCCCACAATTTGATTTATGAAGTAAGATTTTGATAGTAAATCTTTAATCTGAAAATCATAAATCCTAAATCAGGATTCCCTGCCGGTGTAGCTCAGGGGTAGAGTGCTTCCTTGGTAAGGAAGAGGTCACGGGTTCAATTCCCGTCATTGGCTCAAGAAAGTATTGAATTTGAACACTAATATATAACTAAGATTAAAATTAAGTAAAATGGCAAAGGAGAATTTTAACCGTTCCAAACCGCACTTAAATATAGGTACAATTGGACACGTGGATCACGGAAAAACTACATTGACAGCAGCAATCTCTAAAGTATTGACTGATGCAGGTTTTTCTAAAAATGCAGCAAAATCTTTCGATCAGATTGATAATGCTCCAGAAGAAAAAGAAAGAGGTATTACAATTAATACATCTCACGTTGAGTATGAAACTGCTAACCGTCACTACGCTCACGTTGACTGTCCAGGTCACGCGGATTACGTAAAAAACATGGTTACTGGTGCTGCTCAAATGGATGGTGCTATCTTAGTTGTAGCTGCTACAGACGGACCAATGCCACAAACACGTGAGCACATCCTTTTAGGTCGCCAGGTTGGTATTCCTAGAATGGTTGTTTTCATGAACAAAGTGGATATGGTTGATGATGCTGAGCTTTTAGAGCTAGTTGAAATGGAAATCAGAGACTTGTTGTCTTTCTACGAATATGATGGAGATAATGGTCCAGTAATCCAAGGTTCTGCTTTAGGTGGATTGAATGGAGATGCTACATGGGTTCCTAAAATTCTTGAATTGATGGAAGCTGTTGATAGCTGGATCGAAGAGCCAGTTCGTGATACTGCAAAACCTTTCTTGATGCCAGTTGAGGATGTATTTACAATTACAGGTCGTGGAACTGTTGCTACAGGTCGTATCGAAACTGGTATTGCTAATACAGGTGATGCTGTTGAAATCATTGGTATGGGAGCTGATAAATTGACTTCTACTATTACAGGAGTTGAGATGTTCCGTAAAATCCTTGATAGAGGTGAAGCAGGAGATAACGTAGGTTTATTGTTAAGAGGTATTGATAAAGAATCTATCAAAAGAGGAATGGTTATCATTAAGCCAGGATCAGTAAAACCACACGCTAAATTCAAAGCAGAGGTTTATATCTTGAAAAAAGAAGAAGGTGGTCGTCACACGCCATTCCATAATAACTACCGTCCACAGTTCTACGTACGTACAACTGACGTAACTGGAGTTATTAACCTTCCTGCAGGAGTAGAGATGGTAATGCCGGGGGATAACTTAACAATTGATGTTACTTTGTTAAGCCCAATCGCTATGACAGTTGGTTTACGTTTTGCTATCCGTGAAGGAGGTAGAACTGTAGGTGCAGGTCAGGTGACTGAAATCGTAGAATAATTTCTATAAATATTTTATAAAGCCAGTAGCGCCTTATCGCGCTACTGGTTTTTAATAAACGGGCGTAGTTCAAGGGTAGAATAGCGGTCTCCAAAACCGTTGATGGGGGTTCGAATCCCTCCGCCCGTGCAAAAACAAATTACAATGGCAAAAGTTGTTAATTACATATCCGAAGCATTCGGAGAATTAAAAAATAATGTTACCTGGCCGGAATGGGCAGAAGTACAGCGTCTGACAATTGTTGTCGCTGTTTTTTCTGTATTATTCGCTTTGGCTACTTGGGGAGTTGACAATTTATTCGCAAAAGCATTGGCTGGTTTCTTTAATTTGATAAAAGGTTAAATAAAAGATGGCAGATAATAATGTGAAAAAGTGGTATGTTGTCAGAGCTGTAAGCGGACAAGAAAATAAAGTTAAAGCTTACATCGAAACTGAGATCAACAGATTGGGAATGGCTGATTACATTTCTCAAGTTCTTGTTCCTACTGAAAAAGTGGTAACAGTTAAGGACGGAAAGAAAATCAGCAAAGACAAAGTTTACTTTCCTGGTTATGTAATGATCGAAGCGAATCTTGTCGGCGAAATACCTCATATTATTAAGTCTATAACTAGTGTTATTGGTTTTCTAGGTGAAGTAAAAGGCGGAGATCCTGTGCCGTTGAGACTTTCTGAAGTAAACAGAATGTTAGGTAAAGTAGATGAGCTTGCTGTGAAAACTGACAATCATCACGCAATTCCTTTTACTCTTGGTGAGACAATTAAGGTTATCGATGGGCCTTTCAATGGTTTCAATGGAACTGTTGAAAAAATCAACGAAGAAAAGCGTAAGCTGGAAGTAATGGTGAAAATTTTCGGAAGAAAAACACCATTGGAATTGAGCTTTATGCAGGTTGAAAAAGTATAATTTTTGTTACACATATAATTAAACCGCACATCTATCGCTTCCATGATGATGTGTTAAATTTTTAAACAATGGCTAAAGAGATTAGTAAAGTAGTTAAACTACAAGTTAAGGGAGGTGCTGCGAACCCGTCGCCACCGGTTGGACCTGCTCTGGGTGCTGCTGGTGTTAATATCATGGAGTTCTGTAAGCAATTTAATGCTAGAACGCAAGATAAACCTGGCAAAGTGTTACCAGTACAAATTACTGTATACAAAGATAAGTCTTTCGACTTCGTTGTAAAAACACCACCTGCTGCTATTCAACTATTAGAAGCTGCAAAATTGAAATCTGGTTCTGGAGAGCCTAATCGTAAAAAAGTAGCGAAAGTTACTGTTGAGCAGATTAGAGCTATCGCTGAAGACAAGATGGCTGATTTGAATGCATTCACAATTGAGTCTGCTATGAGCATGATTGCTGGAACAGCTAGATCTATGGGTATAACTGTAACTGGAGACGCTCCTTCTAATTAAGAAAAGACATGGCAAAATTGACAAAAAAACAAAAAGAGGCTGCATCTAAAATTGAAAAAAATAAGCTTTACTCTTTGAAAGATGCTTCTGCATTAATCAAAACTATCGCTTCTGCAAAATTTGATGAGTCTGTTGATATCGCTGTTAAATTGGGTGTAGATCCAAGAAAAGCAAATCAAATGGTAAGAGGTGTAGTAACATTGCCTCACGGAACTGGAAAAGACGTTAGAGTGTTAGCATTAGTTACTCCAGATAAGGAAGCTGAAGCTAAAGCTGCTGGTGCTGATTACGTAGGTTTGGATGACTATTTACAAAAAATCAAAGACGGTTGGACAGATGTTGATGTGATCATCACTATGCCAGCTGTTATGGGTAAATTAGGTCCATTAGGAAGAATCTTAGGGCCAAGAGGTCTTATGCCAAACCCTAAAACAGGAACTGTTACTATGGATGTAGCGAAAGCTGTAACTGAAGTAAAAGCTGGTAAAATTGACTTTAAAGTTGATAAAACTGGTATCGTTCATGCAGGAATCGGAAGAGTTTCATTTGGAGCTGACATGATTACCGACAATGCGCATGAAATTATTCAAACATTAATCAAAATGAAACCAACTGCAGCGAAAGGTACTTACATTAAAAGTATCCACATCTCATCAACAATGAGTCCTGCTATAGCTTTAGATCCTAAAGCTGTATAATTGGTAGTTAAAAATTTTTAGTATGACTAGAGAAGAAAAATCAATCGCGATTGAAGATTTAACTGCACAGTTAGCTGGTACAAATATTGTTTATGTAGCAGATATTTCTGGCCTAAATGCAGAAACTACTTCAAACTTAAGAAGAGCTTGCTTCAAAGCTGGTATCAAATTAGAAGTTGTTAAGAACACCTTGCTTGTAAAAGCAATGGAAGCTTCTGAAAACAACTATGGTGAATTACCAGAAACTTTGAAAGGAAACACTTCTATATTCTTTGCAGACGTGGCAAACGCTCCTGCAAAAATCATCAAAGAATTCCGAAAAAAATCTGACAAACCAGTTTTTAAAGGGGCTTATATCAACAGTGAAATTTACATTGGCGATAACCTTTTAGATTCTCTTGCTTCTCTTAAATCAAAAGAAGAGGTTATCGGAGAAATCATCGGATTACTTCAGTCTCCGGCTCAAAGAGTTATTTCTGCTCTTAAGAACCAATTCGCAAACGAAGAAGGAGCTGAATCTTAATCAGTACGCAAAACAAAATTATATTTTACAAAATCATTTTTAAACGATAGAAAAGATGGCAGATTTGAAACAATTCGCAGAACAATTGGTTAACTTAACTGTAAAAGAAGTTAACGATTTAGCAACAATATTAAAAGACGAGTATGGTATCGAACCAGCTGCAGCTGCTGTTGTAGTTTCTGGTGGTGGAGATGCTGGTGCTGCTGCTGAAGAGCAAACAGAATTCACAGTTGTATTGAAAGAAGCTGGTGCTTCTAAATTAGCTGTAGTTAAAGCTGTAAAAGAACTTACAGGTTTAGGTCTTAAAGAAGCAAAAGACTTAGTTGACGGTGCTCCGGCAAACGTTAAAGAAGGTGTTTCTAAAGATGAGGCTGAAGGTCTTAAAAAATCATTAGAAGAAGCTGGAGCTGTAGTTGAACTTAAATAAGTTCACTCGGTTTTAAGAACTAGGTTTAGGTCTTGAGCTATGCTCAATGGCCTAAACCATTTTTCGTATAATAAAATTATATCCGGTTTTATTAGTCATTGAGTTGAATACGAAAAACTTTTAATCCGTACGAAGAAAGAAATAAACTCCAACTTGGTTTATTTTTAAAGATGTACCGATTATAAAAGAAAGTAAGGATTACTTAGTGTTTACACACAAAAAATCACTTTTTTTTAATCAAAATTTTGTCCATTGATGATAACAAATCAGACTGAAAGATTGAATTTTGCCTCAACGAAAAATATTCCTCAATATCCAGATTTCTTGGATATTCAGGTTAAATCTTTTAAGGATTTTTTCCAATTGGAAACCAAATCTGACGAAAGAGGCAACGAAGGGCTTTATAACACCTTCATGGAAAACTTTCCAATCACAGATACAAGAAATCAATTTGTATTGGAATTCCTTGATTACTTTGTTGATCCACCACGTTATACAATTCAAGAATGTATTGAAAGAGGACTTACCTATAGTGTGCCTTTAAAAGCTAGGCTAAAACTATATTGTACAGATCCAGAGCACGAAGATTTTGAAACTATTGTTCAAGATGTTTATCTTGGTACAATTCCTTACATGACGCCAAGTGGTACATTTGTAATCAACGGTGCTGAACGTGTTGTTGTTTCGCAATTGCACAGATCGCCAGGTGTGTTCTTTGGACAATCATTCCACGCAAATGGAACCAAATTATATTCTGCCAGAGTAATTCCTTTCAAAGGTTCTTGGATAGAATTTGCTACCGATATCAACAGCGTAATGTATGCTTATATCGATAGAAAGAAAAAATTACCAGTTACTACTTTATTTAGAGCAATTGGTTTTGAAAGAGATAAGGACATCCTTGAAATTTTTGACCTTGCAGAAGAAATCAAAGTTTCAAAAACTGGTCTTAAAAAATACGTAGGCCGTAGATTGGCTGCGCGTGTATTGAACACATGGCACGAAGATTTCGTGGACGAGGATACTGGCGAGGTAGTTTCTATCGAGCGTAATGAGATCATCCTTGACCGTGACACCATTATCGACAAAGATAATGTGGAAGAAATTATCGAGGCTAACGTGAAAACTATTTTGTTGCACAAGGAAGATGCGAATCAAGGCGATTATGCCATCATCCACAACACGCTTCAAAAAGATCCAACAAACTCTGAAAAAGAAGCCGTTGAGCACATCTACAGACAATTGCGTAACGCAGAACCGCCTGATGAAGAGACTGCTCGTGGTATTATCGATAAATTGTTTTTCTCTGACCAGCGTTACAACTTAGGTGAAGTAGGTCGTTATAGAATGAACAAAAAACTTGGTTTAGATATCCCAATGGAAAAGCAAGTCTTGACCAAAGAAGATATCATTACTATTGTTAAGTACTTAATCGAATTAATCAACTCTAAAGCAGAGATTGATGATATCGATCACTTGTCAAACCGTCGTGTTAGAACAGTTGGTGAACAACTTTCTGCTCAATTCGGTGTAGGTTTGGCTCGTATGGCAAGAACCATTCGTGAGAGAATGAACGTTAGAGATAACGAGGTGTTTACACCAATTGATTTGATTAATGCTAAAACATTGTCGTCAGTTATCAACTCTTTCTTTGGAACAAACCAGTTGTCTCAATTCATGGACCAAACGAATCCATTGGCTGAGATTACGCACAAAAGAAGATTGTCTGCCCTTGGACCTGGAGGTCTTTCGAGAGAAAGAGCTGGTTTCGAGGTTCGTGACGTTCACTATACGCACTACGGTCGTTTATGTCCGATTGAAACACCAGAGGGACCAAACATTGGTTTGATTTCATCTCTTGGAGTTTATGCGAAAGTAAACGGAATGGGATTCATCGAAACGCCTTACCGTAAGGTAACTAACGGAAAAGTAGATCTTGAATCGACTCCTGTATATTTAAGTGCAGAAGAAGAAGAAGGAAAGATGATTGCTCAAGCAAATATCCAAATGGATGGCGCTGGACAAATTACTGCTGATATGGTTATTGCTCGTGAAGAAGGCGATTTCCCAGTTGTTAGCCCAGATAAAATTCATTATACTGACGTTGCACCAAACCAAATTGCTTCGATTTCGGCTTCTTTGATTCCTTTCTTGGAACATGATGATGCGAATAGAGCGTTGATGGGATCAAACATGATGCGTCAGGCGGTACCTTTGTTAAGACCAGAAGCTCCAATTGTTGGAACTGGTTTGGAAAGACAAGTGGCGTCTGATTCAAGAGTTTTGATCAATGCAGAAGGTCCTGGAGTTGTTGAATATGTTGATGCTAACATCATCACTATTAAATATGACAGATCTGAAGAAGAAAGAATGGTAAGTTTTGACTCTGATGACAAAACTTATAATTTGATCAAATTCAGAAAAACCAACCAAAGTACTTCTATCAACTTGAAGCCAATCGTAAGAAAAGGCGACAGAGTTATTAAAGGACAAGTACTTTCAGAAGGTTATGCGACTCAAAACGGAGAGCTTGCTTTAGGTAGAAACCTTAAAGTAGCGTTCATGCCTTGGAAAGGGTATAACTTCGAGGATGCGATCGTGATCTCTGAAAAAGTGGTTCGTGATGACATTTTTACTTCTATCCACGTTGATGATTATTCATTAGAGGTTAGAGATACTAAATTAGGTAACGAAGAATTAACGAATGATATTCCAAACGTTTCTGAAGAAGCTACTAAAGATTTAGATGAAAATGGTATGATTAGAATTGGAGCCGAAGTAAAACCTGGCGACATCCTAATCGGAAAAATTACTCCAAAAGGAGAATCTGATCCAACTCCTGAAGAGAAATTGCTTCGCGCAATCTTCGGTGATAAAGCTGGTGATGTAAAAGATGCTTCATTAAAAGCGTCTCCTTCTTTACACGGTGTAGTTTTAGATAAAAAATTATTCGCGAGAGCGGTAAAAGATAAACGTAAAAGAGGTAAAGACAAAGATGATTTGGCTTCTCTTGAATTAGAGTTTGAAACTAAATTTGTGGAATTAAAAGACAGATTGGTTGACAAACTTTTCAACATCGTTAACGGAAAAACTTCGCAAGGAGTTATGAATGATTTGGGTGAAGAAGTATTGCCAAAAGGTAAAAAATACACTCAGAAAATGTTGAACGCTGTTGAAGATTTCGCTCACTTAAGCAAAGGTCAATGGGTTGCAGACGATGAAACCAATAAAATGGTGAATGACTTGATTCACAACTATAAAATTAAGCTGAACGATTTACAAGGTGCGTTGCGTAGAGAAAAATTCACGATCACTGTTGGAGATGAACTTCCTGCTGGAATCTTGAAATTGGCGAAAGTTTATATCGCTAAGAAACGTAAGTTGAAAGTTGGGGATAAAATGGCGGGACGTCACGGTAACAAAGGTATTGTTGCAAGAATCGTTCGTCACGAAGATATGCCTTTCCTTGAAGACGGAACACCGGTTGATATCGTGTTGAACCCACTTGGGGTACCTTCACGTATGAACATCGGTCAGATTTATGAAACAGTTTTAGGATGGGCTGGACAAAACTTGGGTAGAAAATTCGCTACTCCAATCTTTGACGGTGCTTCTCTTGACCAAATCAATGAATTGACTGACGAAGCTGGAATTCCAAGATTCGGACATACGTATCTTTATGATGGAGGAACTGGAGAACGTTTCCACCAACCAGCAACTGTCGGAGTTATCTATATGTTGAAATTAGGACACATGGTTGATGACAAAATGCACGCACGTTCTATCGGACCATACTCGTTGATCACACAACAACCACTTGGAGGTAAAGCTCAATTTGGAGGTCAGCGTTTTGGAGAGATGGAGGTTTGGGCACTTGAGGCTTATGGAGCTTCAAGTACTTTACGTGAAATCTTGACAGTTAAATCAGATGACGTAATTGGTAGAGCTAAAACTTACGAAGCTATCGTTAAGGGTGAAACTATGCCAGAACCAGGATTGCCAGAATCGTTCAACGTATTGATGCACGAATTGAAAGGTCTTGGATTGGACATCAGATTAGAAGAATAACAAAAAGCAGGCAGTATTCAGTTTTCAGGTAGCAATATCTGAAAACTGATTACTTATTTATAAAGTTTTTAGGATTTATACCCGTAAACCGTTCCGATTTTTTATGAATTTTATCATAACTAGCACTTCAAGAGTCGCTTGAGGTTTAGAGAAGTAATCCGAGGTAATGTTTTAGTCGAAGTTAGGCTTGGACAAAACGAAATCAATTTTTTAATTGCAATAAATCAATAGTAAAAACTATGATGAATAACAGAAATAATAATAATAAGGACAAGAACCCAATTAAAAGGTTCAACAAAATTTCGATAGGTCTTGCTTCTCCAGAATCTATCTTGGCTGAGTCGAGAGGTGAGGTTTTGAAACCAGAAACTATCAACTATAGAACGCACAAACCAGAGCGTGACGGACTTTTCTGCGAAAGAATCTTCGGACCAGTAAAAGATTTCGAATGTGCTTGTGGTAAATATAAAAGAATCCGCTACAAAGGTATCGTTTGTGACCGTTGTGGTGTGGAAGTTACGGAAAAGAAAGTACGTAGAGACAGAGTTGGTCACATCAATTTAGTTGTGCCAATTGCTCACATCTGGTATTTCCGTTCACTTCCAAATAAAATTGGTTACATCTTAGGTCTTCCATCTAAGAAATTAGATATGATCATTTACTACGAAAGATACGTAGTAATTCAAGCAGGTATTGCAAAAAATCCTGACGGAGAATCATTGCAAAGACTTGACTTTTTAACGGAAGAAGAATATCTAAATATTTTAGATACGCTTCCGATGGAAAACCAATATTTAGATGACAATGATCCAAATAAATTCATCGCTAAAATGGGTGCTGAATGTATTATGGACTTGTTGGCAAGAATCGACTTGGATGAATTATCATACCAATTGCGTCACTCGGCTAACAACGAAACATCTAAACAACGTAAGACTGAAGCTTTAAAAAGACTTCAAGTTGTTGAATCGTTCCGTGAGTCTAACTTGAACAGAGAAAATCGTCCAGAATGGATGATCATGAAAGTAGTTCCAGTTATTCCACCAGAATTGCGTCCGTTGGTGCCACTTGATGGTGGTCGTTTCGCAACTTCAGATTTGAATGATTTGTACAGAAGAGTAATCATCCGTAACAATCGTTTGAAAAGACTGATGGAAATCAAAGCTCCAGAAGTGATCTTGAGAAACGAAAAACGTATGTTGCAGGAATCTGTAGATTCGTTATTCGATAATACAAGAAAAGCATCTGCTGTTAAAACAGAATCAAACAGACCATTAAAATCACTTTCTGATTCATTAAAAGGTAAACAAGGTCGTTTCCGTCAAAACCTTTTGGGTAAACGTGTGGATTATTCTGCTCGTTCGGTAATCGTCGTTGGACCTGAATTGAAATTGTTTGAATGTGGTTTGCCAAAAGATATGGCAGCTGAATTGTACAAACCTTTCGTAATCCGTAAATTGATCGAAAGAGGAATTGTAAAAACAGTAAAATCTGCCAAAAAAATCATTGACAAAAAAGAGCCAGTAGTTTGGGATATTCTTGAAAATGTAATTAAAGGACACCCGGTATTACTGAATCGTGCTCCTACTTTGCACAGACTTGGTATCCAAGCGTTCCAGCCAAAATTAATCGAAGGAAAAGCAATCCAATTGCACCCTTTAGTTTGTACGGCTTTCAACGCGGATTTTGATGGTGACCAGATGGCGGTTCACTTGCCACTTGGACCAGAAGCTATTTTAGAGGCTCAATTATTGATGTTGGCTTCTCATAATATCTTGAATCCAGCGAATGGTGCGCCAATCACGGTGCCTTCTCAGGATATGGTTTTGGGTCTATATTATATGACCAAAGAGCGTATTTCTACAGAAGATCACAAAATTTTAGGTCAAGATTTGACTTTCTATTCTGCTGAAGAAGTAAATATTGCATTAAACGAAGGAAGAGTGGAATTGAATGCTCGTGTAAGAATCAGAGCAAAAGATTTTAATGAAGCTGGAGAATTGGTGTACAAAATTATCCAAACAACTGCTGGACGTGTACTTTTCAACGAAGTTGTGCCAGAAGCTGCAGGATATATCAACCAGGTATTGACTAAAAAATCTTTGAGAGATATTATCGGTGGAATTTTAAGCGTAACAGATGTTCCGACAACTGCTGCCTTCCTTGATAATATGAAAGATATGGGATACAAATTTGCCTTCAGAGGTGGTTTGTCATTCTCATTAGGAGATATTAGAATTCCTGAACAAAAAACACAATTGATTGCAGATGCCAGAGAACAAGTTGACGGTATTACTGTAAATTATAACATGGGTCTTATTACCAATAACGAACGTTACAACCAAGTTATTGATATCTGGACTTCTGCAAATGCGCAATTGACAGAATTAGCAATGAAAAATATTAGAGAAGACCAGCAAGGTTTCAACTCTGTATATATGATGCTTGATTCTGGAGCAAGGGGTTCTAAAGAGCAAATTCGTCAGTTGACTGGTATGCGTGGTTTGATGGCTAAGCCTAAAAAATCTACTGCTGGCGGTGGTGAAATTATTGAAAACCCGATTTTGTCTAACTTTAAGGAAGGTCTTTCGATCCTTGAGTACTTTATCTCTACTCACGGTGCTCGTAAAGGTCTTGCGGATACGGCTTTGAAAACGGCCGATGCGGGTTACTTGACAAGAAGGCTTCACGACGTTTCTCAAGACGTTATCGTAAACACAGTTGATTGCGGTACTTTAAGAGGAGTTGAAGTTGGAGCTTTAAAGAAAAATGAGGAAATCGTTGAAACTTTAGGAGAAAGAATTTTAGGACGTGTTGCTTTGCAAGATGTGATCAATCCTCTTACAAATGAAGTTTTAATTACAGCAGGTGAGCAGATTACTGAAGCTATCGTGAAAGCAATCGATGAATCTCCAATTGAAAAAGTGGAAGTTCGTTCGCCATTGACTTGCGAGGCTACAAAAGGAATCTGTGCTAAATGTTACGGAAGAAACCTTGCAACTGGAAAAATGACGCAAAGAGGTGAAGCTGTCGGTGTAATTGCTGCACAGTCAATCGGTGAGCCAGGAACACAGTTGACACTTCGTACCTTCCACGTTGGTGGGGTTGCGGGTGGACTTTCTGAAGAATCTAGCATTGTTGTGAAATTTGCAGGTCGTCTTGAACTTGAAGATTTGAAAACAGTAAAAGGGGAAGACCTTGAAGGAAATATTACAGATATTGTAATTTCTCGTTCAACTGAATTGAAATTGGTAGATGTTAAAACTGGAATTGTCTTAAATACGCACAATATTCCTTATGGTTCTAGTATTTTCGTAAAAGACGGAGATATAGTTGAAAAAGGAACTGTAGTTTGTAAATGGGATCCATATAATGGAGTTATTATTTCTGAATTTACTGGTAAAATTGCTTACGAAGATTTAGAACAAGGACAATCGTTCCAAGTTGAAATCGATGAGCAGACTGGTTTCCAAGAAAAAGTAATTTCTGAAGGAAGAAACAAAAAATTAATCCCAACTTTATTGATTTACGGTAAGGATGGCGAATTGATCCGTTCTTACAACTTGCCAGTTGGAGCCCACTTGATGGTTGAAAACGGTGAGAAAATTAAGTCGGGTAAAGTTTTGGTAAAAATTCCACGTCGTTCATCAAAAGCGAATGATATCACCGGAGGTCTTCCAAGAATTACTGAGCTTCTTGAGGCTCGTAATCCTTCAAACCCAGCTGTGGTTTCTGAAATTGATGGAGTTGTTTCTTTTGGAAAAATCAAAAGAGGTAACCGTGAGATCGTTATCGAATCTAAATTTGGTGAAATCAAGAAATATCTTGTGAAACTTTCAAGCCAGATTTTGGTACAAGAAAATGACTTCGTAAGAGCGGGAGTTCCATTGTCAGATGGCGCTATTACTCCAGATGATATCTTGAGAATTCAAGGTCCGGCTGCAGTTCAGCAATATTTGGTAAATGAAATTCAAGAAGTTTACCGTCTTCAGGGTGTAAAAATCAACGACAAGCACTTTGAAGTTGTGATTCGCCAGATGATGCGTAAAGTTAGAGTTCAAGATCCAGGTGATACTTTATTCTTAGAAGATCAATTGATTCATACAAAAGATTTTATCGTTGAAAATGATAAGCTTTATGGTATGAAAGTGATTGAAGATGCTGGGGATTCTGACAACTTGAAACCAGGACAGATTATATCTCCTCGTCAATTGCGTGATGAAAATTCACTATTGAAACGTACAGATAAAAATCAAGTTGTGGCAAGAGATGTTATCACGGCTACGGCTACTCCAGTACTTCAAGGTATTACGAGAGCTTCATTGCAGACGAAATCATTTATCTCTGCAGCGTCGTTCCAGGAAACTACAAAAGTATTGAACGAAGCAGCAGTTGCTGGAAAAGTTGACTTCTTAGAAGGATTGAAAGAAAATGTTATTGTTGGTCACAGAATTCCTGCAGGTACAGGTATGAGAGACTATGATAATGTAATCGTAGGTTCTAAAGATGAATACAATGAGCTTTTAGTTTCTAAAGAAGAATATAATTATTAAGAATATGAGCGATTCAAATCAAAACCCACAAGGTCAGATTAATATTGAACTGGATGAAAAGACAGCCGAAGGAATTTATTCCAACTTGGCCATCATCAACCATTCAGCTTCAGAATTTGTGTTGGACTTCGTAAGCATCATGCCTGGAATTCCAAAAGCAAAGGTGAAATCTAGAATTGTTTTGACGCCACAGCACGCCAAAAGATTGTTAAAGGCATTAGGAGAAAACATCCACAGATTTGAAAGCGCCCACGGTGAAATAAAAGATACGGAACAGCCTCCGATACCCTTAAATTTTGGTCCAGCTGGACAAGCATAAGTTGAAAAGCCTCTCAAGAAATTGAGAGGCTTTTTTTTGGTTTTCTTCAAAAAAATAATTATTATTGAAGAAAATTCTTTCATTTTTAATATTTAAAATTGTCTAAAAAAATGATTATTTCTCATTTTTTTTCAATGTTTGTTGATGGTTAATAAATATTTTCACAAATTAATTACCATGTTAATTATTTGTTATAATTTAATCCCTTCAATAACTTAATATTTAACTATGATTACAAATTACACTTCACGGAAAGGCGACGCTACTTTATCGCCCATCCCTTGGCAATCAGGGGAAATTCCTTCTAAAGGAATTTTATTGCCTTCTTCCACAAATTGGTGGAAAATTTTTGTTCTTTCAATTGTATCTTTACTTAGTTTCAATTCAAACGCTCAAACTGTCTTGATTAACCCCGCAACAGTTGGAGGATTTGAAAGTGGATCTACGTTCGCTGCAAATGGATGGACTGTTGTAAACGGTACTACTGACGGTTGGGCAGTAGGAAATGCGCCAGCTAGCGCAACAGGCGCAAATTGTGCTTATGTTTCAACAGATGGTGGTACAACTTGGGCATATTCCCAGATTAGTACATTCACGCATCTTTATAGAGATGTGACAATCCCTGCTGGGGAAACTAAATTTACTTTGTCTTTTAAGTGGAAAGCTTTAGGAGAAGGAACAACAACAAGTGATTGGGATAATATGAAAGTATGGTTTGCGCCAACTACATTTACCCCAACAGCTACAGCTGCAATCACATCTACAAATGCTAGCCAAGTTGCTGGACCAGGTGCAATTAGTGGAATGTATAAGTTAAGTAGTGCAAGCTGGAATTCAGAAACAATAACTGTTGTTGGGACAGCAGGAGTTACTTATAGATTAATTTTCAGTTGGAAAAGTGATGGTTCAGATATCGTAAATCCTCCTATCGCTCTTGATGATATTTCATTTTCAACTCAAGCGCCAGGTACTTTTACATCTGTAGCAACAGGAAACTGGAATGCTCCTGCAACTTGGGATGCAGGATCGGTTCCTACATTTGTAGATCAAGCCATTGTAACTGCTGGGCATACTGTTAGCGTAAATGCTGCCAGCTTAGCAATTAATGATTTAACAGTTAATGGTACTCTAGATTATACTGCCACGCCAACAACTTTTACAGTTAATGGAAACTTAAATGTAGCAGCTGGCGGTTTAGTAAATGTTTTTAGCGGAACAACTGGAAAAACTTTATCTGTTGTAGGTAATATTACTAACAATGGTGTAATTGATGCATCAGTTGGTACAACAACTGCTGGAAATCTTACTCTGGCAGGAACTACTCTACAGACAGTAAGCGGAACAGGAAATTTTGGTACAAACAATGTAATCAGAAACCTTACTTTCAGCAATACAAATACAGTTGCTCCGTCAAATATTGTTTGGCAGATCAATGATGTTAAAATTGCAAATAACCTTTCAATGACAGGAGCAAGAGTGAATCTTGGGACTAATAAAATGACATTTGGTTATAATGCGGCAGGTGGTACATTGACTGCACCAGCCGGTACAGGTTTTACATCTGGAAAATTCTCTAGATATTGGACAGCAACAGCAACAGGAAGTGCAATTACTGCAGGAAGTGATCCAGCAAATACTACAAGTAGATATCCATTTTTATCTCCTACTGGCTTAAATAGGGCTATGTATATCACAAGAACCAATGCGACAGGAGCTGTTGCAGGAGAGTTAGCAGTAACTTACAATGATGCTTCAGGTACAACTCCTGTGAGTATTGTTGATGGAGCTTACACAGTAACAGATAGATATAATGGTAGCTGGTCAGTTTCAAATGAAGGGACTGCTGTTTCTGCTAGCTCTTACACTGTAGTTTTGTTTGCTAATAGCGGTTTGGCAGCTTTAAATGGCAATACTAGAATTACATCAGCTACAACAGCACTTAGTGGAACTCATCAAAATGGAACAACAACTCCTGGAGCACAAAGAATTGCTGTTACTCAAGCTGATTTATTAGCTGGTCCACTATATGTTGGAATTGGAAATGCCGATTTAGCATTTGCTTCAGTAGCCTCTGGAAACTGGAATCAAGCTTCGACCTGGAACAAAGGATCTGTGCCAACCTGTACAGATGTTGTAACTGTTGAAAATGGTCATACAGTAACTTCAAATGCTGCTGGCAACGTTGCAAAAACAGTTACTATCAACGGAGGCGGAACTTTGGTTCAAGCTTCAGGAGATTTAACCGTAGGATGTACTTTAAGAAACAATCAGCTTTTAAACAACGGAACTTTGACAGTTTCTGGAGGAACATTGAATGTTAACGGTAATATTAGCAATCCTTTGTCAACATCAGTTTTTAACCAATCTGGTGGAACAATAAATATTGATGGAAATGATGCAGGAGTAATTGCTAATTCTGTAGCATCTGCTACACCATTGCTTAACTTCTTGACAACAAATATCAATTTAACTGGTGGAACTTTGCTTTTTGTAGATCCGCACGCTTCTACAACTTCAAGTACTACTGCTGGTCTTGCTCTAAATTACTCTAGTGCAACTTCAGCGCTTCCGCCGTTATCAACTAGCCCTCTTCATACAACTCAATTTGGCGATGGTATTTCTACAGATGCAGCAGGAAATGTTAATGGTTTTAGAATTAATTCATGGGCCGCAACTGGATTTATGTCATTTGGAAAAATGGTGGTAAATGGTGGTTCAACTTCAAACAGAGCTGTAACGGGCGCCTACCAAGTTGGTGCTACAGGAGATGTAAATGTAAATACAGGAAGTACACTTTCATTAACTTCAGGACTTGTTTTTGGAGGAAATCTAAATGTTATGGCTGGTGCAACGTTTGTAAATACTGGTGTAAGCGCTGCATTAGTGGCATCAAGTACTTCGTCAAATTTAAGTTTTGCTATAGTAAGTACGCCTCAGGCAATTACAAATAGCGGTACACTTGCAAATTCTGCAACTACTCCTACTGCAAATCTAGCGAGCCTGCAAGTTGCAAATTCAAGTGCAAACGGTGTAACTTTAAATAGCCCGGTTTCAATCAGTGGTACTTTAACTTTATCAATTGGTTTGATCACAACAACTGATACAAATCTATTGACTTTAGGAACTGCTACTGCTGCCGGTACATTAACTGGTGGTACTGCAACATCTTATATCAACGGACCTTTTGCAAGATCATTTGCAACTCGTGCATCTGCTGCAACTTATGACCAAACAACTTTGTTTCCAGTAGGAAAAGGTGGTGAATATCTTCCTCTTAATTTGGCTCCTACAACTACGGCTGCAGGTGTTAAACTTCAAGCAGAAGCATTCGATACTAATACAGGAACAACTGCAACAGCAAATGTTTTAGGAAAAAAACGTTGGGAAGTAGATGTATTGGCAGGAAGTGCTAATCTTACAAATGTTTTTGTAAAAGAAACAGCGGCTTCAATTTTGGCTACAGATGTTATTGCACAAGCGCCATCAGCTGCGGGTCTTTACACAACGACTGTTCCAACTACATCAGCAGTTGGTTCACTTACATCTACAGCAGCAATCGCTGTTGCAGATTTCACAGGATTTTTATCTTTCTCTCATCCTTGTGTAGCGCCAGCTGAACCAACAGGTACAGCTACTCAAATTTTCTGTAATGCAGCAACTGTTGCTGATCTTACAGCTACAGTAACAACAGGAAATACTTATGTATGGTATGATGCGGCAACTGCTGGAAATTTATTAGCAAGCACTGTTGCATTAACTAATGGCGGTACTTATTTTGTGGCTCAAATTTCTGAAGGTGTTTGTGAAAGCGCAACTAGATTTATGGTTACTGTGACAATTACGCCACTTGTAACGCCAAACTTCGCCGCAATCGCACCTTTATGTGCAGGTTCAACTGCTCCAGTTTTAGCAACTACTTCTCCAAACGGAGTAACAGGAACTTGGTCACCGGCAACAATTGACAACATGACCGGCGGATCTTACGTTTTCACGCCAACTGCAGGTTCATGTGCAAACACACAAACATTGACTGTAACAGTAACACCAGTTGTAACGCCAAACTTCGCAGCAATCGCACCTTTCTGTGCAGGTTCAACTGCTCCAGTTTTAGCAACAACTTCTCCAAACGGAGTAACAGGAACTTGGTCTCCGGCAACAATTGATAACATGACTGGCGGATCTTACGTCTTCACGCCAACTGCAGGTGTATGTGCAAACACACAAACATTGACTGTGACGGTAACACCAGTTGTAACGCCAAACTTCGCAGCAATCGCACCTTTCTGTGCAGGTTCAACTGCTCCAGTTTTAGCAACAACTTCTCCAAACGGAGTAACAGGAACTTGGTCTCCGGCAACAATTGATAACATGACCGGCGGATCTTATGTTTTCACGCCAACAGCAGGATTATGTGCTAATACACAAACATTGACTGTGACGGTAACACCAGTTGTAACGCCAAACTTTGCAGCAATCGCACCTTTCTGTGCTGGTTCAACTGCTCCGACTTTAGCAACGACTTCTCCAAACGGAGTAACAGGAACTTGGTCTCCGGCAACAATTGATAACATGAACGGCGGATCTTATGTTTTCACGCCAACAGCAGGTTCATGTGCAAACACACAAACTTTGACTGTAAGTGTGACTCCATCTCCGTCACAACCAACAGGTGCTGCTTCTCAATATGGAGCAACATTGGCAAACTTAGTAGTTTCTCCTTCAACTGGAATTCTTTGGTATGGAAATGCAGGTGATGCTGTAACAGGAAATAATGCACTTGCTTTGACTACTCCAACAGTTGATAATGCTACATATTATGCAGTTCAGGTTAGCGGAACTTGTAGAAGTACAGCCTTGGCAGTAACAATTGATTTTGATTTGAGCACTTCATCATTTGGATTGAATAATTTGAAATTCTATCCAAACCCAGTTAAGGATGTATTGACGGTTTCTTATTCTGAAAATCTTTCAGGAGTTAAATTGTATAACCTTTTAGGTCAGCAAGTACTTTCGAAAACTGTAAATGCAAATGAAACTCAAATTGATATGTCAGCATTGCCAGCGGGTTCTTACTTATTAGAAGTTTCTTCTGAAGGTAAAACTAGAATGGTAAAATTGATTAAAAACTAAAAAATTAAATTAGATTAAAACCTCCTTCGGGAGGTTTTTTTATGCCCAAAAAAAAGCCCGACAACTCAATGCCGGGCTTTTTAAATTAACAAATAAACAAACAAAACAAATTTAATTTGCTATTTCGAGCAAAACAAATGACTTGTCTAAACTTTCATCAAAATGAATGTTTCTTAAATTTTCTAAAGAAATAGTTCCGGTAATGTAACCTGAATCATGATTTAAATAGGATTCATCAATATTCGAAAAATGCTTTTTTAAGGTTACAGCATCTTCTATTTGATGTCTCAAAAACACTTTTAGATTCACATCATCGGATAAAATCAAATCTTCCTGCTGGGCAATTTTTTTATATTCATATTGGTAGTCATAACTCAATGCCGAAATATCGCTCAAAACCGCAGAAGCCGTAGGATGAGCACCGGCGCCTTTGCCCACAAAAAACTGTTCGTCGGCAAAACTCGTTTTCGTAATCACGCCATTAAAAACATCGTCCACGTTAAACAATCTATCTTCAGAATTCACAAATTTTGGAATTACAAAAGCTGAAATATTTCCGTTTAAATTCTTGAAAGCCTGTGCCACCAATTTAATCTTTAATCCTTTTTCACGAGCATATTTCAACTCTAATCCGCCGATATTATTGATTCCGATATTCAGCAGATCATCCGGTTTTGCAATATATCCAAAAGAATGGGCCAGTAAAATCAACAATTTATATTTTGCATCAAATCCGCCAGTATCCAAAATCGGATTGCTTTCTGCAAAACCTTTTTCCTGCGCTTCTTTCAGCGCCTCTTCATACGACAAATTATCTTTGAAAGTCTTCGTCAAAATATAATTTGTCGACCCATTCACAATTCCTTGAATCGATTCCAAAAGGTCATTGTCATAATATTCTTCAAGGTTTCTAATAATCGGCATGCTCGCGCAACAAGCCGCCTCATATAACAACGGAACTTTATATTCACGCTGTAAATCCAGCAGTTCCTCAAAATGTTCCGCAATCATTTTTTTGTTCGCAGAAACCACTGCTTTCCCGCTTTTCAAAGCACGGGTTACAATTTCATAAGCTGCATCAGCATCGTCAATGAGCTCGACAATCACGTTGATTTCTGGATCATTAAAAATATCTTCCCTGTTGAAAGTAAAATTTTCTTCGCCAATTTCACGCTTCTTATCTTTATCTTTTACACAAATATTTTTGATGTTTGCCTTCAAACCGGGCGTTTTCTGCAAGACTTCATACAATCCGAAACCCACGCATCCAAACCCGAACAAACCTATATTTAATTTTTTTCTTGACATTTTTAGTTTTTTTTTAAACACAGGTTTCACAGATTTCCACAGATTTGAAATCTTGAAAAATTTAGTAAAGGATTATTTTTTCTCAGAATTGAATCAACTTTTATCTGTGCTAATCCGTGAAATCTGTGATTAATTAAATTTAAGATTAGTTCAAAGACGAAGCAACAGTCACGTTTTCTTGAACCGCTTTCGCAATTGCTTCTTTCAAATCAGTTATCAAATCGTCAGCATCTTCCAGTCCGACAGACAGGCGAATCAAGCTGTCAGTAACTCCGGATTTATATCTGATTTCTGCAGGAATTGATTTGTGAGTCATTTCGCAAGGCAGGCAACACAAGCTTTTCACGCCACCCAAACTTTCTGCCAGCTTGAATAATTTTGTTCCAGAAACAATTCTTGAAGCCAAAGCTTTGTCATCAATTACCAAGTCAAAAGTGACAACGCCTCCAAAATATTTTTGCTGGCTTTTTGCAATTTCGTGGTTGTGGTGCGTTTTCAAACCTGGATAATAAACGTTTTTGATTAGTTTTTCTGTAGTCAAGAATTCAGCAATTTTCTGTGCATTTTCAGCATGCTGTTTGATTCTAAGGGTCAAAGTTTCGATTCCTCGGATGACCAACCAGCTGTCGAATGGCCCAAGAATAGCACCAGAAGCATTTTGGATAAATTTGATTTTAGCACCTAATTCTTCATTAGCCGTAATAACCAAACCGGCAATCAAATCACTATGTCCGGAAATATATTTTGTTGCGCTGTGAACAATTAAGTCAGCTCCGAATTCGATTGGTTTTTGAGCAATCGGCGACGCAAAAGTGTTGTCTACGCAAAACAGGACATTGTTCTCTTTTGCAATTTTTCCGATAGCTCGAAGATCAGAAATTTTAAGTGTAGGATTTGTTGGAGATTCAATCCAGATCAAGGCGGTTTTGTCTGTAATCGCGTTTGCTACATTTTTAGAATCTGTTGCATCGACATAATTTACTTTGATACTGAATTTTTCATAAATGTGCGTGAATAGGCGGAAAGCTCCTCCGTAAATATCATCAACTGCGATGATTTCGTCTCCGGCAGAAAGTAATTTTACAACAGCATCAATCGCAGCTAAACCGCTTGAGAAAGCATATCCATTGGTTCCGTTTTCTAATTTTGCAGCCAAACCTTCCAAGACTTTTCTTGTCGGATTATTGCTTCTGGCATAATCAAAACCTTTGTGAACGCCAGGCTCGTCTTGAACAAATGTGGAAGTTTGGTAAATCGGCACCGAAATTGAACCTGTTAATTCGTCTACCGGAATGTAATTTAAAATTTGAGTTTGCTCTTTCATTTTGATAACTTTTAAGATGTTTTTAAATATTTTTTTGTTTTCCAAAAAATATTCGAAACCAGATATCGAAAGGAGCAGAAATAAAAAATGCCCTTCCGATAAGTCAGAAGAGCATATAATATTTTGAAGTATTATTTACATTTTCTAGCTTATCTATCCTCGCCGAAGCAAAGGTTGAATGTAGCACCTTATTCACAAGTGAACAGGTTGCTAAGACGTCATCGGGTCAATTCCCTCGGTCTTTCTGGATAAGAATAATCTTTTAAAGAACTTGAGTGCAAATTTAGAACATAAAAAATGGTTTTGCCAAATTTATTTTTGCATATTTCAAAAAATAATTTTTAATTTACTGTAATTCAATGATTTATAATTATTTTTTTTCTTTGTATGAAATGGATTTTCTATGAATATCTTACTCAAAGCACTAAAAAATTATTCCAATCAAGGCATAATTCTGTCCAAAATTAGATTGCATTTCTGAATGACGTATTTTGCCTCAAAGTTGTTTTTTTCTCTTCAAAAGCAATGATTTTATAAGCTACAAACTTTCCTTTTGAGCAAAATTACTCCAGCCTTAACAAATTGAAATAAAACTATTTCGTAGCTTTGGTAATTGATAATTAAGAATAAAACGCGATTACTAGAATATTGTTGCAACTTTCTTCTTTAGATTTTGAGAAGTCTAAAAAATAGTGAGCAAAAAACTTAAATTGTTATATTCACGTAGATGATTTTGAGGCTTTTTTAAGCAACGACTGCGGAAATTTTTAAAATTTGAACAAGCTATTTAATTACTATGAAAAAAATTACCTTTATAATTGTTTTATTTTTAAGCTTTTTAGCAAGTGCGCAAGAGGATGCCTGGGTTTATTTTACTGACAAACCTGACGCAGCATATTTTCTAGCAAATCCGTTAGAGATGCTTTCACAGCGCGCTTTGGACAGGAGAACTGCTCAAAATATTGCTTTGGATAACAAAGATGTTCCAATTTCGGAATCATACATAAGCCAAGTCACGGCTTCGGCAGGAATTACCGTAAAAGCAAAATCAAAATGGCTCAATGCACTGCATGTGCGAGGAACTGTTGCGAATATTCAAAACCTTCAGAATCTTTCTTTTGTGGATCATGTTGAGTTTGCCAACAGGAATTTAAATGTGGCTGGACGAAATGTTGCGCAAACCGATTTTAATCCGGTAAACAAGACGCTTGATACGCAAGTAACTTTTCAGTATGGCAGTTCTTCCAATCAAATTCAAATGCTCAACGGGCATTTATTGCATCAGCAGAATTATACGGGAACAGGAAAAATTATTGCTGTTTTAGATGCAGGATTTCCGGGTGTAAATACTATTTCTCCATTTCAAAGAATTAGAAATAACAATCAAATTTTAGGAGGATATAATTTTGTAGGCAGAAATTCAAATTTTTATACAGGAGGAACGCATGGAACAATGGTGCTTTCAACTATGGCTGGATATACTGCAAATCAGTTGGTTGGAACTGCTCCTGATGCGTCATATTATCTTTTTATTACCGAAGATGTTTCTAGCGAAAATCCGTTGGAAGAATCAAATTGGGTAGAAGCTGCGGAAATGGCAGACAGCCTTGGCGTTGACATTATCAATACTTCTTTGGGCTATTTTGGTTATGATAATCCGAATTACAGCCATACTTATGAAGACATGAACGGAACGACTGCGTTTATTTCTCGCGGTGCGGATATTGCTTTTTCACGCGGTATGATTTGTGTCGTTTCTGCTGGAAATTCTGGCGGTTCTTCCGATCCTTACATTAGCGCTCCGGCGGATGCCGTAAATGTTTTAGCTATTGGCGCGGTTACAGCTTCAAAAAATTATGCAAGTTTCAGTTCAATCGGTCCGTCTTTTGATGGAAGAGTTAAGCCGGATGTGATGGCGCAAGGCCAGGCTTCAGTGATTTCAGATACTTCTGGAAATATCGGTACAGCCAACGGAACTTCCTTTTCAGGACCGATTACAGCAGGAATGGTGGCGTGTTTGTGGCAAGCTTTGCCTACTAAAACCAATGCTCAAATTATACAGGCGATTAAAGAATCGGCGAATTTATATACAACTCCAAATGATCAATTTGGTTACGGAATTCCTGATTTTAGCTTGGCTATTCAGAAAGCTTTGGACGTTTCGAATTTTTCTTCTAATTCATTTATTGTATATCCAAATCCATCGAATTCTGTAGTGAATTTGGCTTTGCCAGCTGGTTTTGAAAATGCTAAAGTGGCACTTTTTAATAGTTTAGGACAGCCAATTTTAAATGCAGATTTGCAAGGAACAAATCCTCATTTTTCAGTAGAAGAACTTACTTCAGGAATTTATTTTTATAAGATAATTTCAGGAAATGTTTCCCAAACAGGAAAGTTAGTCAAGAATTAAACTACAATATTTTGCAAACAACGAATCGCTTTAAGAAATTTTAGCGATTTTTGTTTTTATAAAGAAATCAAATCCAATTGCAATGAATAAAATAACGCAACTTTTCAATATAAAATATCCAATCATCCAAGGTGGCATGATTTGGAACAGCGGTTACAAATTAGCAAGCGCAGTCAGCAATGCAGGCGGTTTGGGATTAATCGGAGCCGGTTCGATGTATCCAGATGTTTTGCGTTTGCATATCCAAAAATGTAAAAAAGCGACGGACAAACCTTTTGGTGTAAATGTTCCGATGCTATATCCAAATATTGAGGAAATCATGAATATTATTGTAGAAGAAGGCGTGAAAATTGTCTTTACTTCTGCGGGAAATCCCAAAACTTGGACCAGTTTTTTGAAGGAAAAAGGAATTACGGTTGTTCATGTTGTGAGCAGTTCAAAATTTGCTCTAAAAGCGCAAGAAGCTGGAGTTGATGCCGTCGTTGCAGAAGGTTTTGAAGCAGGCGGACATAATGGAAGGGAAGAATCTACAACTTTGACATTGATTCCTATAGTTAAAGAAAAAATCCAGATTCCGTTAATTGCAGCGGGAGGAATTGCAACGGGAAGAGCAATGCTGGCGACAATGATTTTAGGAGCTGACGGCGTTCAAGTAGGAAGCCGTTTTGCTGCATCTTTTGAAAGTTCTGCACACGATAATTTTAAGCAGACAATTGTCGATTTGGAAGAAGGAGGAACGCAGGTTACTTTAAAGGAATTAGCGCCTGTCCGTCTTATAAAAAATAAATTTTATCAAGATATTCAAGATTTGTATGCGACTGCGCCAAGTGTTGACGATTTGAAAATATTGTTAGGAAGAGCTAGGGCAAAACGTGGAATGTTGGAAGGAGATTTGGTTGAAGGAGAATTAGAAATCGGACAAGTTTCTGGTTTGATTCACGAAATTAAATCTGTGGCAGCTATTATGGACGGAATGATTTCTGAGTTTGAAAAAGCTAAGAAAGAAGTACATAGTTTGTAAATGAAAAACCGCAGATTTACAGATTAAAATTTAAAAAAAATCTGTGAATCTGCGGTTAAAATATCCCTTCTGAATCACTCATGACCCAAGTCATAAATTTCCATAATATTTTTCAAAACTTCTTCAAAGTCAATTTTTAAGTCGATCAATTTTCCAGATTGGATGTCAAAAACCCAACCATGAACTTGCAATCCCCGGTCTTTTATTGCCTTTTGAACTTCTGCTGTTTTAATCAAATTTACACATTGTTCTTGAACATTTAATTCTACTAAACGGTTGTATTTTTCAGTTTCATCTTCAATAGCGTTCAGTTCTTTTTTGTGAATTCGATACACGTCGCGGATGTTTCGCAACCACGGATTTAAAACACCCAAATCTTCCGATTGCATCGCCGCTTTCACGCCTCCACAGAAATAATGACCGCAGACGACGACGTGATTTACGTGTAAATAATTCACCGCATAATTCAAAACCGACATCACATTTAAGTCAATGCTGATTACCATATTGGCAATATTTCGATGCACAAAAACTTCGCCCGGAGAAACGCCCATCAAATCTTCCGCAGTCACGCGACTGTCAGAACAACCGATGTAAAGAATATCAGGGTTTTGGCCTTTGGATAAATCTGAAAAATAATCTGGATTAACTGCTAATTTTTCTGAAATCCATTTTTTATTGTTGTCGAATACTTTTTGAATTTCCATAATTTCTTATTGTAAATTTATAAATCTAATCTCGAATAATTGATTGGTTGATCTTGGTTTCGTCAAAATCCAATTGATTTTGCTGTTTTTGCAATACTTCATAATCGTACACTTTTTGCTTTTTCAATGACGCTAATTCTTTTCGCTGCGCAGCAATTAATTCTAATCTGATTTCATGAAAACGTACAATTTCGTTGTGTTCCGTTTCATCACAAACTAGAGATTCCAAACGTTCTGAAGTCAAAGCGATTCCGTTTTTGATTCGTTTTTGCAAATTTTCTACGAGTTCATTTTCGGCAATATCCTTTGCCAGATATCTTTCCATGTAAGTCAACGACGCTTTCATCAATCTTAATTTTATGGACGTACTTTGTTCTTCTTCCGGAATTAAATCGTCAATTTCTTCAATTTTCAAAGACTTAATTACAATCGGCAAAGCCAAACCTTGCAAAACCAAGGTGATTAAAATTACGACAAAAGTTACTAATAGAATAATATTTCGCTGTGGAAAATCTTGTCCGTCGCTTAAAGTTAACGGAATTGCTAGTGCGGAAGCTAAAGAAACTACACCTCGCATTCCAGCCATTCCAATAATAAATGGCCCTTTCCAACCCGGATTTGGTTCTTTTTCTCGAATTTTCTTGAAGAAAAATCTAGGAAGAAATGCCGCAGGATAAACCCAGATGAAGCGAATTATGATAGTAATAATGCTGATTATAATTCCGTATTTTATTCCTTCCTGCAAAGAAAAGCCATTTAATCCATGAACAATTACGGGCAATTCTAATCCAATTAAAATAAAAATCAATCCGTTTAAAATAAAAATAATCGTTGCCCAAACATTCTGTGTCTGGATTCTTGCCGAATGGTCAAAAATTTCATGAGAACGATACGACAGAAATAAACCGCCAGAAACGACAGCTAAAACTCCTGAAAATTCAAAATGTTCTGCAGTAATGAACATAATATAAGGTGCCATTAAAGTCAAAGCGGTATCAATATTTGATGTCGTGGGGAAAAATCTATGAATAACATAAAAAACGTGAGCAATTGCCAAACCAACTACAATTCCCATGATTCCGACAATAAAAAAGTCTGAAATTGCTTCTTCTACAACAAAATGACCTGTCACAACTGCCGCCAAAGCAAAACGGAAAACGATCAAAGACGAAGCATCATTAATCAAACTTTCGCCTTCTAAAATCGTAATAATTCGTTTTGGCATTTTGATTCCTTTCAAAACTGAAGTAGCAGCAACAGCATCCGGTGGGGAAATAATTCCTCCCAATAAAAATCCTAAAGCCAAAGTAAATCCAGGAATCAAGGCATTTGAAACAAAGGCAACAATACAAGAAGTGAAAAATACCAATCCAAAAGCCAAAAGCCCGATTGGTCGCTTGAATTTCCAAAACTGGTTCCAAGGCGTGTACCAAGCCGCTTCATATAAAATAGGAGGCAGGAAGATCGTGAAAACCAACTGCGGATCCAATTGAATCATCGGCATTTCTGGAATCAAACTAATTAATAATCCGCCGATCACTAAAAATATTGGATAAGAAATTCGCAGTTTTTGGCCAAGCATAACCAGCATGGAAACCGCAAAAAGCAGTGAAATAATGAGAAGCAATCTTTCGTGGAACATAAAATTAATTTGGTTGAATTTCCAAATATATCGCTTTTTGAAATTGTTAAAAAGCAAAAATGCGATAACTGTAGATTATCGCATTTTAAAATTATGTTTTTTGCTTAAAATTTATTCTCAACTTCAGCGGCCTGAAGCATTAAATAGTGCAAATCAGTGTTTTTTACAAAAGGTTTTAAAAGCTCGCTTCCAGGGCCATACATTGCCAATTCCACATAATCTGCCGAGTGATCCATGCTGATCCAGCCTACAGAATTGTATTTTTGCTGAATTTCTGCCAAAGCTTTAAACGGAAGTTTTTTATAGTTGTACAAGCCATCTTCCTGCTTGTGAAGTCCGTTGTAATATGACAAAATCAGTTTCGCTTCTTCGTCAGAAACTGCTTTTCCGTTGGATGCTTCAAACTTTTCACGAATTTGAGACGCCGTCGTATCCGCTTTAAAACCGTTCAAAATCACTTCATTCGTATGTGTATATTTCTGGATGCTGTCAAAATTCGCATTTGCCTCTTTTCCATAAATCACACCTGGATTCGCATTTCCGTGATCTGTAGTAATAATCACCAAGGTGTTTCCGTCTTTTTCTGCAAAATCCATCGCCACTTTCACCGCTTCGTCAAAAGCAATCTGGTCATGAATCAACGCCGCAATATCATTCGCATGTGCGCCCCAATCCACTTTTCCTGATTCAATCTGTAAAACGAAACCTTTTTTGTGGTCTTTCATTCGGTCGATTGCTTTCTGCGCCATTTCTGCCAAAGTCGGAATTTTAGACTTTAATTCTGGCGAATTAATTCTGTCGATATTATAAGGAACAGCGTCATCGTCAAAAACGCCCAGCATCGGCTTGTCATTTTTCATCGCCAAAAGCTCGTCGCGGTTTTTTGCGATCTGATATCCTTTGGCATAAAATCCGGCGTAAACATCCTTTTTATCTTTTCTGACTTTTGGGTCAAAATTATTATTTCCACCGCCAAGCATTACGTCAAAACCAAGATCCAAATACATTTCTGCAATGTCATCCTGAGCGCTTCTTTTGTCGCTGTTGATGCAAAATCCAGCTGGAGTTGCGTGCGTAATCGCAACCGTAGTCACGCATCCCGCCATTTTCCCCGCTTTTTTAAATTTCTGTAAAATAGGAAGATTTGGCTTTCCATCAGGGCCCACGTTTAGGGATCCATTATTCACGCGAACACCACCGCCCCAAGAAGAACTTCCAGCGGCAGAATCTGTCACAATAGAACTCGCCGAAGCAGTGTCCATCAACGCTCGCGACACTTTATTGTCTTTATATAGTTGAAGCCAATTGGATCCTTTTCCGTATTTTCGGTTCAAAAACAAGTCCGCCATATTCAGCGTTCCCGTACTCATTCCGTCGCTGACCATGAAAATAATATTTTTTGCCTTCTTGTTTTTGTTGATTGATTCAAGATCTAAAATATTTGCAGCGCCTTGAAAAGGACTCAAAACTGCAGTTCCCAAAGTAAAAAGCGAACCGTTTCTGAAAAATTTCCTTCTATCCATTTCTATTAAAATCTAATTGTGTTGAAGCTCCAAAGGTAAGCAATATCCAACTTTCGACATATTACCAAACTGTTATTTAAGATTTTTGTTTTATTTGAAGCGAAACTTCAGGCATTTTCAGAAAGGCAATTCCAGCTGAAGCCACTCGCTTTGTGCCAGCTTTTAAGGCTGTCACAAGAGCTCAAATCCCGAAGTTTCGGGAGCATCATCGGGGCTATCTGAGAAACTATTTGTCCCGACGCTTCGGGATTGCAGTCTTCTGGAACAATATTTGGCGATAAACGTTGTTTTTCAAATCTCTCTTAAATAAAGAAGCCACAGATCAACGGATTCCAACTGATTTCTTATGGCAAAAATCAATAATCCAGAAAATCTATGGCCGATCTAAAAACTAAGATTAATTAAGCAGTAACTTTTTCAAATTCAATTTCCACTTGGTTTTTCAGCAAATCTTCAAAAGTCTCGCGTTCGCGAATCAAATGACCTTTGCCTTCATGCCACAAAACTTCTGCGGGTTTGAATCTTGAATTATAATTGGAAGCCATCGAAAAGCAATAAGCGCCAGCATTTCTGAAACACAAAATATCACCTTCCTTGATTTCTGAAATTCTTCTGTTGTTTGCAAAAGTGTCCGTTTCACAGATATACCCCACGACAGAATAAAAACGCTCTTTCCCTTTTGGGTTTGAAATGTTTTCAATGTGATGTTGCGAACCATAAAGCATCGGACGAATCAAGTGGTTGAAACCGCTGTCGATTCCTGCGAAAACTGTTGAGGTTGTCTGTTTTACCACATTTACTTTTGCCAAGAAATAACCGGCTTCGCTCACCAAAAATTTTCCTGGTTCAAAAGCCAAGGTCAATTCACGGCCATATTCTTTTGAAAACGCATTGAATCTTTTAGAAAGTTTTTTTCCTAATTCTTCAATGTCGGTCTCGATGTCGTCTTTTTTGTAAGGCACTTTGAAACCGCTCCCGAAATCTAAGAAATCTAATTCTTTGAAGCCTTTGGCAACGTCAAATAAAATTTCTGCAGCATATAAAAACACTTCAATGTCCAAAATATCAGAACCCGTGTGCATGTGGATTCCGTTGATATGCATTCCTGTGTTTTCCACGATTCTCAAAATATGTGGCATCTGGTGAACCGAAATCCCAAATTTGCTGTCAATATGGCCAACAGAAATATTCGCATTACCGCCCGCCATAACATGCGGATTGATTCTAATGCAAACTGGAATTTCTGGATATTTTGCTCCGAAATGTTCCAAGATTGATAAGTTGTCAATATTGATCTGAACGCCCAAATGCGCGACTTCCTCGATTTCTTCGAAGGAAACTCCGTTTGGCGTGTAGATTATTTTTTCAGGATCAAATCCAGCGTGCAAACCAAGCTGTACTTCTTGGATGGAAACCGTGTCAAGTCCTGAACCAACTTGCTTTAATAACTTTAAAATTGAAATATTTGATAAAGCTTTTACAGCGTAATTTATTCTCAAGCTTTCTACTTTTGAAAAAGCATTGGTAAGTCTTTTATATTGGGACTGGATTTTCTCGGCGTCATAAACATAAACCGGACTTCCGAATTGTTCTGCTAGTTGTACTAAATCTTTCGTTTGCATAATTTTCAATTTCTTTTTACAAAAGTAAATTTAGTGATTTTAAAGAACAAATTTTATAATATTAATTCACAAATTGTAACATAAATTTATATTTGTAACTTTAAAACGCATTTATTTTAAATTAAAAGCATTATAATTCAGGGAAATTTTTGGCAATTAAAAGGCATAAAAAAATCCATTGTTTCCAATGGATTTAAAATTATGGGTTTGTTTCTTTTACCCTATTTTTTTTCTTGCGCTTAATATCTTTGTCGAGTTTCTTGTCTCTTGCATTAAGTTCGGCAGCTTCTACTTTTGTTACTTTGCCGTTTTCTTTTGCTTTTGCTTCGTCTTTTGCAATTCGGTCTTTTCTCTTTTCAAGTTTTGCAGCTTGCTTTTCGTTCAATTGTCCGTTTTGTACGCCTTCTTCAATTGCTTTTTCTTGCTGTGCAGCTTTGCTTTCCTGTGCTTGTGAAGCAAATCCTATTAAGGCAAGTGCAACACTAAAAATTATCTTCTTCATCATTATTTGTTTTAAAAATTATAAATCTAATTTACGAACACTTTGACTGGTTAATTTACATATTAACAACAATTTAATGTATAATTTAAAGGTAGTTGCCAAACTGAGTCATAGCCCAGATGAAAGTGGAAAGCCTTTTTTAAGAAACGACTATTTTTTGCTAAAGAAAAAGAGCGACCAACGGAAGCTACTTTTGCTTTATTGCAAAAAAAGGAGTTTTTAAAAAAGCTTGCAACGGACAGCTGGATTAGCTTCAAATAAAAAAGATAAATCTTTCGTTGATTAGATGATTTTTGCTATTTTTGTGGCACTTTAAAAAAGTCAAAAAACTTTAATATGGATATACACGAATACCAAGGAAAAGAGATATTAGCCAGTTATGGCGTGAAAGTTCAACGTGGATATGTTGCCAATAATCCACAAGAAGCGGTTGCTGCTGCAAAGCAATTGACGGCTGAAACTGGAACTGGATGGCACGTTATCAAAGCTCAGGTTCACGCAGGTGGAAGAGGAAAAGGCGGTGGTGTGAAGCTGGCTAAAAACTTACAACAAGTGGAAGAATTAGCTGAGCAAATCATTGGAATGCAATTGATTACGCCTCAAACTTCTGCTGAAGGTAAAAAAGTTCACAAGGTTTTAGTTGCTGAAGATGTTTACTATCCAGGTGAAAGTGAGACTTCAGAATTTTATATGTCAGTTTTATTGAACAGAGGAAAAGGCCGCAACATGATCATGTATTCTACTGAAGGTGGAATGGATATTGAAGAAGTTGCCGAGCACACGCCTCATTTGATTTTTACTGAAGAAATTGACCCAAATGTTGGGTTACTAGGTTTTCAAGCGAGAAGAATTGCTTTCAATTTAGGTCTTTCTGGAAATGCTTTCAAAGAAATGGTGCAGTTCGTTGATGCTTTGTACAAAGCGTATATCGGTTCTGACGCTTCTATGTTTGAAATCAACCCAGTTTTAAAAACATCTGACAACAAGATTATTGCTGTTGATGCAAAAGTAAATTTGGATGACAATGCTTTATACAGACACGCAAAATTAGCAGAATACAGAGACGTTCGTGAAGAGAATCCAATTGAAGTTGAAGCGAAAGCTGCAGGCTTGAACTATGTGGATCTTGACGGAACTGTGGGTTGTATGGTTAACGGTGCTGGTCTTGCAATGGCGACAATGGACTTGATTAAGTATGCAGGTTTTGAGCCGGCTAACTTCTTGGACGTTGGTGGAACTGCAGATGCTAAACGTGTGGAATTGGCTTTCAGAATTATCTTGAAAGATCCAAACGTAAAAGCAATCTTGATCAACATTTTTGGAGGAATCGTTCGTTGTGACCGTGTTGCTCAAGGTGTTGTTGATGCTTATAAAAATATGGGAGACGCTATCAAAGTGCCAATCATCGTTCGTTTGCAAGGAACTAACGCTGAAATCGCTAAAGAATTGATTGACAATTCTGGAATGCCAATTTTATCAGCTGTTCAATTCCAAGAAGCTGCTGACCAAGTTCAAGCTGCTTTGTCTTAAATCAAGCTTAAGTTATATATTATAAAAAATCCCGAGTATGCCACTCGGGATTTTTGTTTTTATAGTTATTTCGAAATTTTTTTGAGTGCGGTAATTCTTTTTACTTCGTTAATCAATAATGGAAAAGCAGGTTCTGTCATTCCGTGGTTATAGCCGTCAATTTCAAATAATCTGGTGTCTTTGTGGCCTGCGACTTTCATCATCCGCATGAGATAAGCATTTTCTTCATAGCGCCCAAGCAATTCCAATTCTCTATCGCCAGTAATTAATAACAAAGGCGATGCGTCTTTTCTAACATAAAATAGCGGAGCATATTCATCAATCGTTGGCTGTGTTTCTGGAATTCCTTTTTCAGCACGGATTGTAAAATGCGTAATTGTCTGCGCGCTGAATGGAATCAATCCTGCAATTTTGTTGGCGTCGATATTATAAGCTTGCAACCATTTTTTATCCAAGCCAATCATAGCACCAAGATAACCTCCGGCAGAATGACCAGAAACAAAAATTAAATTTGGATCACCGCCATATTTTGAAATATTATTTAAAACCCAAGCCACGGCTGCAGCACTGTCTTCGATATATTTCGGAGCTTTTACTTTTGGACTCAAGCGGTAATTTACGCCGATAATGCAATAGCCTTTGTTTTTTAAAGCTTCAGGAATTTCTTTATTCCCGCCAGTCAATCCGCCACCGTGAAACCAAATAATAGTCGCAAAATCTTTTTTGTTTTCTGGATAATAAATATCTAAAACGCATCTTTCGTTTTGATAACTATCGGAAGAAGTTTTGCTGTAATAAGGAATATTGGTTTTGGTAGCATATTTGTCTTGCGAAAAACTGATCAAGGGCAAAATCAATAATAGGAGTAAGGCAATTTTTTTCATTTTGGAAATTATAGATTATTCCCAAATATAAAAAATCCAAAAAGGTTATGGATTCTAAATTTTCTTAAAGTTTAAGAGTGCTTCGTAAGGATTGCCTTTTAAATGCAACAATTGTGCAAAAGCGGGTTCTGTTTTAATGCCTAATTTTTTCAGTGTAATTATTTGCTGGCGAAAATCTTCTCCGTTTTCTTCCAAAATTTCTGCTTCAATAATCATATGCCGAAATCCGAATTGCTCTTGAACCGGAAGGTTTTGCCCGAAGATTTCTATTTTAAAATCATTCGTAAAGAAATTCGCCACGACCGCTTCATTTACAGAAATTTCCTTTTCATAAATATGAAAATTGTTTTCTTCAGAGAAATTTTTCCTTACTAGTTCAATAAAATGATTTTTGTCTTTCCAATAACAAGCAATATCCAAATCGCTGGAAGAAATATCAATGTTTATGGGAATTGTCCCAACCAAAACCGGCGTAAATTCAGAAAGCTTCTGAAGAATCAAATTTTCATTTAAAACTTCAAAAGCTTTTTGCTGTCTTGCTGTTCCCGATTTTAAATAATTTATATTTAGAAAATCAGTCAAAGTTTATGCTTTTTTATTTTTTCCGTTGTTGAATTTTACTTTTTCCACAACGCTTACTTTTGGCTCAGGACGTTTTGCCTTGAAATTTTTTGCAGGCGCTTTTGCAGTAGGTTTCTTCGAATTATCTTTTGGAGAAGTTCCTTTTGCAGGTGCTTTTGTCAATAATTGTTTTGTGTTGGCGTTAATCACATCCATCGCATTTTTTGGATCTTCTTTCGTCCCGCGCAAGTGAATAATTAATCCGTTTAGGAAATTTCGCAACACTTGGTCGCCACATTCCATATAATTTGGATGGTCTTCTTTTCTGAAAAATGCTCCCAATTCTGCCGTAGAAATTCTGAAATCTACCAATAAAAGGATTTCTGCAATTTGATCGTCACGCAGCTGCAATGCCACGCGAAGTTTTTTAAAGATATCGTTGTTCGTCATAATCTTGATTTATTGCAAAGATAGATTTTATTTTTTGTATTAATGTTCGAAAAAGTTTAAACGCAGAGAAGGACAGGGGATTTCGCAAAGTTTAGCAAAGCTTTGTTTTTTTCTTTGCGAAAAACTTTGCGGTCTTTGCGTTAAAATGACAAGCTTTATAGCAACCACAATATAGCTTTCCCAAAACCTTCCCGCCACAATTTCTCACTATGCTGTCCGCCTTTTACTTCCACAATTTTATCTAATTTCAAGCAATAGCAACGATTTTCATCTAGCAAATGCTTCATCTTTCGAGCATCTATAACCATGTCGTCACTTTCAGAATCGCCATATAAAAAATAAATCTTCGCTTTAATTTTTTTCGAATTTTCAGTCATTTTATAAATTTCATCCGAAAACCAAAATGATGGCGAAAAAACGCCCGCTTTCCCAAAAACTTCAGGATATTTTAAAACTGCATAATAAGAAATCAAGCCTCCGAGAGAGCTTCCGAAAATCACGGTATTTCTAGGATTAGTTTTGGTTCTGTAATTTTTGTCAACGTAAGGTTTTAGCGTTTTGACTATGAAATCCAAGTAATCGTCCGCTTTTCCACCGCCATGTTTTTTATTAGGAAAAGGAGTCAGTTCGTCTGTACGCTTTTCGTTTCCATGTTCAATTCCAATCACGATTGCCTGTGTTTTCAGGCTGTCCAGTGTTTCGTCAACATTCCATTCTCCTGCAAAAGAAGTCTTTGCATCAAATAAATTTTGCCCGTCATGCATATAAATCACGGGATATTTTTTTTCTGAATTTTCATAGCCTTTCGGGACGTAAACCCAGATTTTCTTAGTTGTTTTTAACTGCGGCGCTTCTAATTCAAAAGTAGCAACTTGCGGGGAAGCCGTGCTTTCTTGTGCTTTTAAATCCACAAAAAGGCTGACGAAGAAAATTATAAATAAATATCTCAAGGAAATGATTTTATATATTAAACAAAAAGAATATTTTAGCTAAAATTACTACTTTGATGAATACTTACGAAGAAAAACTTAGCCTTCTTGCCGAAATGGTTGCTTTTGCAATTGTCGACGGAAAGCTTCACGATAGAGAATACCAGTTTTTAAGCATTGTTGCCCAAGAATTGAAGGTTGCAAAAGAAGATTTTAAAAATATTTTTCACCAAGAGCTGTCGATTATTCCTCTAAAATCAGAATCACAGCGTATCCAGCAATTTTACAGATTGGCTTTATTGATGCACTGTGACGGCGTTTTGCACGAAAAGGAAGAAATTGCCATCAAGCAATTAGGTGTGAATATGGGGCTGAATCCGTTTGCGATTAAAAGAATTTTAAAGGCAATGGAAAAATCGCCAACCCGAATGATTGATGCCGAAACTTTAATTAATATTTTTAAGGAACAGTTGAATTAATTAGGCAAAAGTGAATAGGCAAGAGGCAAAAGTAAATCCCGATTGTCTATAATTTTTTGTCATCTCGCGCACAGTCGAGAGGCTTTTTTTTAAATCTTTTCCTGCAGTGCCTTGATCTCATCACGAAATTTCGCCGCCTGCATAAAATCTAAATCTTTGGCCGCTTTTTCCATCGCTTTTCGCGCATCACGAATTTTCTTTTCAATTTCGCCTTTCGTCAAATATAAACTTTCTGGTTCTGCCGCTTTTAACGCTTGATTCTCAAAATATTGCGTCGAAACCGAATTTTTTGCCAAAGTGCTGTCGATTTTCTTTTTCAAAGCGACAGGCGCTTTTCCGTGTTTTGTGTTATAATTGATTTGTTTCTCGCGACGATAATTGGTTTGGTCGATCGTTTTCTGCATACTTGCCGTGATTTTGTCAGCATACATAATCGCTTTTCCATTCACGTTTCTCGCTGCACGACCCACAGTTTGTGTTAATGAACGATTATTTCTCAAGAAACCTTCTTTGTCAGCGTCTAAAATTGCAACTAAGGAAACTTCTGGCAAATCCAATCCTTCTCTCAAAAGATTGACTCCGATCAAAACATCAAACAAGCCTTTTCGCAGATCTTGCATAATTTCCACACGTTCTAAAGTATCCACTTCAGAGTGAATATAACGACAGCGAATGGAAACTTTGGTCAAATATTTTGTCAATTCTTCGGCCATTCTTTTCGTCAAAGTAGTGACTAAAACACGTTCGTCAACTTCAACACGCAATTGAATTTCTTCAATCAAATCATCAATTTGGTTCAAACTCGGGCGCACTTCAATAATCGGATCTAACAAACCCGTCGGGCGAATAATCTGTTCTACAAAAACACCTTCTGATTTCTCCAATTCATAATCTGCCGGAGTTGCCGAAACATAAACCACTTGATTCTGCATTCCTTCAAATTCTTCAAATTTCAACGGTCGGTTGTCCATCGCCGCAGGAAGCCTAAAGCCATATTCTACCAAATTTTCCTTGCGTGAACGGTCGCCTCCATACATCGCGTGAACTTGTGAAACCGTCACGTGGCTTTCGTCAATAACCATCAAATAATCTTTCGGGAAATAATCTAAAAGACAGAAAGGACGCGTTCCTGGCAATCTTCCGTCAAGATATCTCGAGTAATTTTCAATTCCAGAACAATAGCCCAATTCGCGAATCATTTCTAAATCAAAATTGGTTCGTTCTTCCAAACGTTTAGCTTCCAAATGTTTCCCGATCTGCTTGAAATACTCGACTTGTTTTACCAAATCTTGCTGGATTTCCCAAATCGCTCCGTTCAAAACTTCGGGCGAAGTCACGAACATATTTGCTGGATATATATTAAGGTCGGTATATTTTTCTAAAACCTTTGAAGTCTTGGCATCAAAAGCTTCGATTTCTTCAATTTCATCTCCAAAAAAGTGAATTCTGAAAGGCTCGTCGCCATAACTTGGGAAAACTTCAACAGTGTCGCCTTTGATTCTAAAAGTTCCAGGATTAAAATCAGCTTCGGTTCTGGCGTACAAACTTTGCACTAATTTATGAAGCAATTTTGTTCTGGAAATAACCTGATTTTTAGCAACGGTAACGACATTTTTTTGAAATTCCACAGGATTCCCGATACCATACAAACACGAAACCGAAGAAACGACAATGATGTCACGACGCCCAGAAAGCAGGGAAGAAGTCGTGCTCAAACGCATTTTTTCCAACTCTTCATTGATAGACAAATCTTTCTCAATGTAAGTTCCCGTTACCGGAATAAAAGCTTCAGGCTGGTAATAATCATAGTAGGAAACAAAATATTCCACCGCATTATTGGGGAAAAATTGCTTGAATTCTGAGTACAATTGTGCGGCCAGCGTTTTGTTGTGCGCCAAAACAAGTGTCGGCTTTTGCACTTCTTGGATGACATTTGCCATCGTAAAGGTTTTTCCAGAACCGGTGACGCCCAAAAGCGTTTGGAACTTGTCTCCGTTTTGGATTCCTGAACTTAATTTGTCGATGGCTTGCGGTTGGTCGCCGGTTGGTTTGTAATCTGAAACTACTTGAAATTTCATAGGTATAGCGTTGAATTACAAAGATAATTAATATGTTTTTAGTATGGAATAGTGTTAACTTTTTATAAGGGGAATCGAGTAAAAATAGGAAGCTTTAATTTGGTAAAAGCATAAGCAAGCATACCACGATTTTTGTCATTCCGACGAAGGAGGAATCTTGGTAATGTCGAGCAAGCAATGGAGATTCCTCCTTCGTCGGAATGACAATACTGAAGAAAATACTTTTTAGCATCAGATTGTTATAACAAATTATTGATTTTCGCATATTGCAAAAGCATAATCGTTTTTGCATCTTTTATCTCGCCAGTTCCAATCATTTCTAGCGTTTTTTCAAAAGGAAGCTCTAAAACGTCGATGTTTTCGTGTTCAGTATCCAAACCGCCGCCTTCACTGGTTTTCATTTCTTTAGAATATTCGCCTACAAAAAAGTGAATGATTTCGGTTACAGAACCTGGCGACATATAGGATTCAAACACTTTTCTGACCTCGGTTAGAGTGTAGCCGGTTTCTTCTTCGGTTTCACGTTTGATGCAGTCTTCTGGATTTTCTTCTTCTAAAAGTCCGGCGCAGGCTTCGATGATCATGCCGGTTTTGTTGCCGTTTAAATAAGTAGGGAGACGGAATTGGCGGATTAAGATTACGGTTTTTTTGTCTTTGTTGTAAAGTAAAATTGTGGCTCCGTTGCCTCTGTCGTAGACTTCTCGGGTTTGGGTTTCAGTTGTTCCGTCTTTTTTGGTGTAGTCTAAAATTACTTTGTTTAAGATGTAATGATTGTCAGAAAGTAATTCTGTAGATTTTATTTTTATTGCTGGATTTTGCATCAGTTTTTCTTTTTCGTAAAGATAAGAGGAAGTTGCAAAGCTGCAAAGTCATAAAGTTGCAAAGTTTGACAAACTGAATCGACAAAGATTGGTCCAGAAGTAAAAAGAAGGCCTGAAGTTTTTGGCTAGCCCCGATGGTGCCATTGTTTGAGCTCTTACTTTTGCGATCAGCAAAAGTGAAGCGAGTGGCTCCAGCGGGAAAATGGATTATTATAAATCACTGTCGATTCGCTTCAAAAAATTAGAAGGTATCGAGCTTTGGAACTTAGGGGCTTTGTAGCTTTGAAACTTTATTGAAACTTCCAAGTTTTTTGCTGGGATTCAGAAAGGAAAGACCAAGCGACAATTCGGCTTATTTTTTGGCCTTGCGCCATCTCGATGGTTTTAATTGAGGATGCTTTTACTTTGTCTAAAGTCTTGTAAATGCTAGATAAATGGGAGCTTTTTGAAACCAAAGTGGTGAACCAAAAGCATTGCATTGGGTATTTTGCGCTTTCGTAAATCATTTGGTTGATAAAAGCCAATTCACCGCCTTCGCACCAAAGTTCAGCATTTTGTCCGCCGAAATTCAGTACAGGATTTTTGGTTTTAGTGTTTTCTAAAGCGTTGATTTTTCGTAAAGTTCCTTTCGTGGCTTCTTCTTGAGAGCTGTGAAATGGCGGATTGCAAAGCGTGAACGCAAATTTATCTTCGGGCTGTATGATGTCTTTGAAAATAAATCTCGAGTTGAGCTGTTGCTGTAAACTTATTGCTCCGTTTAATGTTGGATTTGATTCTATAATTTTGACACAGTTTTCAAGCGCATTTGGGTCAATATCGGTTCCGACGAAGTTCCAACCATAAGTGCTGTGGCCGATAATCGGATAAATGCAGTTGGCGCCAATTCCGATATCTAGGCCCAAAACGCCGTCGCCTTGCGGAATTTCTCCGTTTGTGGAAGCCAATAAATCTGCGATGTAATGGATGTAATCGGCACGACCTGGAATTGGCGGGCAGAGATAATTTTGGGGAATATCCCAGTTTTTGATGTCGTATTCTGAAATCAAAATCGCTTTGTTCAAGGCTTTTACAGCTTCAGGATTGCTGAAATCTACCGTTTCAATATTGTGCGGATTGGTAAAAATGAAAGTTTTCAGTTCAGGATAGCTTTCGGTCAATTGCGCAAAATCATAACGAAATCTATGTGGATTTCTGGGATGTAGGCCTGACTTTTCTTTATTTTTCTCGGATTTCATTGCTTGAATTTCAGGGCAAATATAGTGAATCTGTTTTTGTGGATTGATTATAAGCGTTTAAGATTGCGACTGGTGTGTCTTGCCCTTAAAATGATAATACTTAAGTCTCCAATTTTATACGAAATCCGATAGCTGAAAATTTCATAAGCCCTATATTCATCGCTTTTTGGAATTTTCATTTCGTCTCTTTCATAAATTTTCCAACTGTGCTTGAGGATATCTGTAGAATCGAATAAAGTATCCGTGACTCGGCTAGCTATCGATTCACTTTTTGAAGTTTCGAGCAAATAGAAGTAAATTTCTTGTAGTTGATTTAGTGCAGTTTCTGTCCAGATTATTTTTTTTTCCATTCTTCGAGCTTGTTTTTTGCTTGGCTTTGAGTGTATAATCTTCCGGCTGTGATATCTTCTTCCGCTTTTAAAAGCTCTTCATTATAATTTTCAGAATAATTTTTTGAAGAAGTTTTACTTTCTAAAATAGTCATAATTGCTTCCAGGTATTGAATATCATCAATTTCGGAAATTTTAGAAATAAGAATGTTTTTAAGTTCTAGAGTATCCATAATCAGGCATTTAATTTATACGAATTTACGAAAAAAATCAATCAAAACATTCCATCATCAGCAAATCGCCATCTTTATGTTCAATCAAAACGATGCCGTCTTTTGCTACGTGATTACTGCTTCCGGTTCGGTAACCAATGGTCAAAGTTTCATTATTTAAGGGATAATCTAAATTGGTGGAAGTGATTCCGTTTACCGTTCCAACGGGAATTATTGAAATAGGAAAACCCTTTGGATACCACTTTTTATACTTTTTAGGAAGCTGAAAAATCTTGGAATAATCATCTAAAATTACAATCTTCAAGTTATTTTGAAAGCGCACGATGTTGGTCATGTTTGTGATTGTGTGATCAGCTCGTCTTCCGGTTGCCCAAACTACGTTTACAGCTTTGTGACCTTTTTCGATTAGATAATCGAAGGCTTTTTCCAAGTCGGTTTTGTCTTGATCTGGCGTATGAACAATTTCCAGCGGATACTGAAAATTCCGATAATATTCAGGATCAAAACCATTGTCGAAATCGCCCAAAAGCACATCAACTTTGATACCTAATTCCAAGACTCTCTCCATCGCCGAATCCAAAACGATGACGAACGGCGACCATTCTAATAATTGTCCCAATAATTCACTGCTACAGGCGGCGCCGTTGGCAATGATTAATGCGGGTTCTTGGTCGTCGCGAACGATGTGGTGTGAAGACATATTTAATTACGAATTTGGAATTACGGTTTGAAATGTAAAAATATAAAAAAGACGACCGTTTCCAGTCGTCTTTTTCTATAAATATAAATTAGCTTACACCAATTTTGCCAATGCTTTGTTTAAAGTTTCGCTTGGTCGCATTGCCTTTTCAGTCAATTTGAAATCTGGTTTGTAGTAACCGCCAATTTCTTGGTGTTTTCCTTGAGAACCGATTAATTCTTCATTGATTTTAACTTCGTTATCTGTCAGCTCTTTTGCAATTTCAGTGAAAGTTGCTTTCAATTCAGTGTCTTTATCTTGCGCAGCCAAAGCTTGAGCCCAATATAAAGCGATGTAAAAATGAGAACCTCTGTTGTCAATCTGCCCTACTTTTCTAGCAGGAGATTTGTCTTTTTCTAAGAATTTTTCTGTCGCTTGGTCTAAAGTTTCTGATAAAACCAACGCTTTTGAATTGTTCAAAGATTGACCCAAATGTTCCAAAGAAACACCTAAAGCCAAGAACTCTCCAAGAGAATCCCAACGTAAATAACCTTCTTCGATAAACTGCTCCACGTGTTTTGGTGCAGAACCGCCTGCTCCAGTTTCAAACAAGCCTCCGCCGTTCATTAATGGAACGATTGAAAGCATTTTTGCAGAAGTTCCTAATTCTAAAATAGGGAATAAATCGGTCAAATAATCACGCAAAACGTTTCCGGTTACTGAAATCGTGTCTTTTCCGTCTTTGATTCTTTCTAATGTGAAATTTGTTGCCTCAATCGGATTCATGATTCTGATATCCAATCCAGTTGTATCGTGATCTTTCAAATAAAGATTTACTTTTTCAATCAATTGTCTGTCGTGTGCTCTGTTTTCATCCAACCAAAAAACAGCTGGCGTTTCAGATAATCTTGCTCTGTTTACCGCTAGTTTTACCCAGTCTTGAATCGGAGCGTCTTTTACTTGGCACATTCTAAAAATATCGCCTTTTTCTACTTTTTGTTCCGTAAGAACTTCACCTTTTGAGTTGATTACTTTTACAGTTCCATCAGCATCCATCTGAAAAGTCTTGTCGTGAGAACCATATTCTTCAGCCGCTTGCGCCATCAAACCAACGTTTGGAACGCTTCCCATTGTTGTTGGGTCAAAAGCACCGTTTTTCTTGCAGAAATCAATTGTTGCTACATAAACTCCGGCATAAGAACGGTCTGGAATAATTGCTTTCGTATCTTGACCTTTTCCTTCTTTGTTCCACATTTGACCAGAAGTTCTGATCATCGCAGGCATTGAAGCATCGACAATTACATCAGATGGAACGTGAAGATTGGTAATTCCTTTATCAGAATTTACCATTGCCAAAGCTGGTGAGTTTGCATAAACTTCGTTAATTGCAGCTTCCACTTCCGCTTGTTTTTCGTGTCCGGCAATTTTTGCATACACATCGCCAGAACCGTTTTTAGTATTTACGCCTAATTCAGCGAAAAGCGTTGCATATTTTTCAAAAACTGGTGCGAAGAAAACATCCACGATTGCTCCAAAGATAATCGGGTCAGAAACCTTCATCATCGTCGCTTTCAAGTGAACTGAAAACAAAACGCCTTTAGCTTTTGCATCTTCAATTTCTTTAGAAACAAAGTTTTTCAAAGCTTTTACGCTCAAAACAGCGCTATCAATAATTTCTCCCGCTTTCAACGGAGAAGTATCTTTTAATAATTTTGTAGTTCCGTCATTGCCAACAAATTCGATTTTGAAAGTGTCAGCGTCTTTTAGAGTCACTGATTTTTCACTTCCGTAGAAATCGCCTTCGCTCATAGAAGCTACGTGTGTCTTAGAATCTGAACTCCAGGCTCCCATTGAATGCGGGTGTTTTTTAGCGTAGTTTTTTACTGCTTTCGGAGCTCTTCTGTCGGAGTTTCCTTCACGCAATACCGGATTTACAGCCGATCCTAAAACTTTTGCATATTTCGCTTTCGCTGCTTTTTCTTCCTCCGTTTGCGGATTTTCCACAAATTCAGGAAGTTTGTAGCCTAACGATTGCAATTCTTTAATAACTTCTTTTAATTGAGGAACCGAAGCAGAAATATTCGGCAATTTGATGATATTCGCCTCAGGAGTCGTTGCCAAAGTTCCCAATTCCAACAAATCATCAGTAATTCTTTGTTCTGGCGTCAAATAATCTGCCAAGTTCGAAATGATTCTCCCTGCCAGCGAAATATCTTTAGTTTCAACAGAAATTCCCGCAGGAGCCGTAAAAGATTGTACAATAGGTAAAAAAGAGTGGGTGGCCAACATCGGAGCTTCGTCCGTAATCGTATAAAAAATCTTTGCTTTATCTGACATTTTCAAAAAGTTTGTTTGTTTAAATTTTTTACTTGTAAGGACTGCAAAGATAAGAAAATGAGAGCGATTTAAAGAATTTCAGCAAGTCGAAAACGTTTGATTTAAGAAATTGTCAATTAAAAGTTTGATAAATGAGAAATCTACAAAAACCAATAAAATTTTAACGCACAATTTTTATTAGAAGCGAAACTTTAGGCTTTTTCAGAAGAGGCAATTCCCGCTTTTCCTTCCAAAGATTTTTGTTTTTGGCAGCAAAAACAAAAATGCTTTTCCCTCCAATCGGGGCTATTTGAGAAAGGTCATTGATTTTTTGGAAAGTTGGGAATGATGGTGTGAATAAATTGTAGTAATTCATTACAAAAGTCATTGCGAGGAACGAAGCAATCACATAATTAGAATCCACAAAACGAATAATTTTTAATTTACATCCAAAAAAAAATCCCGAAATACATCGGGATTTTTTATAAAAAGAGATAGCTGACTATCTTCTTCTGTCTTTAATTCTAGCTTTTTTACCAGTAAGTTCTCTGAAGTAGAAAATTCTTGCTCTACGAACTTTACCTGTTTTGTTGATTTCAACTTTTTGTAAAGCTGGCATATTCACTGGGAAGATACGCTCAACTCCAACAGCACCTGACATTTTACGGATTGTAAAAGTTTCAGTAGCTCCAGAACCTCTTCTTTGGATTACAACTCCTTTGAAGAACTGAGTTCTAGTTTTTTCACCCTCTTTAATTTCGTAGTAAACTGTGATTGTGTCTCCAGCTCCGAAAGTTGGGAATTCTTTTCTTGTTACAAATTCGTCATTAACGAATTTCATCAAATCTGCCATTTTGTTCGATTTAAATAGTTTAATTAGAGCAACATACGCGGTTTTCGCCAGAGGTTAGTCCAAAGTGGGTGCAAAGGTAAAAAAAGTTATGAATTATGAGTTATGAATTATGATTTTTTTCTTGAAAAGAGTAAATAATTACGAATTAATTCAAATAAAACTAGAATAGTTTAAAATGTGCATTTACCGTAATTCGTAATTTTCAATTCGTAATTAAATTATTTGTCCAATAAATCGGGTCTTCTATTTTTCGTGTGCTCAAACGCCATATCTTCACGCCATTGTTCAATTTTTTTCGCATGACCGCTTAATAAAACCTCCGGGACTTTCCAGCCTTTGTAGTCTGCCGGCCTTGTGTAAATTGGCGGCGAAAGCAAATTATCTTGAAAACTATCTGTCAATGCTGAAGTTTCATCGGTCAAAACGCCTGGAATCAATCGAATCAAGGTATCTGATAAAACAATTGCGCCTAATTCTCCTCCAGATAAAACATAATCGCCGATAGAAATTTCTCTTGTAATAAAATTATCGCGGACTCTTTGATCTACACCTTTATAATGGCCGCAAAGAATAATTATATTTTCCAGCGATGACATTTGGTTTGCCATTCCTTGATTTAAAGTTTCTCCGTCAGGCGTCATATAAATGATTTCGTCATAAGAGCGTTCGCTTTTCAAAAACGAAATGCAATCGTCAATTGGCTGAATATTCATTACCATTCCGGCGCCGCCACCAAATTGATAATCGTCCACGCTTTTCTGCTTATTGGTCGTATAATCTCTTAAATTATGAAAATGAACTTCCACCAAACCTTTATCGATGGCTCTTTTCATGATTGAGGCTTCGAACGGGCTTCTTAATAATTCGGGAAGTAACGTGATAATATCGATTCTCATTTTTGGATTCAAATGTTTTATGTTGCAAATTTAGCAGAAAAAAAACTAGAAAAGCGCAATATTTGGTTAGCCGTATTCCTATTTTGTTATTTTTGCTCTCTAATTGTTAAAATTTAATTTATGGAAACCAAACAGACAGTAAAATTCGGAGAAGGAAAAATTAGCGGCATCATTTCGATATTTTTGGGACTGATGTCATTTTTAGGTGTTTTTTGTTTTAAATATCCCGAGTGGTTGACGACTCCCGAATTCAGGGAAATTTATACGGGCGAGTCGATGAAGATTTTGCTTACCTCAGTAATTATTGCTTCTTTGTTTTTTGCCATTGTAAGTTTTATGCTAAGCAAGAAAAAGAAATGGGCGTTGATCGGAATCGTATTTTGCATTGCAACCATTGTTTTAGGCGGTTTTGATGTAGATCTGCGTGCTGTTGGTGAAACAAAATATCATTTGGGATTAGACTGGCTTTTGCTTGATTTATTTCTGATGGCAGTTATTTTTGTTCCGATAGAAATGGTTTTTCCGAAAAGAAAAGACCAGAAAACGTTCCATGAAGAGTGGAGAACTGACTTGGTTTATTTTGTAGTAAGCCATTTATTGGTACAGTTTTTCGGCGTAATTACGCAAAAACCAGCAAATATTTTCTTCGGATGGATTGGTTTGTCTGGAGTTCACGAGTGGGTGCAAAGCTTGCCTTTTTTAGTAGAATTGTTATTTGCCTTTTTCATCACTGATTTATTTCAATATTGGACGCACCGATTCTTCCACAATCATTCTTTCTTATGGCGTTTCCATTCCATCCATCATTCAACTGAAAACATGGACTGGCTTGCTGGCTCAAGAACACATTTTGTAGATATTTTTGTGACGCGTTCTATGGCTTTTGTTCCTTTATATGTATTCGGATTTTCAACGATTACTTTTAATGTCTATGTGATTTTTATGGCAATTCACGCCGTTTTGATACATTCAAATACTAGAATCAATTTTGGTTTTATAAAATATATTTTCGCAACACCGCAATACCATCATTGGCACCATTGCAAAAATCCTAAGCATTATGGTAAAAACTTTGCTACAATATTTCCATTTATTGACAAAATTTTCGGAACTTATTATCTTCCAAAAAACGAATGGCCAGAAGACACAGGATTGCTTGAAGCTGATTATCCAAAAGGATATTTGAGACAAGCAATTTATCCGTTTACAAAAAGTCCGTTTGATAATGATTTAAAGATGGAAGAATATTCAAAAAGATAGAAATTATGAAGAAAATTTTAATTTTGTTGCTAGCAATTACTTGTCAAGTATCATTTTCTCAAACGAAGAAAAAGAGTGTCCCGCCACCGCCGAAACTCAAAATTTTGTCGCCCCCGAAAGTCAATTCGCCTTATTCTTCAAAGCCTAAAAATAATGTTGTAACAATTGTAAAAGACAATTCGTTCCCCCTTTCTTTTAAATTTGAAATTAATAAGGACACAATTTTTCAGCCAAATTCTGAATTTGCAGAGATTATTGAAATATCTGATGACGGTTATTCCGAAGACTTGAATGTTACAATCATTTCAAGAACAGCTAGTGATACCTTGAAATTCGAATATAAAGACGATGCAAAAGACGACCGAATTATGTATTCTTACTTTGAAAAAAGAAAATGGTGCGAGGCAAAGATGAATAAAGAAATAATGGCCGCTGTTGACAAAGAAAGTAAGGCAAAAATTGAATTTAAAGTAGTTTTAGACAAAGCAAAAAAGAAGATTCTTTATCTTGAAAATACAGCGACAAAAAGAAAATATATGCCAACAAGCTATGAAGCACCTTCACCGTCAATTGGATTTTAAAAAAAATTGGATTTATGATTTCAGACAACAACCTAAAATCATAAATCCAAAAATCATAAATATTTAAGCTCCAAATTGCTTCAAATGGTGATCCAAATGTTTCCAATGTAAATGTCCCCATTCTTCGTCGTTTAATTCTCCGAAGTAAGGATGTTTTCTGTTTTTGATACAATTCGGGCCCTCATTAGCAAATTTAGAAATCATCTGCACTAAAACGGCTTTTGATTCTTCAAAATTCGGATGTCCTTTGATTACAAATTCTTTAGCTGTTGGCAAATCTCTTCTTAACGGTGCGTTTCCGGTAAAGCTTTTTTTGACGAATTTAGCAAAGAAAGAGGTGATTAAGCCAGCTTTTATTTGCATTTCTCCAAACGCAACTTTTATTGGCATTTGGCAATGAACTAGCATTTGGCTCACGTTCATCGTTCCCCATTCATTATGCGTAATTGGTGTCAAGCTATTGATTCGCTCGATTATTTTTTGATTTCCTTCTGGATGAAAAACGCTGCTCATAAGTTGGATAGTTTTATTTATAAACAGATAAATGGTTTTTTCTGTGTTGCAAATTTAAGCAAATACTGAGTTTGTTTGTTTGAGATAGGGGTGTTTTTGTATTTATTTTTACATTTTAATTCGTAATTTTGCCAATTAAAAATAAAACAAATAAGATGGAAAACGGAATATACGCAAAATTCAATACTCCAAAAGGTTCGATTTTAGTGAAATTGACTCACGATAAAACACCAGGAACTGTTGGAAACTTCGTTGGATTAGCAGAAGGAAATTTAGAAAACAAATCAAGACCACAAGGAAAACCGTTTTATGACGGATTAAAATTTCACCGTGTAATTCCTGATTTCATGATTCAAGGAGGCTGTCCTCAAGGAACTGGAACAGGTGGGCCGGGTTACCAATTTGATGATGAATTCCACCCAGAATTAAGACACAACAAGCCAGGAGTTTTATCTATGGCAAATTCAGGTCCGGGTTCAAACGGTTCTCAATTTTTCATCACGCACATTCCAACAGATTGGCTAGATAACAAACATACTGTTTTTGGTCACGTTGTTGAAGGTCAAGATGTTGTTGATGCTGTTGCTCAAGGTGATGAAATCGAAAGCATTGAAATCATCCGCGAAGGCGAAGAAGCAAAAAACTGGAATGCTATTGAGGCGTTCAGAGTTTTTGAAGGTTCTCGTGCAAAACGCGAAGCAAAAGTTAAAGAAGAAGCAGAAGCTAAAATGGAAAAATTGGCTGCTGGTTTTGAAAAAACAGAAAGCGGACTTCGTTATAAAATGATCCAAAAAGGAAACGGCAAAAAAGCAGAAAACGGCAAAACGGTTTCTGTTCATTATACAGGACAATTAGAAGACGGAAAAGTTTTTGATTCTTCATATCCAAGAAAAAAACCGATCGAATTTCCATTAGGAAGAGGAAATGTAATCGAAGGCTGGGATGAAGGAATTGCGCTCTTGCAAGTTGGCGACAAAGCGCGTTTCGTAATTCCGTCACATTTAGGTTATGGATCTCGTGGCGCTGGCGGAGCGATTCCACCAAATGCGACTTTAATTTTCGACGTAGAATTGATGGACGTGAAGTAATTCATTTCTAAATATAAAAATCCCGATTGCTTTTTGTAATCGGGATTTTTTTGTTTGAAATTACTGCAAAAAAAAGCGACACCTTAGGGAAGTGCCGCTTAATAAATTTTGAAATCAAAAAAGCGGATTAAGTTTTTTAGATTCGCCGATTTGGGGATAAAAGGGTGATTCAAACAATTGCTATTTTGTGTTTCGTTTTTGAGAAAAAATTTACTTTGATTACACTGTAAAGATAATAGCAAAGCACAATAAGTTCATTACGGTTTTCCCGCATATTTTTTACGGCTTTTCCTTTTTTTATACGAATCCCCTGTTTCTGGCCTCTCGCAAAAGGTCTTCATCGTCGCCTCCATCTCTTATGTCGAATAATTCCTTTAAATTTAATTTTCTTTTTTCAATTGCGCTCAGTGAAAGCGAAGTGTGCAACGGAATATTTTTTGTTTTGACGCCTCTCGAAAGATGGTGCAAAATCTGGCGGTCAAATTCGTCAATAAGCGCATTTTCTCCTGTGTTTTGGCTTACAAATTTTACGACAGTTTGACTGTAATAATTCTCGTTTTTTAAAATTTTGTCAAAGGCATTCAAGAGCTCGTCAAATGTCAAATCATTTTTAATAATAAGTCCGTTTGGATTTATAGTCTTGATTATATTATTGATTTTAAGCGATTCTGTGTGCATTGTCAAAAGAATAATTCTGCAGTTTGGCAATGTCTTTTTCATAAGTTTTGCCAAATCTTCTCCCGATAAAATATTTTTCTCTTCGTATGCAGGCATGCTGATGTCAAAAAAAGCTACATCATAAGGAGCCACATTTGGATTTGTAATAATATTATATGCTGATTTGCAGTCGTTTGCTTGGGTAATGTTGAATTCAAATTCAGAAGGATGATACCCGGCAATCGTGTTTTTGTAGGCTTCAATAATAAAAGGATGGTCGTCTACAATAAGAATGTTCAATTTTTTAGTCATGTTGTTTGTGTTTATTGGTAGATTGGGAGCTTGATATTTATTGTTGTTCCTTTATTGATTTTTGACTTGATGTCTATAGTGCCGTCACACGCATGCGTTCGAGAAATTATGTTTTTAAGTCCGATTCCTTTGCTTTTTTTACTTACTGAAAAACCAATTCCGTCGTCAGAAATTATAACTGACAATTGATCATCTATTATTGAAATTTCAATCGTAATATTTTCTGCCTGTGCATATTTATTGATGTTTTGCAAAGATTCTTGAAGAATTCTATATAAATTAATTTTAATATTGTTCTCTATCTTATCCCAGATAATTTCTTTGTCTACGTGGCAATTTACCTTTGCGCCAGAAATGCTTTCCTGCTGTTCAATTAAGTTGTTAAAGATACCGATAAAGTTATTATTCACTTCGTTTTTCTCTCTGCTCAAATCATGAGAAATTTCTCTAATATCTTGTTCAATGCTCTTCAATTCAGCAATGAAATTAATTCGTGAAGCCATTGCATCTTCATCTTGGCGTTTGTTCAAGCTGTCTAAGTTTAGCCTTGCGCCAAATAATCTTCCAAGAATTCCGTCATGTAATTCTTGCGCAATCCTGACTTTTTCATCGGCTCTTCCTTCTTCAATTTTCTTTTGTTGAAAAAGCATCAGGTCATATATTTCTTCATTGGCTTTTTGCTGTGCCTGCTTCAATAAAAACTCTTTATTTTTTGAGCGCTGGTTTTTCATGACAAAAATCAAAGTTCCGAAAAGTATTAGAATTATGGTCGAAAAAATTATTTTTCTGTTTTGTTCTGTCAATTTATCATTTTGTAGAATGTATTCGTCAGTTTCAAAACTGATTTTTGCAAATTGATCTTTTGATTTTCTTTCAGCTTGTTGCAGGCTGTCAGTTATTTTTATATATTCATTTGAATAAGAAGAAGCATTTTGGGAATCTACAATTCCCATTTGCTTTAGAGATAAAAGCCTGTCTGAACTGCTTTTGATTGTCCTTGAAAGTTCAAGGGCTTCTTTTGCAAATTTTAGCGATGTAATTGTATCTCTCTTTAAAGCATAAAACTCTGAAAGATGTATTTTAGTGTAAGCTATACTAGGTTTTATTCCTAAACTATCACGAATCTTCAGTGATCGATAAAATAATCTGGGAAGTTGTGAAAAATCGTTAAGTTTGAGTTTTGAATAGGCTAAGTTATCAATTAATGTAGCATAAAGTTTAGGGTTTTCTGCCAATAGATATCTATCTTTAAGCGCTTCATCAAATGTTGAAATTGCTAATTTATGCTTGTATTGTTCCTGATATACACTGCCCAAATTATTTAAGGAGCTGGCTCTTTCATGAGAAGCTATCAAATTATTTTTTTCTGCTAGATTCAATGCTTTTGTATGATACTCAATTGATTTTTCATAATCTTTTAAGCCATATGAAATTATTCCTAAGATATTATATGCTTCATAAATTTTAGCATATTCAGATGTTCCCCTTAAAGTGTTCAAAGCTTGAGTTGCAGAAAGTTCGCCACCTAAAAAATCATTTTCATAATTCTGAACAACCGCCATACTAACATAGACACTCCCTAAGTTTATATTGTCTTTTAATTTTAAATAAATTTTTTTAGCTTTAGTATAATATAAAAAAGCACTGTCATTTTTAGAATTGTTAGCATAATAATCTCCTAGATAGGAATAGGCTTTTGCAATATTTTGATTGTCGTTTGCCGCTATTGAATTTTCTGATATAATTTTTGATACATTAAAATATTCTTCAGATTGATTCATGTTATAGAATCTATTAGCTACTTTAAATAAATTTTTTCTATTCAAAGAATCATTGCTTTGGGAAAGAAGAATTCTTAAAGCTTTTTTATTATTGTCCAATCTCTTTTCGAGAGGTACACTGTCTTCATTGGCTATTGTTAAATAAATCTCAAGGCTGTCTGAAGTTTGACTTTCTGTAAAATTCTTTTTCTTATCAGCGCATCCGATTAAAAACAGATCAAGAATTAAAAATAAGTAGCAATATTTTTTCAATAGTCTTAAATTTTCCTTCAAAAATAGTAAATCTAAAGTCATTAAAAAATTATTGATGTAATATTAAAATAAACATTTTTATATAAGATGAGAACTAATATGCATTGCATGCTTAAGATTAATTTACTGTATTTTTCAAATGAGAAAGCCGGCTTAAGCCGGCTTTCTCATTTGAATTTATTATATTAAAAATCTGATTTTTTTCTTGAAGGAATTTCTTGATTTGGATATTGTGGTGCAAAAGGAACAACCGTTTGGATTATATCTTTTTTGTCTGATCCTCCTTGGTGTTGTCCTCCTGTATCTCTTCTACTTGCATCATCAGTAGTCGTTGTTGGAGTTCCATTTCCTGGATCATCGTCTCCTGTTTCACTAGGTGATGTCAAAGTTGTAAAAGATGTTAATACTACTAAAGAAAATAAAGCGAATGTTAAGATAGATTTTTTCATGATGCGTTACATTTATAGGTTTCTATGAATTTTTTTATATTGAAATGTGGTAGATTTCTGGTGTAAAATTATTCATTCGGTAGCATTATGCACACCTATTTCTTCTATATATGGTGAAACTCTATTCTTTATGCGTAGATACAAGTACTATGCGAGTAGATGAACAGTTTTTAAGTAAAAGTTAAAATTGGCAGGCATTTTAATTGTAAATTAGGGAATAAAAACAGCTTTTAAATTTTTTTTATTTAAATGTAACCTTTTGATTTTTACCCTTTTTTTCGATAAAGGGGATGTTTTTTGGTGTAAGGAGTTTGCGTGAAAAATAATCCTTCTTTTGATGTAATTTATTTCCTCTTTTTCTAAATCACATGTAGATTTCTGTAAAAAGCAGTTTTAATTTGAGTTTTCAAACCGATGCAATTAGAAATTTATTTTACGATTTCTTTAAAGGTATTGTAACTGCAATTATGGTTCCATGAGTAGACGAATTGATTTCACATTTTCCATTCATTTCTGCGGCACGATATTTTATGTTCTTAATTCCGAGGGACGCAGATTCCAGCATTGTATCAAAACCAGTTCCATCATCCTTGATTTCTATAAGCAAAGTGTCGGTATTTTTCAAGATGCAGACGTAAATGTTTTTAGCGTTGCTGTGTTTGATGGCATTGCTGATGCTTTCCTGCAAAATTCTGTAGGAGTGCATTTTTATGATGGCAGGAATTATTTCCCAATTGATATTTTCGTCTATTTTTAACTGCGTATTGATTTGTACGCTCTCGTCTAGGCCGTTTGTCAGCGTTTCTAATAGTTCGGCATAATCGTTTTTGGCAAAAAATACGTCTTGATGCAAGTCGTGGGTAATGTTTCTTATTTCTTTTTCAATCGATTCTATTTCAGATATATGCGAAATGCACTTTGAAATCGTTTCAGGATCGGTCTTTTTCTGGAGCACGAAAAGATTGAACCTAATTCCAGCGAGCTTGTTCATCACTCCGTCGTGCAATTCTTTTGCAATACGCTTTTTCTCTTTTTCCCTGCCGTCGTTGAATTGTATTTGCTGGTCTAAGATTAGCTGGTATATTTCTTCGCTCGCCTTTTGCTGTGATTGTATTAAAATTGATTCCTTCTGTCTTATCCGCTGCATTCTTATGATATAAAGCAGCAGCCCAAAAAGCACTATCGATCCTGCGATGATGAAAATAAGCCATTGCCGCTGCACTGCAATTTCTTTTTCGAGTATGATATCATCTGTTTCAAAACCAAGGCGTGCAAATTGATTTTTTGCTTTTCTTTCTTCGACCATAAGGCTGTCGTTTATGGCTATGTATTCTTTTCCATATTTTGAAGCATTTTTTGAATCTACCTCTATCAACTGGCTGAGAGCCATCACAATCTCCTGGGGACTTTTAATTTCTCGCGAAAGTGCTAACGCTTCAGTTGCAAATTTTTGCGCTGTCAAGGTATCTTTTTTTACGTTGTAGAATTCACAGAGATGTAATTTATTGTAAACAATATCATAGTCTAAGCTTAAACTGTCTCGAATTTTCAATGCCTGATAAAATAAGTCAGGGAGTTGAGAATGATCTCCTAATTTTAATTTGGAATAACCCAGATTGTCAAGCAAAGTGGCATGCGCATTCGTATTCAGAAATGAATTTTTATGCCTCAGCGCTTCTTCAAATTTTTCTATGGCTTCTTTGTGTTTTTGCTGGCTTTGATAAGTACCGCCGATATTGTTTATCGAAGCAATGACTTCATTTTCTGCAGTCAATCCGGCATCTTTGGCTATTTTTAAAGCCTTGGTGTGATATTCGATGGCCTTTTCATGATCTTCAAGTCCGAGGGCGGCAATACCGACAATATTATACGCTTGGTAAATTAGAGATTTATTTTCCTTTAGCAATTTTATAGCCTCTATGGCAGAGGTTTCAGCTCCTAGAAGATCATTTTGATTGGTTTGAAGAAGACTGAGATTTACATAAGTATTTCCTAGCCTTTCATCGCTGATATTAAGTTTTTTATAGATTTTTATGGCCTTGATATAACAGATAAATGCGCTGTCGGATTTATTGAAGTTTTTTGCGTAATAGTCAGCCATGTAAGAATAAGCTTTCGCCAGACTTGTAGAATCTTTGGCTTTTTGAGAGTCTTCCGCAAGGATTTTGGATATTTCTTGGTACTTTTCATAGCTGCCCAAGTTGAAATACTTATTTGCTACCATAAAAAGATTTTCTCGATGCAACGAATCATTTTTATGATCTTTTAGCAAGGCATGCGCTTTTTCAACGCATTCAAGACGTTTTTTAGATGCTATGCTTTGTTCGCTGGCTAAGCGAAAATAAATGGCTAGGCTATCTGGAGTGTCTTTTTCCGAAAAGTTTTTGGGCTTATCAGAACAGCTTGCAAATATGATAAATAATAGCAGAATTATCTTTTTCAAGGCTTGTAGGTTTTGGTGGAAATGGTTTTTGAGGAAACTTTGAGGGCAGTTTTTAAGTAGAAATCAAATTTCTAAATAATCTGAACTTGAAATTGAGGCAATAATCTGGTCAATATTTGTCTTGTAAGATTTAGAAAAAGGCAATTTCGTTTTCGAATTTTTTAAAAAACAGACGCTGTTTCCGGTATGAATTCTTGAAATGTAATCCTTGTTTACAATAAAACTATTATGGATTCTGTAAAACTGGGGTGGAAGCGCTTTTTCAAAATGCTTCAGGGTTTTGAAAGCAGTTATCATTTCGCCGCTGTTGAGGTAAATATCTGTAGAATTGCTGTCTGCCTGAAGATAAAGGATGTCAAGTGCATAAATAAACTTATAATCGCCGTATGATTTTATGCAGATGGTAAGGTTGTCTTTAAGGTTTGAATGGCGTACAGAATTTACATTTGCAACCGCAAAGACTAAAGATTTTTCAAATTTCAGTATTGCTTTTCTGAAGTCATTTGAGTCATAAGGAGCTTCCAGATAGTCAAAAACCCCATGTTTTATTGCTTCATAAGCCAAATTTTTACTTTTAGCAGTCACAATAACTTTTGGAACAGTCTTCAAATAGCGGTAAAATTCATTGATCAAGGAAAGTGAAAGCTTGCTTGTTTTCAATTTCGGATTGATTTCTAAAAAAACTAATTTTGGTTGGTGTTCCAAGACAAGGCTGAGTCCATCGGCATAATTGTAAGCATAACCTGAAAAAACAAGGCTGGGAAAATTTTCAGCCATGGACTGAATTTTCAGAGCGTTTTCGTGATCATCACTAATAATTATGTAAGAACCCATATAGTTTACTCAGTTTGAATTGCATACAAAAATAGAATTGTTTATGGTATTTTTATTGAAATCGTTGAGAAATATGCAAATTCGATGTCATATTCTAAAATACGCCGCTTTCAATACTTTTTGTTTCGTATTTTTGGAACTTGAAAAATCTGAATATGCGCTACCTTTTTTTTATATTTTTTCTGATTCATTTTACTTCCAACGCCCAAGTTGCACAGCATTGCGGTTATGATTTTACTTCTTATTTTGTCGTAAATGCGCATGAATCTGGTAAAAAAGAAAGCATTGAAGGACTGAAAGTTTCTATCGTCAATGTTTTTGGTTTGGAAGTGCTGAATGTGAACAATTTATACAGTTGGACTGACAGCAACAAGCCTTTGGTTTTTCTTCCAAATTATAAAATTGACAATCAGGGCAACAAAATTAATCCTACTTCAAAGGTGGACAAAGAACGCTGGTATTTTCCTTTTGCGAAAGATTCTTACTTGCTTTCTATAAAAAGTACTTTTCCTGCGGATGATTTTTCGGTTAAAATTGAAGATATCGACGGCAGTGCAAACGGTGGCGAATTTAAAACACAAATTATTAAATTAGTTCCTTTTAATATGTATGTTTTGTGTTCTAGCAAGGCAAGAGAAACGCAATTCGGGCCTAAAATGAATCGTCCGATAGAAGTTATTCTAGAGAAAAAATAATTATTTCCACTTAATATTACAGCCTAGACTGGGTTTTTGCAATTCAGGAAAACTTCTGTTGTAAACCAAGGCATCGATGGCATTCCGCAAATCGCTTCCGCTTAAAGGAATTCCGTTTCCAGGGCGCGAATCATCTAATTGTCCTCTGTAAAATAATTTGTCTTGGGAATCAAAAAGATAAAAATCAGGCGTACATGCGGCGTCAAAAGATTTAGCAACTTCTTGACTTTCGTCATATAAATAAGGAAAATCAAAACTGTTCTTAAAAGCGAATTCCGACATCATTTCGGGATTATCCTGCGGATATTTCTCAATATCGTTACTGCTGATAGAAATAATTCCGATGCCTTGCACTTTATAATCGCTGGCAATCATCAAAATTTCGGGCAAAGCATGAATCACAAACGGGCAATGATTGCATATAAAAATAACCAAAGTTCCCTTCTTTCCTTTTAAATCTTCAAAGGAATAATGAAAATTAGAATTTGTGTCTTTTAATCGGAATTGTGGTGCGAAAGTTCCGATAGGCAACATATTTGATGGCGTATTTGACATAATTTGTGAAAATTGCATTTAAGTTTTAAATATAAACAGAAATTTTAGAACTTTGGATTTATATATAATCAAACTCAAAAAATGAATCCAGAATCTGAAAATAACTTGACTTGGGCAGAATTTGAAAAAGTCGAAATGCGCGTCGGAACTATTCTCGAAGCGAATGATTTTCCAGAAGCCAGAAAACCCGCATACCAATTAGTAATCGATTTTGGACCGGCAATCGGAATCAGAAAAACATCAGCCCAAATTACAAAGCGCTACGCAAAAGAAGATTTGGTAGGAAGACAAATTGTCTCGGTTGTAAATTTTCCAAAAAAACAAATCGGAAAATTCATGAGCGAATGCTTGGTTTTAGGCGCAGTAGGCGAGGAAGGCGAAGTGATTTTATTGGCGCCAGATTTTAAGGTTGATAATGGTTTAAGAATTGGATAATAAAAAAAGCCTAAAAATCTTTCGACTTTCAGGCTTCTATTTTTGCTTCAATGATTATTAAATATCATCAAAATCAATATCTGTAAAGCTAGCTGTTGCTATTGCTAATTCAGCTTCTGGTTTTTCAGAAAAATATTCTTTTTTGAAATCTTTTTGGTGTCTTTCTGAAATTACTTCTTCGCCTTTGTGGTTCAAAACGTAAGATGTCATTTCTTCTAAAATTTCTGTAAATGCGGCGAAATCTTCTTTATAAAGATAGATTTTATGTTTTTTGAAATGAAAAGATCCATCTTCCTCAGTGAATTTTTTGCTTTCAGTGATCGTGATATAATAGTCGTCAGCTTTTGTAGCTCTAACATCAAAGAAATAAGTTCTTCTTCCTGCTCTTAATACTTTAGAAAAAATTTCCTCTTTTTCTAACATTTCATTTTCTCTCATAATCTTTCTTTCGGTTTAAAGTGTGTGTTAAGTTGAAACCAAAAATCTAAAAAAATGATGAATAAAGCAACATTTAAGGCATTTCTTTTTCAGAAAGCTGTTTGATATAAAGTTCTTTGTAATACCCTTCTTGGTTTACTAATTGATTGTGAGTGCCTTGCTGTATGATTTTTCCGTCATCTAAAATAATAATTTTGTCTGCATTTTTAGCGGAAGAAACTCTGTGGCTGACCAAAATTGTAGTTTTGTCTTTGCAGAATTCTAATAAATTATTCAAAATTGCTTCTTCGGTTTCCGTGTCAACCGCTGAAAGACAATCGTCAAGCAGAAGAATTCGGGAATCTTTAATAATAGCTCTCGCAATAGAAACGCGCTGTTTTTGTCCGCCAGAAAGTGTAATACCGCGTTCGCCAATTACGGTGTCATATTGGTGGTTGAAACCCATAATATTATTGTGAACGACCGCCTTTTTAGCAGCTTCAATTACTTCTTCATCAGTTGCGTTTTCTTTTCCGAATTTGATATTGTTTTTAATAGAATCTGAAAATAGAAAAGCATCTTGTGGCACAACTGCAATGCTTTCGCGAACATCATGCAGGTTCAGTCCTTTTATATTTTGGTCGTCTATGGAGATTTCTCCGTCCTTAATATCATATAAACGGCTGATTAAACTCAGAATGCTTGATTTTCCAGAGCCAGTTTTTCCAAGAATAGCCAAAGTTTCTCCTTTATTTATTGTAAAACTTATATTGTTTAAAGCTGTAATATTTGTGTCTTCGTAAATAAAACTGACGTGCTTGAACGTAATCTTGCCATTTATCACTGATGTTTCTGAAGCTTTATTTTTGATTTCTGGTTCAATTTTCAAGAATTCGTTGATCCTTTTTTGAGAAGCTTCTGCTTCCTGAATCATTGAAGAAACCCAGCCAAGCGAAGCTACAGGCCAAGTAAGCATATTTACGTATAAAATAAACTCGGCAATCACGCCAATACTTTTTATCGAACCGTTGATGTACATTATTCCTCCAACATAAATCACGACCAAGTTGCTTAATCCAATCAATAAAATCATCAATGGACCGAAAAGCGCATTGGTTTTTGCAAGTTTCATGCTTTTGTCACGGCTTTCTTCAGACAATTCTGAAAATTCTCCGTGTGATTTGTTTTCTAAACTGTACGCTTTTATGACTCTGATTCCAGAAAATATTTCTTGCGTAAAGCTTGATAATTGCGAAAGGTTTTGTTGAAAAATACCGCTTCTCACGTTAATTTCATTACTCAATTTAAAAATCAAGTAGGATAATATCGGCAATGGAAGCAATGTATATAGGGTAAGTTTTGGCGAAATAATATACATCTGCGTAACTACAACCGCAAAACGGATAAATGTATTTAAGGTATACATTACTGCCGGGCCGACATACATTCTGACTTTGCCAACATCTTCGCTGATTCTGTTCATCAAATCTCCAGTTCGATTTCTTTTATAGAAGTTTTGAGATAGATTTTCATATTGGCGGAAGACTTCATTTTTTAAGTCGAATTCAACATAGCGTGACATGACGATCAGAGTTTGTCGCATTAAAAATGTCAAAATTCCGGCAATCAAAGTAGTTGCAAGAACCCACAAAATGTTTTCTAACAGTAAATTTTTTATCGTTTCTCCATCAAGACTATCGCTATTCAAAGCGTTAATTGACTCTCCGATTAGTTTTGGCGTATAAAGGGAAAAAATCTGGGCAATGATCGTGGTAATGATTCCGAGTAAAAAATGGTATTTATATTTAGTGAAATATTTGTTTAAATATTGAAGTTCTTTCATTGTTATTTTGAAAATTATGAAAAATAATCTTGTTTTTTAAGTTAATTTTAGCGAATTATGTTTTTATGTAATAACTTGTAAATTACAAAGTTCATTATTATATTATTAAAAATCGTTAATTCCGTTGCAAAGTTTTGAATTAAACCTTAATTTTGCGTTATCTTTTTGATGAAATCATAATTTAATCAAACAAAAAAATACTATGATAACAGAAGTAGTAAAGGCAAGTGAGCTTCACAAGATCGACCCGGTTTTTGGTCAATTGTCCTTCGATAATCACGAACAAATCGTATTTTGCAATGACAAAGATACTGGTTTGAAAGCAATAATTGGTATTCATAACACAGTTTTAGGACCTGCTTTAGGCGGAACAAGAATGTGGAAATATGCCAACGAATGGGAAGCTTTAAATGACGTTTTGAGACTTTCTCGCGGTATGACATTCAAGTCTGCTATTTCTGGATTGAATCTGGGTGGTGGTAAAGCTGTCATTATGGGAGATTCAAAAGTGGACAAAACTCCTGAAATGATTACCAAATTTGGCCAATATATAAATTCTTTGAGCGGAAAATATATCACTGCAGAAGATGTAGGTACAACGACAGCTGACATGGATTTGATCAGAGACGTGACTCCTTACGTTACTGGAATTTCTCAATCAAGAGGTGGTTCTGGAAATCCTTCTCCTGTAACTGCTTATGGCGTTTACATGGGAATGAAAGCAGCTGCGAAATACCAATTTGGTACTGATAATTTAAGCGGTAAAAAAGTTTTGGTTCAAGGAACTGGAAATGTTGGTGAAACGTTGATCAAACATCTTACAGAAGAAGGTGCTTTGGTTCAAATTACTGATATCAACGAAGCTAGATTGCACGAAATCAATGCTAAATACGGTGCTCAAATTTTTACAGGAAGCGATATTTACAGCGCTGATGTTGATATTTATGCGCCATGTGCGCTTGGAGCTACGATTAATGATGAAACAATCAACAAAATCAAAGCAAAAGTCATTGCGGGTGCTGCAAACAACCAATTAGCAAACGAAGAAGTTCACGGAAGAATCTTGAAAGAAAAAGGCATCCTTTATGCGCCAGATTTCTTGATTAACGCAGGTGGAATTATCAATGTTTATGCTGAAATTGTAGGTTATGACAGTGCTGAAGCTTTAAGAAGAACTGAAAATATCTATAATACGACTTTAGAGATTTTTGGATTTGCTGAAGAAAATGGTGTGACAACGCATCAAGCAGCCTTATCAATCGCGCAAAAACGTGTGGATGATAGAAAAAGAGAAAACGCTAAATAATAATTTAGAGATTCCAATATAATTCTTATTTTTGCAAAGCGAAAGAAAACCTCTTTCGCTTTGTTAATTTTTTAAAGTTCTTACAAGGTGTTAAACAGAAGACATATTCGTGTTAAAGTAATGCAGTCGGTGTATGCCATGCATCAAAACAATTCCGATAACCTAGAAAAAGAAGAGAAGTTTCTTTTTTATAGCATCGAAAACATTCAAGATTTATACCTTACAATGCTGTCTTCACTGATGGAAATCAGAAATAAAGAAGAAGATTTCTTAGATAAATCAAGCAAAAAGCATCTTGCAACTCCTGCAGAGCGCAATCCCAACAAAAAATTCATCAATAATGCTGTTTTGCAGCTTTTGGCTGAGAGCAATTCAATTAGTATTGCCCTTGAAAATCGTAAAGTAGATGCTTGGCACTTGCATGAAGAATATATTTTGATTTTGTTAAACGAAATTAAAAATAGCGAGCTTTATCAAAAATACATGCACAACGATGTCAATACTTTTGAAGAAGACAAAGAGTTTATTAGCGACATTTTCTTCGAATTAATTGCTCCGAATGAAAAGCTTTATGAATATCTTGAGGATAACAAATTAACTTGGGTTGATGATATTCCTTTAGTAAATACGCACATTGTTAAGCAACTGAAAGCCATAAAATCTACTGATGAAGATTTTCTAGTCCCAAGAGTTTTTAAAGATTCAGACGACAAAGATTTTGCCAGAGATTTATTTAGAAAAACGGTTTTGAACGAACCAGAATTGGCGAAAGAATTTATTGATAAAACACCAAATTGGGACTCTGATAGAATTGCAGAAATTGATACGATTGTCTTGAAAATGGCAATTTGTGAATTCTTGAAATTTCCGTCGATTCCTGTGAAAGTTACTATTAACGAATATTTAGAAATCGCAAAAGAATATTCTACTCCAAAAAGTAGTATTTTTATCAACGGAATTTTAGATAATCTTATCAAAGATTTTCAAGTTAGTGGTAAATTAAATAAAGCTGGAAGAGGCTTAATGTAAACTCAAATATTGAATTATGATTAAAAAAACTATTGGTTTTCTAGCAATTGCGTCGCTAGTAATGACCGTTTCTTGCAAAGAAAAAGCACCACAAGAAGGTGGAGCGACTACTGAAACTACAACAACTACTGCTGAAACTTCTCCAAATGAAGCGTCTGAAACAGCACCTGTAATGACTTTTGAAGAAAGCGAATTTGATTTTGGAGATATCAAACAAGGCGACAAAGTAGAACACGTTTTTACTTTTACCAATACAGGAAAATCTGATTTGCTGATTACTGACGCAAAAGGAAGCTGTGGCTGCACGGTTCCTGATTACAAAAAAGACCCTATCAAGCCAGGAGAAAAAAGCACAATGAAAGTTACTTTTGACTCTACAGGAAAATCTGGACAACAACAAAAAACTGTTACCATTTCAGCAAATACAGCTTCAGGAAACGAATTACTAACAATTAAAGCAAGTGTAGCTCCAAAACCAGCAGGAATTGGTGTTGCCAAATAATTAAGATGGAACAATACGGAAATATTTTATTATTCGGAGCGATGTTCGTGGTTATGTACTTTTTCATGATCCGTCCGCAGCAAAAAAGAGCGAAAGCTGAAAAAGAATTTGAAACGGCTTTAAAAGTTGGTGACAAAGTAATTACAAAAAGCGGTCTTCATGGAAAAATTGCTGAACTTGCTGAAAGAACAATCGTTCTGGAAACAATGTCAGGAAAATTAAAAATGGAGCGTTCTGCAATTTCTTTAGAATTAAGCAAACAGTTGAATACGCCTGTCGTAGCTAAATAATTAGAATTCAATTCAATAAAAAATGCCTCAAGTAATTGAGGCATTTTTTATTGATGACTTTTTAGATTACTTTTTCTTTGCAGTCAATTCAGCAATTTTCACAATAACTTCCACGGCTTTCTGCATGCTTTCTACAGGGACATACTCATATTTTCCATGGAAATTATGTCCTCCGGCAAAAATATTTGGACAAGGCAATCCCATGTATGACAATTGGCATCCATCAGTTCCGCCACGAATCGGCTTGATTAATGGCTTGATTCCTAGTTGTTTCATTGCTTCTTCTGCAATATCAACGATGTGCATTACAGGTTCCACTTTTTCTTTCATATTGTAATACTGATCTTTAATTTCAGCGATTGCAATATCTTCTCCAAATTGTTTTGCGAACTTCTTGTTGATTTTCTTCGTAATTTTCTCGATAAGTTTCTTTCTCTTCTTGAATTTTTTCTTGTCGTGATCACGGATGATTAATTCTAAAACCGTTTCCTCGATGGTTCCATTCAAATGGTGAACGTGGAAAAATCCTTCGTAACCTTTAGTGTTTTCTGGAACTTCATCTTTCGGCAATTTTGAGATAAATTTATTGGCAATCAACATTGAGTTGATCATTTTTCCTTTTGCATAACCGGGATGAACGCTTTTTCCTTTGAAGGTAATTTTCGCTCCGGCCGCGTTGAAATTTTCATATTCTAATTCGCCGATTTGGCTTCCATCCATTGTGTAAGCCCAATCAGCACCGAATTTAGCTACGTCAAATTTATGCGCTCCACGGCCAATTTCTTCATCTGGAGTAAAGCCAATTCTGATTTTTCCGTGTTTGATTTCAGGATTGTTAATCAAAAATTCCATTGCAGTAACAATCTCTGTAATTCCAGCCTTGTCGTCTGCGCCAAGAAGCGTTGTTCCATCGGTCGTAATAATTGTCTGTCCTTTATATTGCAATAAATCTTCAAAATATTTTGGAGAAAGAATAATATTTTGCGCCGCATTTAGGATGATATCGCCTCCGTCATAATTTTTTACGATTTGTGGTTTGATGTTAGCTCCTGTAAAATCAGGCGTTGTGTCGAAGTGAGAAACAAATCCGATAGTCGGGACTTCATGATCCACATTGCTTGGAAGTGTTGCCATGATATAAGCATTCTCGTCGATTGTAACTTCTTGTAAACCCATTTGCTTTAGTTCTTCAACCAATTTATTGGCCAAATCCCATTGTTTTTCAGTACTTGGAGTTGTATTTGAACTTGCGTCAGATTCCGTATCAATCGTCACATAACTGATAAAACGGTCAATAATATGTTGCATAATTTTCTTTTAAGAATAGATGCCAAAGTTACGATTTATTTGACTTTTCTCTAATTTCAAAAGGAATCTTTAACGATTATTTAGTTAGAATTTCAAGCTCTTTTTTGAGATTTTCTCTAGCTTGTTTTTCATACTTTTCAAAGAAATAATCAGTTTTGAAAATTCGATTCATTTTTAAAAAATGCTGAAGTGCCTTCTTTCGCCCCGGATTGTAGATAAAATCAGGATAAATTTTATATTCTTTACGGATGTGCTGAAAATATTCTAAATAAATTTCCCAGCTTTTTCCTAGAATAGATAAATCGGCATCGGTGAAATAATTAGTTTCAGCATCTGAAAATTCATGCGATTTGGTAGTAACGATTTGATGATTGCATTTTAAGATTTGGTCATTTGGATAACCAATTTCCTTCAATCTTTCAATTGCTAGTAAAGCACTTTTTTCTTCATTATCGCTTCGGGAAGCTTTGTAGATAATATCATGATAAAATATTGAGAACTGAATGGTATCCCAATCTTCCAGCTTTTCTTGAATGGGAAGTAATTCTTCGAATAAATTTTCTAGATGTGAAAGATTGTGATAATGCCTTTTCTCCGAAGAATAATAAGTCTCAATTTCTATCCAAAGATTTTCTTGCAAGGGAATATCTTGGTTGAATTTTTGAAATAGATTTTTGAAGTTTTCGTGTAGCATAATTTTCTAAATCAAAATATCACTTTCCAAATCAGACTTTTCAATGGTAAAATCAAAGCCTAATTGCTTTACCAATTGGATCACCAAATTTTTATACCAATTCTCAGATTTCGGATGGATGTAAATTTTCTCAATTAGTTTATTGATGTCAATATCTATTTTTACGCCTTCGTTGATATTCAAATTGTATGGAGCAAGATTGGAAATTATCCGAACTTCACGTTCATACTGAAAACTTTTACGCTTAAAAAGAAAAGGGAAAAAATCATCGTCAAAAGGAATATATTCTTTTTTGTAATCAATATAATTCACTTCGCCGATATGCTGTTCAAATTGTTTTTCAAGATGCAACGAATCTTGAATTCGGCCAACTGTAGACTGAATAGCCAATCCTTCGCTGTTTTGCGTGAAAATCTGCCACATTGCAAAAGATTCATATTCATTGATATGCCAACTGCTGATAACCACGTTTTTGCGTTGTGATTTATAAATGTCTAAAAATTCAGGATTATTCTCAGAAATTTTTCGAATTTCTTCAAATGTGGGTTCGCTGAAAGTGCCTTCATATTGATCTTCAAATTTGTCAGATCGCGACATGAAAAGCTTTTTAGACATTAATAAATCTAAGAATTTTGACAAGTCCAAATATTTCCAAACGATTGTGTCGCGGTTTGCAGGAATGCTGATATTTGGATTGTTTTGGTACATTTATTCGAAAGATTGCATCATTACTAATTTTCTGTAAACACCGTCTTTTGCGAGCAATTCATCATGTGTTCCTTGTTCTACGATTTCCCCTTTCTGCATTACGACAATCTTATCTGCTTTTTGAATCGTAGAAAGTCGGTGTGCAATCACGATTGAAGTTCTATTCTGCATCATGTTTTCAAGAGCTACCTGAACTAATCTTTCACTTTCAGTATCCAAAGCAGAAGTTGCTTCATCAAGAATCATAATCGGCGGATTTTTCAAAACCGCTCTTGCAATGCTCAAACGTTGTTTTTGACCTCCGGAAAGCTTGTTGCCACTGTCGCCAATATTGGTTTCGATTCCTTTTGGAAGATCTTTTACGAACTCATAAGCGTTTGCAATTTTTAGAGCTTCAATGATTTCTACGTCATTTGCATCTGGTTTTCCTAGAAGGATATTATTTTTAATAGTATCATTAAACAAAATGCTGTCTTGGGTAACTAATCCCATCAATCCGCGAAGCGAATCTAATTTCATGTCTTTTACAGGAATATTGTCAATGCGAATAGTGCCATCCTGAACATCATAAAAACGAGTCAGCAAGTTTGCAATCGTACTTTTTCCGCTTCCTGATTGGCCGACTAAAGCAACGGTCTGTCCCTTTTTTACTTCCAAAGAAAAATTCTTTAAGACTCTTTCTTCTTCGTAGCTGAAATTAATATTTTCAATTGTTATTTTTTCTTCGAAATCATTCTTCTCAACGGCATCAATTTTGTCAGTAATAGCATTTTTTACTTCCAAAACTTCAAAGACACGTTCAGCTGCGGCCAAACCATTTTTTACAGAATAAGAAGCTTTAGAAATTGCTTTTGCGGGTGTTAAAATATTGTAAGCCAATAACATGTATACTAAGAATAATGAGCCTTCTAGAGTTTTGTCAACCAAAACCAAATTTCCTCCATACCAAAGTAAAACAGCAATAGTGACAATTCCCATGAATTCGCTTAATGGCGATGCCAAGTTGTTTTTGTTTCCAATACTGTTGGATAATTTCAACAAGCGATTTATCGAATCATTGAATTTCTTTGCAAACTGACCTTCGGCGTTGTAACTTTTGACAACTTTTAATCCGCCCAAGCTTTCTTCTAAAGTTGAAATAAAATAACCTGATTCTTGTTGGGCTTTTGTAGATTTTGCTTTTAAATTTTTTCCTATTCTTGAAATTATAAAACCAGAAATAGGAATGAACAAGAATACAAATAATGTCAGTTTGATGCTGATGTTCATCATTGCCACGATGGCAAAAACGATTGTCAATGGTTCTCTGACTACTAATTCTAAGATGGCGAAAAATGAGTTTTGCACTTCTCCCACATCGCCAAGCATTCTGGCCATTACGTCGCCTTTTCTTTTTTCTGAGAAATAAGAGAGTGGCAAAACGATGATTTTTGAATACATGTCTTTTCTTAAATCTCGCAAAACGCCATTTCTCAAGTGCATGATGTGGTAAGACGCTAAGTAGTTAAAGAGGTTTTTTAGTAAAAAGGTAATGATTACCAAAGTAATGGCAAGAATCAAAGAAAATTGCGCCCCGTGTTCTAAATTTAATTGCGATATTTTAAAGAACATATAGTCTTTTCCATAGCTGCCGATATCTACAATTCCAGTATAAACAGGCTCTACAATTTTCTTTTCCTCATCGTTTTTAAACAGTACTTCTAGCAACGGAAACATCGTTACCATTGAGATGGTGCTAAATAATGCGTATAAAATATTGTAAATCACATTCCAGACGATGTGTGATTTGTAAGGTTTTGTGTAGGGAATTAGCTTTGTTAAATTTCTGTCCATTAGTTCAATTGCATTTCCGCAACAATATTTTTAATTTTTTGGTCTAAAGCATTTTCAACTTCAGCAGCATTTTCAACAGCATCCAAAGGTTCGTTTACGCTGAAATAAAATTTGATTTTTGGCTCGGTGCCGCTTGGTCTTGCGCAGATTTTGGTTCCGTCTTCTAAATAATAAATCAAAACGTTTGATTTTGGAATTTTCAAAGCTTCAATTTCATCTGTAAATAAATTTTTAGCCGTTGAATTGTCATAATCTTCTACCATCAAAACGCGTTGTCCGTTAATTTCTTTCAAGGGATTTTCACGCAAGTCAATCATCATTTGTTTGATTTCGTTTGCACCTTCAATTCCTTTTTTGGTCAAAGAAATCAAGTATTCTTTATAAAATCCGAAGTCAACATACAAGTTTAAAAGTTCTTTATAAAGTGAACTTCCGTTTGCTTTTGCCTGCGCTGCAATTTCACAAATTAATAACGTTGCGCCTACAGCATCCTTGTCACGAACGGCGTCGCCAACCATGAATCCGAAGCTTTCTTCACCGCCGCCGATGAATTTTTGATTAGGGAAATCTTTGATCATTTTGGCAATCCATTTGAAACCAGTCAATCCGACTTTGCACTCAATTCCGTATGCAGAAGCCAATTCCAGCATCATTGGAGTAGAAACAATAGTGCTTCCTATGAACTCAGTTCCTGTGATTTTTCCAGCTTTTTTCCATTGTTCCAATAAAAATGCGGTCATCAAAACCATCGTTTGGTTTCCGTTCAGCAAAATCATCTTTCCGTCATTGTCGCGAACGGCAACGCCAAGTCGGTCAGCATCCGGATCTGTCCCTACAACAATATCTGCATTCAGTTTTTCTGCCAAGGCCAAAGCCATTGTCAAAGCTTCTGGTTCTTCCGGATTTGGAGATTTCACAGTTGGAAAATTTCCATCAGGAATTGCCTGTTCAGGAACAATATTTACGTTAGAATATCCTGCTTTTGACAAAACATCCGGAATCGATTTGATCGAAGTTCCATGTAGAGAAGTGTAAACTACGTTTAAATTGTTTTTTGCTTCCGAAGAAGTATCAAAACTTGCATTTTCAATTGTCGAATTCACAAAAGCTTCGTCAATTTCTTTATCTATATATTCAATCAGATTTTCATTTGCCTTGAAATTAATCTGGTCGTATTCTAAAGCTTCTATTAATTGGATAATTTCTCCATCTTGTGGCGGAACCAATTGACCTCCATCTTGCCAATACACTTTATATCCGTTGTATTCAGGCGGATTGTGAGACGCTGTCAAGACAATTCCAGCGTGGCAATTCAAATATTTTAAAGCAAAAGATAATTCAGGCGTAGGGCGCAATTCTGAAAAAAGATACACCTTAATTCCATTAGCAGAAAAAACATCTGCCACGACTTTTGCCAAAGTATCGCTGTTGTGACGGCAATCATAAGCAATCGCTACTTTCAATTCTTCGCCAGGAAAAGATTTTTTCATGTAATCTGAAATTCCCTGCGTATTTTTTCCAAGCGTATATTTGTTGATTCTGTTGGTTCCAACGCCCATGACACCGCGCATGCCACCAGTCCCAAATTCCAAATTTTTATAAAAACTTTCTTCCAGTTCTTTTGGAGAAGAAGTCATCATTTCTGTGATAGCGTTTTGAGTCTGCTCGTCAAATGTTGGCGTAAGCCAAATATTTACTTTGTCTAATATGTTTTTTTCGATGTGCATTTTTTAATAAAATTTAAAATTCAATATTTAAATTTAAAGATTTATTTCTTTAGAAACCTTGTAACGTTCCTCGTTATTTTTTGTCCGCAATATAATTTCGCCCAAAAAACCTGCTAAAAATAGCTGTGTTCCCAAAACCATCGTTGTCAGCGCGATATAAAAAATCGGTTTTTCGGTAATCAATCTTCCTGAAGTGTTGATGAATAATTTGTCAAAACCCAGGTAAAATGAAAGGACGAAGCCGATGATAAACATAATCGATCCCAAAGCACCGAATAAGTGCATCGGCCTTTTTCCGAATCTTGATAAAAACCAAATCGTGATTAAATCTAGAAATCCGTTGATAAAACGTTCCATTCCGAATTTTGTCGAGCCGTATTTTCTAGCTTGGTGGATAACAATTTTTTCTCCAATTTTCGAAAATCCAGCGTTTTTAGCCAAAACAGGAATATAACGGTGCATTTCTCCTGAAACTTCAATGTTTTTCACGACCTCTTTTTTGTAAGCTTTCAAACCGCAATTAAAATCATTCAGTTCCACGCCGGAAGTTTTTCGTGCCGCCCAATTGAACAATTTCGAAGGAAGATTTTTAGATACTACAGAATCAAAACGCTTCTTTTTCCAGCCAGAAACCAAATCATAATGCTGTTCGACAATCATTGAAAATAATCCTGGAATTTCATCAGGACTATCTTGCAAGTCAGCATCCATTGTGATAATTACGTCTCCTTTCGCTTTGGCAAAACCAGCGTGTAAAGCTTGTGATTTTCCATAATTGCGAAGAAAACGAATTCCTTTTATGTTTGGATTTTCATGAGAAAGCGTTTCAATAATGGGCCACGAATTGTCAGTACTTCCGTCATCAATAAAAATAACTTCATGAGAGAAATTATTGGCAACCATGACTTTTTCAATCCATTGTTCAAGTTCACGGAGCGATTCTTCTTCATTAAGAAGCGGGATAATAATGGATAAATTCATTTATTAATAACCTTGCGGCTGATCATTTTTTAAAATTGCACCAATAATTAAGGAGTAAATGAGTCCGATAAAAGCATACATTGCTACTGTTACTGGAAGAGTAATATAAGGACTTGAGAATTTTTTGATCATTTCAACAGAAGTATCAAGTTGCTCTTGTGTCATGCTTGGATTGGTCTCAATCATCATTTCTCTTGTTTTTGATAAAATTTCTGCAAGATATTCTGGAAAAATTAAATTAAAAATGACTGTGAAAACTCCAGCAACTAGACCTGCAATTACAGTAACTGTTACACCGCCTTTTAGCGCTTGGCCAAAAGCTAAAAATCCTTTGTTATGGTTTTTCTTGAAATTATCAACTGCTAAATATATAAATAAGATAGGGAGAACAAGATAGTTGACCAAGTTAAAAACCAGCCCTAAGGTCTTGTTTTCTAATAAGTTTATGCCCATGACATATGGAATTACAAGTTCCAAAATCATTATTACCCCAAAAATTACTCCGTATTGGATTGCTACTTTAGCTGGTGATGTAGTTTCGTTCATGATTGTTTTTTTATTTAATCTACAAATATAACAATTCCCAATTTACAGTACGCTAAAAATCAATTCATATTGCTATAAAAAAAAGAGTGCTAAAGATTTGTTTATTGAAAATTAATTGTAAATTTGCAAACTCAAAATAATAAAAGTTTAAAAACTAAAAAGTTATAATGAGTTTATACCTTTTCTAAAAATGGAAAGCTGCAAAACAAGTTATAATTAAATCGAATAAAAAAATAATTAAGATGAAAAAAGGAATTCACCCAGAAAATTACAGATTAGTTGCCTTCAAAGACATGTCGAATGAAGAAGTGTTTATTACTAAATCTACTGCAGATACAAAAGAAACAATCACTGTTGACGGTGTTGAATACCCAGTTGTGAAAATGGAGATCTCTAGAACATCTCACCCATTTTACACAGGTAAATCTAAATTGATTGATACTGCAGGACGTATCGACAAATTCAAAACTAAATACGCTAAACACGCTAAATAATTCAAGCTTGTTTTTAAATATAGAAAGCCTTCCAATTCGGAGGGCTTTTTTTATGTCCAAAATATCTTTTTACTTTGTAACTTTGAAACATCAAACTTTGAAACAATAAAAAATGAACTACATACTTTTTGACGGAACCGTTCGAAATGCCTTATTGCCATTCACTTTTACACGCCCAGTAGCTGACATTCGCGTTGGAATTTTAACTATTCGTGAAAAATGGGAAAAATATTTGGGATATACGACGACAACTGTAACCGAAGAATATCTTTCTGAAAAATTTCCAATGGTGGAAATGGAGGAAAACGTGATGATCAATGGGTCTTTTCTTCCGAATGAAGTTTTGGCTGAAATGGTCAAATCTTTAGAGAAGAATCAGGCTATATTTAAAGGAGAAGAAGTAATCGCTTTTTTCTCGGAAGATTCTCAGGAAGAAGTAGATTTCGACAATTATGAAATTTTAGAATATAATGACGACTGCCTGGCAATTGCGCATACTTGGGATATCTTCCAAAAGAATGACGCCGCACTTCGTGAAGACTTTGAGCTTTTGACCGAAGGCAGATTTTCACTGCCGATTCCAAAAAGTGTCAACGTAATTTCTCCAGAAAATATTTTTATCGAAGAAGGAGCAAAGCTTGAATTCGTAACCTTAAACGCTTCAACTGGGCCGATTTACATTGGAAAAAATGCGGAGATAATGGAAGGTTCAGTAATTCGCGGGCCTTTTGCTCTGTGCGAATCTGGACGAGTAAAATTGGCTTCGAAAGTTTATGGAGCAACAACTGTTGGCCCGCATTCTGTCATTGGCGGAGAAGTAAGTAATTCAGTCCTTTTTGGATATTCTAATAAAGGTCATGATGGATTTTTAGGAAATTCAGTCTTAGGTGAATGGTGCAATATCGGAGCGGACAGCAACAATTCTAACCTAAAAAACAACTACGAAGAAGTAAAACTTTGGAGTTATGAAACAGAAAATTTTGCCAAAACAGGATTGCAATTCTGCGGTTTGATGATGGGCGACCACAGCAAATGCGGGATCAACACGATGTTTAACACGGGAACTGTTGTCGGAGTCAGCACAAATATTTTCGGAAGCGGTTTTCCTAGAAATTTTGTACCGAGTTTTTCTTGGGGCGGTGCTTCAGGATTCACGACTTACATTACCAAAAAAGCTTTTGATACGGCAAAAATCGTAATGGCGAGAAGAAACGTAGAATTTGATGAAAAAGATGCGGCAATTCTGGAGCACGTTTTTGAAGAAACTAAAAAGTGGAGAAAGGAATAAAAATCATATAAATTCAATAAAAAAGGCAGAGGTTATTTTCTCTGCCTTTTTGTTTTATTCAATTTCCAATTCATAAGTTTTATTATCTGACGCCTTAAAAACTATTTTCATGGGAAATGATTTTGCCTTTTTATCTGTGGGAAACCAATTTCTGTTTTCGTTTACGAGTACAAATAATCCAGTTTCGTCGCCAAGAACTGTAAAATTTTCTTGCGCAGGTTGTTTTGTGTAAATTGCTATAGGATAATCGTTTAATAGTTTTTTAGTTAATTTCGGAACACCTTTTGTAACAATCCCAATTTCGTTGGCATGCAATATTGAAGTATTGTCAAAAGTTTTTTCAGAGGTATTTTCAAGGTCAAATCGCGCAATAAATTCTAAAAGATTTGAATTGTTATCATAGAAATAAAAGGACTTGGCATTCCAAAGTTCAAAATTTGAAAACTCTGAATTTTTAGTTACGGGCAAAATTTCGATTTTTGATTTCATCCAATTATAAGACTGCTCAAGCAGATTTTTTGGAACATCAAAAGCAATGTGATAATGTGATTCTGAGCCTGATTTTGTAAAAAGTAATTCTGTTTCTCCAATCAAAAAGGAAACTTCATTTGAGGTAATTCTGTTTGTAGGAATATTTAAAATTGTATTGTAGAAAGCTTCTGTTTCTGCTAAATTATTGGTGTTTAAATGTAATGCTCTAATTTTCATATCTGTAAATTTGTAATACTAATTTACGATGATTTTCAAATGGAAAGCTTTGCTGCGACTATGAAAATTGCAATTTAAGCATTGATTTTTTCTATCAAAAGTTACTTTATTAAACAAAAAAAAACAGCCGAAAAGCTGTTTTTTCTCATCGTGTTGAAGGATGTCTATCTTGAAGCAATAGTCTCAGAAAAAATTTGATCTTTATATCTCACGATAAAAGTCAATTGATCTGCGTTTGTTCTATTGGTGTCGAATTTTTTAGAAAAACTTGCTCTGTCAGTAAATGTTTCAGAGTAAAGTTCTGTATTATTTTCATCATAAACCTGAACTTCAATTGGGCTTTTTCCAAGATTTGCAATTTTTAAAGCTACAAAACCATCACCTTTTGTTAAAACTGGTTTAAAAACTTCATTCATTGCAGTTTCAGAAATCGAAGCTGTTCCTCTTGAAATGCGGATTTCATATTGTGCTAATTTTGCATCAGTTTCTACTTCAAGAATATAATTTCCTTCTGGAAAAGCATTCAAATCGTATGTTCTGTTAAAGGTTCCGTTTGAAGTAATTTTCTCGTCAAAAAGCGTTTCATTGTTTTTGCCATAAATTGACAAGCTGATATTTTTTGCTTCATTGATAGAAAAACTAACCGTTTTTCCTTTTTCGCTCTTCACTTTTAGTGAAAAATCTTTCTCATTCGCACTTGCGCCAAAAGCAGTTAAAAACAATACTGCGATTAAACTGATCTTCATTAAATTTTTCATAGTTGTAAGTTTATTGGTGGTACAATAATTTTATACTGCTAAATTAGAAATAGAATAGGCTCACTGCTTCTTCTATATTCTCTTATTTGTATGCTATATTAACTTAGCTACATCGTTATAGTGTTAAAAAAGGCAATAAAACATATTTTATGGCTAATTTTGGATACTTGAAAATTGAAATTATGAAGACATTAAAACCTAGTTTTGAAGTTATTGAGCCTTCGTTTGGAAGCTCTTTTTATTATTCGAAATATGTTGAAAATGAAAATAATAAAGCGCACGTTTGGCATTATCATCCCGAAATTGAACTGGTTTTTGTAAACGGAGGAACAGGAAAAAGGCAGATTGGAAGCCACGTTTCTTATTACACTGACGGCGATCTAATTTTAATTGGAAGTAATTTGCCACATTGTGGTTTCACTGATGATCATACTGGAAATAAAAACGAGACGGTAATTCAGATGAAGCCTGACTTTTTAGGAAATGATTTTTTATTCTTGCAAGAAATTAAAGGAGTTCAAGAATTGTTTCTCCAGGCAAAAGGAGGGATTGCGTTCAGCGGTGAAACAAAAAATGCAGTTGGAAAAAAAATTGAATTGATGGAAAACCAACAGCCTTTTGAACGGCTTTTGACTTTATTAAGCGTTTTAAAAGACTTAGAATATTCTAAAGAATACAAAATTTTAAATGCTGCTGGTTTTTCCATGGAAACCCAAGTTCAAGATAATGACCGAATTAACATGGTTTTTAATTACGTAAAAGATCATTTTCAAGAACAGATCAGTTTGGAAGTCATAGCAGAAATGGCGAGCATGACAGTTCCGTCTTTTTGTAGATATTTCAAGAAAATTACGAAGAAGACTTTCACCAGATTTGTTAACGAATACCGAGTGGTTCACGCATCAAAACTTTTAGCCGAAAAACCAATCGGAATTGCGGATATCTGTTTTCAAAGCGGATTCAATAATTTCAGCCATTTCAATAAATTATTCAAAGAATTTACAGGAAAAAGCGCTTCGCAATATCGACAAGAATTGAAATTAGTTATAAAGTAAAGAGTTAGCCACGAATTAATTTGTGTAATTCGTGGCTAAAAAATATTTATTCCTGTAATAAAATGTCCAAAATGGTAATAGCGGCTTCACTGATTTTAGTTCCAGGGCCAAAAACGGCAACAGCGCCAGCATCAAATAAATACTGATAATCTTGCGCCGGAATTACGCCGCCAACAATTACCATAATATCTTCGCGACCATATTTTTTCAATTCTTCGATCACTTGAGGGACCAAAGTTTTGTGACCTGCTGCTAAAGAAGAAACGCCTAAAATGTGCACGTCATTTTCAACAGCCTGTTTTGCAGCTTCCGCTGGAGTTTGAAATAACGGACCAATATCTACGTCAAAACCGACATCGGCATAACCAGTTGCAACTACTTTTGCACCGCGATCGTGGCCGTCTTGACCCATTTTAGCAATCATAATTCTCGGGCGACGACCTTCACTTTGTGCAAACTCATCTGCCTTTTGCTTTGCGGTTGCAAAACTTTTATCATCTTTAATTTCTTTGCTATACACGCCACTAAAAGATTTAATTTGCGCTTTGTATCTTCCAAAAACAGTTTCCAAAGCATCACTGATTTCGCCCAAAGTAGCTCTTTCTCGCGCTGCATTTACTGCTAATTCTAATAAATTTCCTTCGCCTGATTTTGCAGATTCGGTCAATTTATTTAAAAGTTCGTTCACTTTCTCCGTATTTCTCGAAGCTTTTATTTTGTCTAATTGTTCCAATTGCTGTCTGCGAACCATCTGGTTGTCCACATCCAAAATATGCAACGGATCTTCTTTTTCTAATCTATATTTATTTACGCCAACAATAATATCCTGGCTAGAATCAATTCTGGCTTGTTTTCTTGCTGCCGCTTCTTCAATTCTCAATTTTGGAATTCCAGCTTCGATGGCTTTTGTCATCCCACCTAATTCTTCTACTTCCAAAATCAATTCCCAAGCTTTTTTGGTAATTTCATCCGTCAGTTTTTCTACGTAATAGCTTCCTGCCCAGGGATCGACTGTTTTGGTAATTTTTGTTTCTTCCTGAAGAAAAATTTGCGTATTTCTGGCAATTCTAGCAGAGAAATCGGTTGGCAAAGCAATCGCTTCGTCCAAAGCATTTGTATGTAAAGATTGTGTTCCTCCAAAAGCTGCAGCTGACGCTTCAATTGCCGTTCTAGCCACATTATTAAACGGATCTTGCTCTGTCAAACTCCAACCCGAAGTCTGGCAATGTGTTCTTAAAGCCAGTGATTTTTCATCCTTCGGATTAAATTGCTTCAAAAGTTTTGCCCAAAGCATTCTTCCGGCTCGCATTTTTGCAATTTCCATAAAATGATTCATCCCGATAGCCCAAAAGAAAGAAAGACGAGGAGCAAATTCATCGATTTTCATTCCGGCAGCCAAACCTGTTCTAATGTATTCCAAGCCATCTGCCAAAGTGTAGGCCAGCTCAATATCTGCAGTTGCTCCAGCTTCCTGCATGTGATATCCAGAAATGGAAATCGAATTGAATTTCGGCATTTTTTTACTGGTAAAATCAAAAATATCAGCAATGATTTTCATAGAAGGCGTTGGCGGATAGATATAGGTATTCCGAACCATAAATTCCTTTAAAATATCATTCTGAATTGTTCCCGAAAGTAATTCTGGTTTTACGCCTTGTTCTTCTGCAGCAACAATATAGAAAGCCATAATCGGCAAAACTGCTCCGTTCATGGTCATCGAAACTGACATTTCATCCAAAGGAATTTGGTCAAAAAGCACTTTCATATCTTCGACAGAATCAATGGCAACACCAGCTTTTCCAACATCTCCGACAACACGTTCGTGATCAGAATCATAACCGCGATGCGTGGGAAGGTCAAATGCAATGGAAAGCCCTTTTTGTCCAGCGGCAAGATTTCTTCTGTAAAAGGCATTACTTTCTTCAGCCGTTGAAAATCCGGCATATTGGCGAACAGTCCACGGACGGCGAACGTACATAGTGGAATAAGGGCCACGTAAATTCGGTGCAAAACCTGCTCCGAATTCCAAATGTTCTAAACCCTGAATATCTTCTTCAGAATAAATTTTCTTCAGCTCAATTCCTTCGGCAGTCAAGAAATTTTCTTCTTCTAAACTTTTGGCTTTTGGCTTTTGGCTATTGGCTAGCTTTATATGTTGGATGTTTTTTCTCAATTTTTCTTTTAAAAACTATTAAGTTTACTATTTCTTGATGAATGTAAAATGTATGAGATAGGGAAATGTTTTAAAAATTTTAATTCTAACATCTTCAAATCGTATTTGAAACAACTCAGGTTTTTCTTTTATAATTTTTAAGCTTTCTTGAAAAGATTGATGAAATCGCCTGCTTAGTTTTGGATTAATATCTTTGTAGTAGTTTAAAGCTTCCTTAAAATCAAGTTTTGCTTCATCAACAATTACAATTTTATAGCTCATCTTCAATTTCTTTTAAGAAATCTTCAATGTCTGTGACACCATTAGGGTTTTTCAAATAGCGTTCTGTTCTTTCTCGAACTTCATTTATTTGCCATTGCGGAATTTCGAAATCATCTTGTTTTGGCAAAATGATCACTTCAACTTCATCTGCATAAAAATCTTCAGGTAAAGTGATGTTTATCTGATGGTTCTTTACTGTAACTATTTTTCTGATGGCTTCCATAATAATTCTATTTAGTTCAAATATAGTAAAATCTATTGAGCTTCTTTCTCCCTTTCCAAACGTTCCATTTCCATCTTTTCAGCCATTCTTTTTTCGATAATTGGCGAAACCAATGTTTTTCTCGGCTTTGATTTTACAAACGGGAAAAGCTCTAAATCATGGCTCATTCGGTCATTTTTATTCGGATATTTATTTGTTCCTAATAAAATTTCTTTGCCTGAATCAAATAATTCCTGCTCTTTTGAAGCGCTTTCCTGAATTTTTCTTTGGATGGTTCCTTCGATTAATTGTGTGATAAAACCGCCATTTGCTTCAATATCTTTAAACAAAGCCAACGCTTTTTCAGACAATTGCTGTGTCAGGTTTTCAATATAATAGCTTCCGTCAGCCGGATTTCCTACTTTGTCAAAATAACTTTCGTGTTTTAAAACCAGCAACTGATTTCGAGAAATTCTGTCGCCAAATTCATTGTCTTTATGGTACAAAGCATCATAAGCAAGATTTGAAACCGCATCGGCACCGCCTAAAATTGCACTCATGCATTCAGTCGTAGTGCGAAGCATATTTACGTTATAATCATACAACGTTTTATTTCTCTTCGTAGGAATTGCCAAAATATGACAGCCTAAATCATAATCATATTCTTTTGCAATCAAATCAAAAAGCAGTCGCAGCGAACGCAGTTTTGCAATTTCAAAAAAGTAATTCGTTCCCACGGCAACTTGCAAAACAATTGGTTTTGAGATTGTCGCAACTCGGTTGAAATATTCATTTGTATGCGCTAAAATATAGGCAATTTGCTGTACGATATTTGCGCCTGAATTTTGGTATAAACTTCCATCAATGCTCAAGAAATTTATATTTTGGCAAGAAATTGAGATCGTATTTAGAATATCGAAGTCAGAATCAAGGTTTTTATACCAATTCCCTTCTTTTGCTAAATTCCCGACTGGATCAATTTGTACAAATATTTGAGCACTTCTATTCTTTGCAACCACATCGATCCTTTTAACGAAATCGATTGAAAGAAATGATAAATGAAAGTAAACTGCAGTTTTTTCTAAAGGAAGCTTTTCCAAAAGTTTTTCCACGTCAATTTCATTTTCAATCGTAAATCTTATGCTTTCAGCGCCGCGATTCAAAGTTTCTAAAGCGCGGCCGATAGATTTATCCAAATCATGGACAAAAATATCCTGCGTAATTCTAAAAGATTGGGTTTGAGAATGAATTGAAATCGGCTTTTCAAATTCATCGATGTGATAAAAAGGCTTGACTTTGATGCCTTCCGGGCTTTCCCAAAGCAGCGTTTCATTGTAATCAGCACCTTTGAGCTCATATTGAATCTGCTGTTTCCACTGTTTGGAAGAAACGGAATTGAAATCGTCAAATAAAGATTCTGCCATTTTTATTTATGATTTATGAATTTCGATTTATGATTCGAAATTGCTATTGAAATTGATTTTTTGCTATTGCAATTTAAAGCGATTTATTTTTCACAACTTCTTCTTCGGGCAAGTCATCTTCAAATTCAATGATGTAAATATCTTCGCTGTCGCGCTTCATGTAATATTTTTCGCGGGCGTATTTTTCAATCTGGTCTGGATTTTTGAGCAGTTTTATTTTCTCTTCATCCAGTTTTATTTCGTCTTTGTAATATTCTTTGTTGTCTTCGAGTTCATTGATTTCTTTGTCTAGAATTCGATGGTCTAGCAAGGAATAGTTGTCAAGAAAAATCATCCAAACAACAAAAAAGGCAAACACAAGAAAGTATCTGTTTGTTAAGAATCTCAACAATGGATGCCGGTTCGCAATATTTTTGAATGGATTTTTCACTTGATAAATTTAGGCAATTTTTTATAGAATTCTTTGATTGATTACGGCACGAACCACATCAATGGCAACAGTATTGTATTTATCATTTGGAATAATAATATCTGCAAAAGCCTTCGTAGGCTCGATAAATTGCTCGTGCATCGGTTTCAAAGTGTTTTGATATCTGTTCAAAACTTCTTCCATATCGCGACCTCTTTCTGCAATATCGCGTTTTAAGCGGCGGATCAATCTTTCGTCAGAATCGGCATGGACATAAATTTTAATGTCAAACATGTCACGCAATTCTGGATTTGCCAAGATCAAAATTCCTTCCACAATCATCACTTTTCTTGGATGCGTATTAATGGTATCGTCTGTTCTGTTGTGCGTTACAAAAGAATAAACAGGCTGCTCAACATTGTTTCCTGCTTTTAATTCTTTTAATTGTGCTACTAAAAGCTCAAAATCAATAGCTCGAGGATGATCAAAATTAATTAGCGCTCGTTCGTCAAAACTCAATCCGTGGTTTTCTTTGTAGTAAGAATCTTGAGAAATAATTCCTACTTCAGCCTGAGGAAGTTCGTTCATAATCTGCTGAACAACAGTTGTTTTACCGCTTCCGGTTCCTCCGGCAATTCCAATAATAAGCATAAGAAGTTGTGTTATGTTTTCTTTAGGCAAAAATAGAAATTATATTGAGAGTGGATTTTGTTTTTTTGATAAAGTTTTCAAGGGTTTTTAGCTATAGATTTGTTCCGATAAAAAGGGTTATTAATAGGAGGACAAATCCAATTAAGATCAAATTCACATTTCTTAAAATATATTTTTTTCTGACCTGAAGCACGATCGCTTCGATAGCTAGGAAAAAGAGCCAGATTATGAAAAGGATAGCGCATCCAAGCCAGATTCCCAGAGTGTCATTGGTGCCAAAATTTTCTAATTCCGTATAAATCAAAATTGTTCCAATAATTAAGATTATAGAAAACACTCGAATTAGCAGATGCTTTGCCACGTTTTGACCTCTATCAATTAACTTGAAATCATTTTCAGGCGGATAAATTTCTAGCAAATCATAAATCTCGTTTTTGCTCATCGTCTTTAATTTTAGTGATTTGTTTCTGTAATAAAGTGTAGAAAAAAGCAAAAAGAGAAATATATCCGACCAGATCTAAAACCCTGAGAATGATGTATAATTCTTCAGAATAATTAAAACGCATCAAAGTAGTTGCAAAATAAATCAAGCTGTTTATAATCAAAAGCGCCGTGCCAATCATGGCAAATTGTGTGACTGTTTTCATAGTAATTTTTAAATTAATTCTTCTTCATGTCTTTTATCAAGCTCAGTGAAAAATAGAAAATAATGATTCCGGCAATGCCAATGCAAACCCACATAAACCAAGGCTGGCTCCAAATTGCAGTATTTTTAGGGCTTAAATTTTGAACTTTTTTTAATCTAGTAATTTTTGAAATTTGAGCTTCAGGCAATGCTTTTGAAATACTATTTTGAAAGGAAGAAAGATCATAATGAGGTTCTGATAAATTTGGATTTCCAGCTTTAAGCGTATAATTTTCTCCAGAATTTAAATCAGCAACCAAATAAATCGGATTTTGAAAAAGGGTTACTTCTGAAATTGAAAGAGGCTGATTGTCTTGGTTTTCAATGTCGATATAAAATTCTTTTTCGCACAATGATGCAATAGAAAAAGTGTTTGTGGAACCTGAAATCAATTCAAAATTTTCAAAATTTTCTTCGTAATTCTTTTTTCTCTTTTTATAAACTTCAGTTCTGTTCACGATTATTTTTGCAGTTCTTCGATATAAAGAAGCATTTTTTATAGTAAAAGAAATTTGGTTTATGATTTGAGAATTTTCAAACTTAAAGGTAATTCGGGTTTTTTTAGCTTTTGGTAATTCTTGGATTTTAAATTCTTCCTTTTTAATTTCTTGCAAAGCGGAAGCAGAAGTTTGGCTTGAGAATTTACCCACTTTTAAAACCGCAATCGGAAGCGTTTTCTTGTCATTAAAATCCATCTTCAAATAGCGGTATTTATTATTCGGAACCGGAATGCTCTTATAAATAAAAGTGTTTTCAGAATCTGACAAATCATTCAGCAAACGATTATTTACAAGCCCGAACCATTCTGTCAAATCGTTGCTTCCGCTGATGTTGTAGCTTTTTTCTACGTCCGAATTAGCAATAGCAAGCGTAATTTCGGTTAGATTTTTATTCGAATTATTTTCAAAAATTACCGAAGAACTTTTGTTAGGAATAGTATTTTTTGAAATGATTTTATATTCTTTAAAAGCTGTGGAAGTTGTTTTTAAATCATTAGTCAGAAAATAAGGAGTTTCCCGGTTTTTCGAATCAAAAATCCGAATATCAGAAAGATTTTCATTGGACAAAGATCGAATTTCTGGCGTAATCAAAACAGAATGCAATCCGTTAGTTTGGATGCCAGAAATTTTTCCTTCCACGGCAAAATCTTGCGAAAAGGCAAAATTTGACGTTATTAAAAATACAATAAATAGTATGTGCTTAATTGTTTTCATTGGTCGGTTTTTCTTCAGTTGGATTGCTCAAAACTAGCACTTTTAATTTTTGATATACGAAGGAAATTATTAAAATCAGAACTCCTAATAATATGAAAGCGATGATTTTTCCAGTTTCAGAAGCGTTTCGAATATCATAAATGAATAATTTTAAAATTGTAATTCCTAATAATAGTAAAGCGATAATTCTTAGGTTTTTGACATTTCGTTTGATTCCGACAATCAAGAAAAGGAAAGCAAGCGCACCCCACAAAATTGGATAACCTGTTTTTATTACTTGATTTTCTACTTCATTTATTTTGTCATTTGCGTAATAATAGATCGCTTCGTCCTTTGTGGATCCGATATAATTTTTCAAAGCATCCTGAGTCTCTACGTCAGAAATCTGGTTACGAGAAATGGCAACTGAATGCAACATCAATTCAGAACTTGCCAGATATACCAATAGTAACGAGGCAATAATCAAAATCGTTTTATTGCTGAATTGTTTGAAAACATAATTTTCTTCTCGGGTTTTGTACAAAACGGAAACAAAATAAGCCGTCAGAATTAGCGAAACAAAATGCAACAAATAAGCCAGTGGAAAACTTATTTTTCCAATATAATAATCTTCCTGTTCTGAAAAAGCAAAATGTGAAGCCAGGAAAATAAACAAGATGATATTTGTGCTTGCAAGAATTGAAGCTAAGTTTTTGAACGAAACATTTTTTCCTTTAAATGCGATAGAAATAAAGATGGCGCTGAAGATGAAATGATAAACGACTTTCAGGTAATTTACAGCAGAACTGCTTTCTAAATAAATATTTGCTTGATAAGAAAGTTCGATAAAACCTCCAAAATAAGCCAAAACAACAGCCATAATTTTAGCATAAGTGCTGTAATTCTGAGGATTGAAAGTGATTCCTAAAAAAGTTGGTTCTTCAGTTTCCTTCTTCAAAAGATAATAAACGGCAATGAAACTCGCAATGGCAAAAAGTCCGGTTAAAAAAGCAGGATTTATAATTATGGATAAAATATTTTCTGAATTATAAAGTTTCGACCAATCGATTATCAAGCTCATCAACATCAAGAAATGCACGATTGCCGAAGCAAATTTGAAAGTCTTGATTTCTGATTTTTGAGAAAGCCAGATTAAAACAACAGCTTCCGCAGCCCAAAATAATGTGATATAATTGCCTTCAAATTGAATCGGGATTGCTAGTGTCGCGAACGTGAGCGTCATTCCGATCAAGATGTAAATAACTCTCTTTTCCACGCCAAATCTTTTGTACAAATACCAAGCATAAATCAAATTAAACAAAGCAAGCAAAGTCGTGAACAAGCCTTTAAATTCAGGATGATAGCTATTTAAAATCAGCATTCCAGAGCCATAGAAAATTAACGTGTTGCTGGAAAGAATGGCCAATTGCCAATTTGAGAATTCGCCTTTGTTCTTAATATTGTTGATGATATTCATCAAGATGAAAGTGAAATAAAATAAAAATCCGAAGATTAAAGCGCCAAAATAAGGCGCTTTGGGTTCGCCAATAATCGTAGAAAGCCAGCCACAATAAAGCAGCATGGTGAAAACATAAGCTTGTATATTTAAGAAATTCCATTTTTTGAAATAAGCGATCAGCAGAATTCCAATGTCAATAATTAAGATGTAAGTCAGCAAAACGACATAATTTCCTTGTCCGGTGCTGACCATAAAAGGAACGGCAAAACCGCCAATCAAAGAAATCGCGGCGAGTTCCATTCGATCATAAGAAATCGAAATAAAGGCGCTGAAAAGTGTTATAACGACCATGATTACAAACGCAACGGTTTGACCGATCAGATGATAATCGTGGAAGGCGATGGCAATCGTAAAATAAAATATTGAAATAGCTCCAGCGACTAAAACGGAACTAAAAGCTTTGTAATTGATACGCAGTTTATGGGCAAAAAGCATGACGATACATCCTGCTAAAATACCGATTCCAACTCGCATCGGTTCCGTAATTACGTTTTGGTCGATTCCTAATTTTACCAAATAACTGATTCCCAAAGCAAGAATTAAGATACCGATTTTATTGATAAGATTTTCACCAATAAATTTCTCCAAATCTGGATTATTATCCTTGAAATTTTCCCACCATGATTTCTGCGGAGGCAAAATTACTTTCGGAATTTCTTGTCTTGGAACTGCAGGTTTTGGCGTTTCACGGATTTCTACAACTGGTTTTGGCAACGGTTTTTCCACAGGAATATTTTCTGCAAAAGCTGCCGTTTCAATTTTAGGTTTTTCTTCCTGCGGAATAATTGTTGGTTCTGATTTTTTTTCCTGAATTGGCATTTGCGAATCAGGAATAGGAGTAAAATAAGGCTTTTCTTCCTTAGGTTTGCTTTCGGTTTCTTGTGGCTTTTCGATAATTTGTCCTTGTTTTCTCAAGATTTCAAACCTCTTATTCAGGTCGGAAATATTTTTTTCCAAGTTGCTGAATTTTGAGTTCTGATTATTGTAAATCACAATGAGAAAGACGAAGACGGCGAGTAATAAGACGATTTCCATTCTTAAAAAATTAGAGTTTCTTTGTAAATATAATCTTAAATTTATAAAAATGTAGTTACAAAATCTTCTGAATTTCGAAGAATTTTAAAAATGTCTGCTTTTTTAGGAATTATTTGAAGTATTTTTTTAGTCGCAAAAAAGGTTTTTCGATCAATTTATAGGAGATTATGCTGGCAATAATTGTAAATACCAAAGTAAGAATTCCGAATAAAATTGCATTCCAAATTTCGTCAATGGAAAGTTTTAGTTTTTCAAAAATCTTTACAAAAAGATTAATTATAATTGTATGTGTAAGATAAAGTCCATAAGTGTAAATTCCTAAAATGCTGAAAATATTCCTGTCGCTTGCCCTTATTTTGCTGTCTTCCGGAAGTATCAAAAAAATTGATGTACAGAATAAAAGACCGTAAATAGTTGGCTCAATCAATATTTTAAAAGGGAATTCAAAATTCGGCGAAATGATTACATATAATATTGTCAGCAATAAAAATGCTTTTTTATACAATAAAGGGATGTTTTTTATGAATTCAATCACCTGGTTTTCCTTGTCAATTAAAAGCAAAGCCGGAATTGCGCCATAAGCAAAATAGTCTAAATTGGTAAAAACATCCAAAAAAGGAAGGTCGTTTACATAAAAAACCAACCTCGAAATATTGGCAATAATTATCGCAACAATAATAAGAAGATGCGCTTTTTTCAGGCGTATGCAATACAAAGCGACTCCCCAAATAATATAAAAATGTTCTTCCACGCAAAGCGACCACATGACACGCAAAGGCGAAACATTCGGAAAACTGTTCGTAAAAATCATTTTATAATTCTCCAGAAAAAGAACTGAAAGCAACCAATCTGGGGCATAACCTTCAGAAGAACTAGAAAGATTTAAAACGCCAAGGATTTTCGGAGTAACAAACGCAAACAAAATCATTATGTAAAAAAGTGGCCAGATTCTCAGAATTCTTCGCGACATAAAATTCTTGAGATTGATAGTTCCGGTTTGTTGTTTTTCATGTAAGATGATGTAGGTAATTAAAAAACCGCTTAATACAAAAAAGAAATAAACGCCAATTTCGCCGCCTGATTTTACAAAATTAAAAAATTGAAACGCAACGATGGGAAGATGCAGTAAAAACACCTTGAAAAAAGCAAAAAATCGAAAAAAGTCAAAGGTGTGGAACTTCTTACGGCTCATATTTCATCAGAATTTGATTGCTAAAATACTAATTAATAAAAAGCGCTTTTAAAAAATAGCTTATTGCTGTGAAAAGAATTTTTACTTTGGAATAATTTTATGACCAAATTTTTAAAGATTTCGTAAATTGCACACCTAAAATTGACAGATATTTCAAAATGGAACAAGCAAAACCTTATATTCCTAAAAATAAAGTAAGAATCGTAACTGCGGCAGCGCTTTTTGACGGACATGATGCTGCTATCAATATAATGCGAAGAATCATCCAATCAACGGGTGTGGAAGTAATCCATTTGGGTCACGACCGAAGTGTGGAAGAAGTTGTAAATACAGCCATTCAAGAAGATGCAAATGCAATCGCAATGACTTCTTATCAAGGCGGTCACAACGAATATTTCAAATATATGTATGACTTGCTGAATGAAAAAGGGGCAGGGCATATCAAAATTTTCGGCGGCGGCGGCGGCGTGATTCTTCCAGACGAAATCAAGGAATTACAGGATTATGGAATTACAAGAATTTATGCTCCAGATGACGGCCGTGAATTAGGTTTGCAAGGAATGATCAATGATTTGGTTCAGAAATCGGATTATCCAATCGGAGATAAATTGAATGGAGAAATCAATCATTTGGAGGATAAAAATCCAACGGCAATTGCCCGAGTGATTTCTTCTGCCGAAAATTTCCCAGAAATTGCAAAGGAAACTTTAGATACTATCCACAAGCAAAATGAAACCAGCAAAATCCCAGTTCTTGGAATTACCGGAACTGGTGGAGCGGGAAAATCTTCTTTGGTAGATGAATTGGTTAGAAGATTTCTAATTGATTTTCCAGAAAAAACTATCGGTTTGATTTCTGTCGATCCATCTAAAAGAAAAACAGGCGGTGCTTTATTGGGAGATAGAATCCGAATGAATGCCATCAACAATCCTCGTGTTTATATGCGTTCGTTGGCAACCCGTCAATCGAATTTGGCTTTGTCAAAATATGTTGCCGAAGCGATTCAGGTTTTGAAAGCGGCGAAATACGACATCATTATATTAGAAACTTCAGGAATTGGGCAATCGGATACTGAAATTATGGACCATTCGGATGTTTCATTGTATGTGATGACGCCAGAATTTGGTGCCGCAACACAATTGGAAAAAATCGACATGCTTGATTTTGCTGATTTGGTGGCCATCAACAAATTCGACAAGAGAGGTTCTTTGGATGCCTTGCGTGATGTGAAAAAACAATTCCAGAGAAATCACAATCTTTGGGATGCGAATCCAGATGATTTGCCGGTTTTCGGGACAATTGCTTCGCAGTTCAACGATCCTGGAATGAATACGCTTTACAAAGCAATCATGGATAAGATTGTAGAAAAAACCGAATCTGATTTGGTTTCTACTTTTGAAATCACGCGTGAAATGAGCGAGAAAATCTTCGTGATTCCGCCTCACAGAACGAGATATCTTTCTGAAATTGCTGAAAACAATAGAAAATACGACGCTACTGCTTTGACACAACAGCAAGTCGCACAAAAACTATACGGAATCTTCAAAACCATCGAATCGGTTTCGGGTAAAAAACCTGAAATTAATAAAGTTGGAATAGACGACAGTACTGTCATCCGGAGCGCAGTCGAGGGAGACGAAAACAGAATCTTCCTGAATTTGCTTTTGAACCAATTCGATAAAGTGAAGATGGATTTGGATCCTTATAACTGGGAAATCATCTTGACTTGGGACGAAAAAGTAAACAAATACAAAAATCCGGTCTATACGTTTAAAGTGCGTGACAAGGAAATCAAGATTGCAACACACACAGAATCGTTGTCGCATTCTCAAATTCCGAAAGTGGCTTTGCCTAAATATGAAGCTTGGGGCGATATTTTAAAATGGAATTTGCAAGAAAATGTTCCTGGAGAATTTCCTTTTACCTCTGGTTTGTATCCTTTCAAGCGTGAAGGCGAAGATCCGTCAAGAATGTTTGCCGGAGAAGGTGGTCCGGAAAGAACTAACAAGCGTTTCCACTATGTAAGTGCCGGTTTGCCTGCAAAACGCCTTTCTACAGCTTTTGACAGTGTGACTTTATACGGAAATGACCCACATTTGCGTCCAGATATTTACGGAAAAATCGGTAATGCCGGAGTTTCCATCTGTTGTTTGGATGATGCGAAAAAATTATATTCTGGTTTCAATTTGGCGCATCCATTAACATCTGTGAGTATGACTATTAACGGTCCAGCTCCGATGTTGCTTGGGTTTTTTATGAACGCGGCGATTGATCAGCAGTGTGAAATTTACATCAAAGAGAATAATCTTGAAGATGAAGTGGAAGCCATCATCGATGAGATTTACAAGAAAAAAGGTTTGGAAAGACCGAGATACAATGGCGATCTTCCAGAAAGCAACAACGGTTTAGGTTTGATGCTTTTGGGCGTTACGGGAGATTTGGTTTTGCCAAAAGAAGTTTACGAAGAAATTAAAGTAAGAACACTTTCGCAAGTTCGTGGAACAGTTCAAGCGGATATTTTAAAGGAAGACCAAGCGCAGAACACTTGTATTTTCTCTACCGAATTTGCCCTTCGATTGATGGGCGACGTTCAGGAATATTTTATTACGAACAACATCAGAAACTTCTATTCGGTTTCTATTTCTGGTTATCACATCGCGGAAGCGGGAGCAAATCCGATTACGCAATTGGCTTTCACGTTAGCCAACGGTTTCACTTACGTGGAATACTATCTGAGCCGTGGAATGGACATCAATGATTTCGGGCCAAACTTATCGTTTTTCTTCTCAAACGGAATCGATCCTGAATATGCAGTGATTGGCCGTGTGGCGAGAAAAATTTGGTCAAAAGCCTTGAAAAATAAATACGGTGCCAACGAAAGAGCACAGATGTTGAAATACCATATTCAAACTTCAGGCCGTTCATTGCATGCTCAAGAGATTGATTTTAATGATATCCGTACGACTTTGCAAGCATTATATGCCATTTATGACAACTGTAACTCATTGCATACCAATGCTTATGATGAAGCGATTACGACGCCAACAGAAGAATCAGTTCGTCGTGCCATGGCGATTCAGTTGATTATTAATAAAGAATTAGGTCTGGCTAAAAACGAAAACCCAATTCAAGGTTCGTTCATCATCGAAGAATTGACGGATTTGGTGGAAGAAGCTGTTTTATTAGAATTCGATAGAATTACCGAAAGAGGCGGTGTTCTTGGAGCCATGGAAACCATGTACCAGCGTTCGAAAATCCAAGAGGAAAGTATGTATTATGAAATGCTGAAACACACGGGCGAGTTCCCTATTATCGGTGTGAATACGTTCTTGAGTTCAAAAGGTTCTCCAACGGTTATCCCTGCGGAAGTGATTCGTGCAAGTGAAGAGGAGAAGCAATTCCAGATTCAGACTTTGGACAGCCTGCATAAATTTCACGCGGATAAAACGCAAGAACAGTTGGGAATTATTCAAGATGTGGCGATTAATAATAAAAATATCTTTGCGCAATTGATGGAAGCCACAAAAATCTGTTCTTTGGGAGAAATCACTTCTTCCCTGTTTGAAGTGGGCGGACAATATAGAAGGAATATGTAACAGTCATTGCGAGTAACTAAGCAATCTCAATATTATGCTAAAAAAGACCTTTCGAAAGAGAGGTCTTTTCTTTTAATCAAGTATTTTTGTACTGTATAATCCAAAAATCCAAAATATGAACTACCATCTAGAAATTATTAAACATTTAGAAAATAAAACTTTCGATTTATTCCTGCAGTGGAGTTCGATGAAGGAAGATGAGCTTCAAATTGAAATCATGAAAGCCACTGAAGATGTTTTTACAGAAATGGCAATTATCGACGGAAAAAATCCTAAAGAAGAAAAAGAATTGCAATCGCTAATCGCTAGAAGAATTGAATTTGAAAATCTTTCTGTTTTAAAGAAAGAACTGAATGAATCGCTTAAGGTATTAGAAGAAAGAATTAACATTACCGGAAAAAAGATTGAAGATCAAATAGAATTTTCCCGAGATCATATCATTGAAGCCATTGTGAAAAATATGGACCATGCTTCAGAAATGCAGGAATTAGCAGATAAAATGATAGATTTTGAAAAGAAAACAGGAACTTTCGAATTTAATAATTGGAAAGAAATCTTGTAAATTTTCAAATTCCGTGAAACTATATTTTCCGTTATAAAAACAAACACGTCCAAAATGAAAGACCTTAAAAAAGAACTAGAACGTTACACAAGAAATAATTACACTCGCAAAGAAACCATCGAAAGACTTACTATGGAAGGTTTTGATGTTTCCAAAATTAATGAAGAAATGTCAAAGCAGTTGGATGCCGCAGACGATAGAATTGTGCTCAACATGATTTACTTTTTTCCCTCTTTCATTTACTTGTTTGTTTTGATGGTTGTCGCTATGTTTTTTATAAATGTGCTTGATTCTGTAGCTTTTAAAGCATTCGCTTTTGTAGTTTTGCTAGCGATTGCTTTCATCGCCATTCGTTATTACAAAGAAAAAAAAGATGCTATTTTATCTGTAGCTGTCTTGCTTTCAGGAGGTTTTATTTTCTCGGCTTACGCCTTAATTACAAGAATATTTTTTCACACAGAAATTCCGTTTTTTACCTATTGGGCAATAATTCCTGTTGGATTTATAACTTACTTTTTAGCGAAACTCAATTACGAACTTTATAAAGAATAAATTTTGTCTTTGCGAAATATCTCCAAATAAGAATAAAATAGCTTCTCTTTTACAAGAAATTCCGTCTAAAAAATCGTTCTGCATAATTATAATCTTAATTCGGAAACATCTTTGTAAATCGCTAGAAACTAAAACTTTTATACCCTTTTCCATTAGCTTTAAAAAGGCATATCAAGTATCTTTGTAGGAAGTCCATTTAAAAAACGCTTTCTATGGAAAATCTCGATGCTGCCAGAATGCAAATGGCATTCACGCTAATCTTTCACATTGTTTTTGCCTGTATCGGAATGGTGATGCCGTTCTTCATGGTAATTTCTCACTACAAATTCCTCAAAACCCGAAATCCTGTTTTTCTCTCCCTGACCAAATCTTGGCAGAAAGGCGTGGCAATTTTCTTCGTAACCGGAGCTGTTTCTGGAACCGCCTTGTCTTTCGAATTAGGCTTATTATGGCCAGAATTCATGAAACACGCCGGACCAATTATCGGAATGCCGTTCTCTCTCGAAGGCGCTGCTTTTTTCATTGAAGCCCTAGCTCTAGGTTTTTACCTTTACGGATGGAACAAAATTCCAGAAAGATTTCACTGGTTTACCGGAATTATTGTCGGAGTTTCCGGTGTTTTATCTGGAATATTAGTAGTTTCCGCAAACAGCTGGATGAACGCGCCTTCAGGTTTTGACTACATCGACGGAAAATTTCTAAATATTGATCCCGTAAAAGCTTTTTTAAATCCAGCTTGGTTCACGCAAGCCTTGCACATGACTTTGGCGGCTTTCGCAGCGACCAGTTTTGCTGTTGCAGGAATTCACGCCTACCAAGTTTATAAAAACAGAAATGTAGTTTTACACAAAGCCGCTTTCAAAATCGCCATCAGCATCGGAGCCGTTGCCGCTTTATTGCAGCCTTTGAGCGGCGACCTTTCTGCAAAAGATATTGCCCAAAGACAGCCGGCAAAACTCGCCGCTTTAGAAGCGCATTATAACACTGAAAAAGGTGCGCCGCTTTATATCGGAGGAATTGTCAACGAAGAAACCCAAGAAGTGTCTTATAAAATTGAAATACCTAAAATGCTGTCTTTTATGTCTTTCGGAGATTTTAATGCTCCCGTAAAAGGTTTAAATGATTTCCCGAAAGAAGATCGTCCGCCAGTTGCCATTACGCATTATGCCTTCCAAATCATGGTGGGTTTTGGAACGCTAATGCTTTTCTCCGGAATTTTTTATTTCCTAAGCATGAAAAAGAAAAAGTGGCAGGAAAGTAAAAAATACTGGCTGTTTTTTGCCTGTCTCGCACCTGTCGGATTCATCGCTCTTGAGGCCGGATGGATTGTAACTGAAGTTGGTCGCCAGCCGTGGATTATCCACAATGTGATGCGAACCAAAGACGCCGTCACGCCAATGCCCGGAATGATTTATAGTTTTTACCTCTACGTAGTTTTGTACACCGTGCTTGCGATTGCAGTGACTTGGCTGATGAGCCGCCAGATCAAAGTCTTGAATAACTCTAAAAACTAGGCTATGTTGTACGTTGTTTTATTTTTTACCGTATTTTCCTTTTTTCTGTATGTACTTTTGGGAGGCGCTGATTTTGGTGCTGGAATCCTTGAACTTTTTTCTTCCAAAGAGAATAAAAAGCTCATCAAAAAAACGGTTTACAGCGTCATGGGACCCGTTTGGGAAGCCAACCACATTTGGATTATTATTTTAATCGTAATTCTATGGATTGCCTTTCCGGCGTATTATAATATTTTGGTGGTCTATTTGCACATTCCGCTGACCTTGGTTTTGCTCGGCATTACGCTTCGCGGCGTCGCATTCGTCTTTCGCCATTATGACGCTGTGAAAGACAAGTCGCAATTGCTTTATGATAAAATGTTTGAGTTTTCCTGCTTGGTTACGCCGATATTTCTCGGAATGACTTTTGGCGCACTGTTAAGCGGGAATATAAAAACTATGGAAAATAATCCTAATGGAGATTTTGTTACTTTTTTCATAGCACCTTGGTTTGACACATTTCCAATCGTAATTGGATTGTTCTTCGCAGCGCTTTGTGTCTTTTTAGCAGCAACATTCCTAATCGGAGAAGTAGATCAGGAAAACAGAAAGCTTTACATCCGAAAAGCAATAATTGCAACTTATGCGGTTGTGTTTTTCGGGCTTATAGTTTTAGTGGTAGGTTATGCTGGAAATCATGCTTTCGTGGTAGATTTCCTAGATAATTACAATGCAATAGGACTGGTTTTTCTTTCTGCCATATTGCTTTTTCCGCTTTGGTATAGTATCAGAAAAGGAGAGCATATCTTGTGCCGTTTCTTCGCCGGACTCCAAGTTTTGCTGATTATTTCGGCTGCACTTTTGGCACATTATCCTGATATTATAATTACCGATTCAGGTTCGATCAGCCTTTTAGATAATGTGGCTCCTGATAAAGTCATTGAAGTACTAGGAATTTCCCTTTTGATCGGAGGATTTTTAATTCTTCCCGGATTATTCCATCTTTTGAAATCATTCAAGATGATCAAGATTTTAGACGAAGACCATTAAATTTTCGAGCTAATACTATTTTCAAAAGACCTTTCACTGCGAAGTCTTTTTTTATAATAATTTCAACATTCTTATTCGCCAAACCAACGTAAATTTGCACCATGAAACAAAATAGAAATGCACCGCCAATTCAAAAAAAGCCTACTTTCAAAGAACGATTAAGCGCCTTATCAAACCTGCCCGCATTCTTCAAGTTAGTCTGGAAAAGCAGTCCGAAAAAGACATTCTTCAGTTTCTTTTTCAGGATTTTGCGCTCTGCGATGCCGGTTGCGCTTTTATACGTAGGAAAATTAATTGTCGACGAAGTTATTCTTCTTAACGGCAATAACGGAATTCATGATGCCACTTATCTTTGGAAATTAGTCGCCCTAGAATTTATTCTTGCCATTGCCACCGACGGGCTCAACAGAATTATCAGTCTTTTAGACAGCCTTTTGGGCGATTCTTTCTCCAATTATACTTCCGTTAAAATCATGCGCCACGCGGCAACATTGGATTTGGAACAATCTGAAGATTCTGAGTTTTATGACAAGCTTGAACGGGCACGCCAGCAGACTTTGGGACGAACCATGTTGCTTTCCCAAATCATGGGACAGATTCAAGACCTCATCTCGATGGCTTTTTTGATCGGAGGATTGTTCACTTTTAATCCGTGGCTGATTGCGATTCTGGTGGTTACGATACTTCCGGCCTTCTTGGGAGAATCTTACTTTAACAACCAGAATTATTCGCTTACGCGCAGCCAGACACCTGAGCGCAGAGAGTTAGATTACCTGCGTTATTTAGGGGCAAGCGATGAAACGGCCAAGGAAATCAAGATTTTTAATCTAGCAGATTTTGTGATAGGACGCTTTAAAAAGCTTTCCGACCAATTTTATTCTGATAATAGCAAACTTGCTAAAAGACGTTCTTTATGGGGAACTGTTTTTTCAATGCTGGGAAGCACGGGCTATTATGGTGCTTATGTTTTTATAATCATGAAAACCATTACCGGACATCTTTCCGTAGGAGATTTGACTTTCTTAGCGGGTTCCTTCCGACAGTTGAGGTCTTTGACAGAAGGAATATTGTTGCGCTTTACCACAATTTCCCAAGGAGCTATTTATTTGAATGATTTTTTGGAGTTTTTCGAGATAATGCCTTCGATTGTCGTGTCAAAAAATCCAGTGCCGTTTCCAAATCCGATACAGCAGGGATTTACTTTTGAGAATGTAGGTTTTAAATACAGGCACAGTGAAAATTGGGCGAACCGTTATTTGAATTTTACGTTGCATCCGGGAGAAACTTTAGCTTTGGTAGGAGAAAATGGGGCAGGAAAAACCACGCTTGTGAAATTGCTTTCACGGCTTTATGAACCTACGGAAGGAAGAATTTTGCTTGATGGAATCGACCTTAAAGAATATGATCCAAAAGATTTGCAGCACAATATCGGAGTCATTTTTCAAGATTATCTGCGGTATCAGATGTCGCTGTCGAATAACATTGCCGTGGGCGATATTACGCAGCTAGACAATGAAGCGCTCATTAAAAAAGCGGCAAAGGGAAGTACTGCCGATGCGCTGGCTGAAAAACTGCCTAACCAATATGAGCAAGCACTTGGAAAACGCTTTAATAACGGCGTAGAACTTTCTGGAGGGGAATGGCAGAAGGTAGCCTTGTCGCGAATTTATATGAAAGAATCGCAAGTGCTGATACTTGACGAACCAACTGCAGCGCTTGATGCCCGCGCTGAATATGAAGTTTTCCAGCGTTTTGCACATATGACAGAAGGAAAATCTGCAGTTTTAATTTCGCATCGTTTTTCAACTGCAAGATTAGCGGACCGAATTTTAGTTTTGGATCGCGGTCAATTGCTTGAAATCGGGACTCATGCCGAATTATTAGCCTTAAAAGGAAGATATGCCGAACTGTTCACGCTGCAGGCAAGAGGATACCAATAAAACTTCAGAATAGTAATAACAAACAAAAAAGCCTGACTCATTAAGTCAGGCTTTTTGATTGTATAATTAACGTAAAGGGAATCTTATTTCTCTGCGATTAATTTTTGAGCAGCAACAGCTCCGTTATCTAATTTTATCTTAGCGATATAGATTCCGGCAGCATAACCAAAAGGCTTGCTGGTGTTGTTTTGTCCAGCAGCGTCAAATGATAGTACTTTTCTTCCTGCAATATCATAGATTTCGATAGCATTCATTCCTAAAGAAGCAGTTGCATTGAACTGTCCGTTTTTGATTGAAGCAAAAGCTTTTACAGCAGAAAAATCAGGATTGCCCAAGGCAACATTTTCATAAACCACTTCAAAACGTGAGTCTGCAATCGCTTTGCTAGTTATGAAAGAATATTCTCCGTCAGCAAAATTGTGATATGCCTGCAGTTAGGCCTCCTCTGTTTTAAAAACACCCAAAATAGAAACTGGATGTACCTCTTTGCTGTTTAGCGGAATTTTTCCGATGACGCTGTTTTTGCGGTAATAAAACAGTGCTTGGCAGACAAATACAATTGCATTTTTAGGCAATTCAGGCGTGATAAATTCCTGTGGAGGCACTACCCGGCTTTCCAGCGATAATTCAACGTTGAAAACTTCACAATAGCTTATTACATAATCGTCTTTATCAAAAGCGGAAACCATAAAACAAAGCTGGCAGTCACTGGCCTGTATAGGGAAAAGCACCTCATTTCTAGGATAAATTTTGGGTATGCTGAGTTGTATTTGGCCTAAAGCATTGAGTGTAGCTTGTGGCTTGATAGTAGCATAGCGCGAAAAAAGACTGTTGCTGTTAAACTCAAAATTTTGCATTACGCTGAAGTTTCCGTCAGCAAAAAGCTTTTTCCCTTTTGGCAGTTCGATAGCTGATAATGCCGTTTCATAGACCTTAGTTGCAAAACGAATGTGCATTCTGCTGTCAGTCATGTTTTGCAAAATGGTAAAAAGAGCAAGCCTGATTTGTTTTGCAGTATAGCTGGCTTTTCCAAAGTCACTAGCGCTCGATTTGGTTGCCTCGGTTTGCTTCACGTTATTTCTGCCGGGTTTGCTTTGAACGATAGCTTTTCCGTTCACGACGCGAAAAGAATAAGGACCCACTGTTCCTGACAATTGTCCTTTTGAATTTATAGTTGCCATGGCGAATAGTTTTAAATTGGTTAGGTATTTATATTTACTAAGATATAACATAATAAGTAGCAAATCCATAAAAATAGTTGTTTTCATGGACTCGCTATGGACTCACTATGGATTTGCTATAGATTCATCCCTATTTTAGATGCTTTAATCCATAACTAATTGTGGAAGTATTTAGTATCTGCTTTTTAATGAATTATAAAAAATATTCAAATTTTTAGTAAAAATTGAGCAGGTTTTCTTGCGTAACTGACTGTTTTACAGGAGTGGTTTGATATGATGTAAACATATCTTGAAATTATGTAAGGAGTCGCTTCTTTAATTGCTGTAATATTGTAAGAAATTTACAGGCTGGGGGGCTTATAAGTTTTATAGTTATTGAAGTAAGTATAATTATGAATGGGTAAAAAGAGGTACAGCAATGTACCTCTTTTTTTATAGGATATTTTTAAGAGCTATTTATCGATCTGCAGAAAAAGCTTACTTGTTTTCTTCCAGTCTTTTTAATATGACGTCTCGCAATTGATATTAATGTGCATCTGCCCAAAGTCCGAGCTGTTCGATTAACGGAATCAAGGTTTTTCCAAAATCAGTCATGCTTTATTCTACTTTTGATGGCATCTGCTCAAAAATCTTTTTGGCTACCAATTTGTGCTGTTCCATTTCTTTGAGCTGCATTTCTAGAACGCGCCGAGAAGCCGAAGCTATTTTGCGCTGCAGTTCGCTCGGTCGCTGGTAGCCTTCATTATAAAATAAAGCAGGCGCATTTTCCGCTTTACATACGGCACTTCGCCGATGAGGTCTAGACCGCATTCTAGCGTAATAGGAATTTTTCTTTGATACCTAGCACAAATATAATTCATTGTTCACTACCAAACCATAGCAAGAAATTTATCCGTATGCAATTCGTTTTTCCGTATATTTTTTTCCTTTGTACTCTTTTTTATCCTTTAAGCGCTTTGATAAAATATGGCGAGTCATTCCACTGAATCTTTTTATATTTGATTTCTTGGCGCATTGAATCGGGAAGGCAGTTCCAGATGGCTTCGCTCATTTTCTCCAAGAGCAGTTTTCTTGAAAAAGTATCAGAAACCACAAGGCTGATTTCACGCACCGGCTTGGGTTCTTTAAAAGGCTTGAAATAAGTGCTGTCTCTTTCATTTAAGATAGAAAGTTCAGGAATTATGGCAAAGCCAAGCTGTGCCCTTACCAAATTTTTCAAGGTTTCAATCGAACTGATGTCATAAGAAAACTGTTGCATCAACTTGGGATGTCCCTTGATGTCGCAGATTTCTAAAAGCTGGGCATTATAGCAATATTCATTTTGGAGCAATAGCAATTCCGGCTTGTCGCTGGGTTGCATTTCATAAAAATCAGCATGCGCCATCGGATGGTTTTCGTTTAAGTAAGCCACAAAAGGTTCTTTAAAAACAGGATATTCCCTTAGATTTGAATTTCCGGTGGGCGTTGCCATTAAAGCGATGTCGATTGCTCCGGTTTCTAAATCCTGCATTAATTGCACGGTTGAAGCTTCCTTGATAATAAAATGCATCTTTGGCGCCGCGCCTTTCATCGATTGAATAAAAAGTGGAATGAGGTAGGGCGAAAGCGTGGCAATTACGCCTAGCTTCACTTCGCCTTCAAGCACGTTTTTCTCTGTAATAATGAAATCTCGAATCTCATCGACTTCTTTTAAGATCTTTTTTGCCCTGCGGATAATCTCGATTCCGAGGGCTGTGGGCGTTAAAGGTACTTTTGTTCTATCAAAAATCTTAATTCCGATCTCTTCTTCTACGTTTTTTAATTGTGTCGTAAGTCCGGGCTGGCTGACCATGCACAATTCGGCGGCTCTTGCAAAATGGCGCTCTTCGTCTAGGGCTACTATATATTTCAATTGCTGAATAGTCATATGATATAATTTAAAGTTATAAAGGTAAATAATTATTAATTTGATTTATGAATATTGTCGCCATAAATTTGTCCTATCAAAATGAAACAAATAAAACAACAGCAATTTTAAGAATCAATTTTAATCACAAACAATTCATTACGAATAAATTAAAACATTTAAATTATGAAAAAAGTTATTTTAGCAGCAGTTGCCTTGGTAAGCGTAACACTAGCACAAGCACAAATTGACCCAGCACTTTCTGGAAACTATGGAGTGGAAAAAAACACTAGAGAATTTTTAAAAGCAGTTCACGGCGGCAACGGACCCCAATTATATGAGTTGTCAATTGCAGATGCCAGAAACGTCTTGATCAACGCACAGACTGGTGATTATAAAAAACTTCCAGCTTCTGTTGAAAACAAAACAATCAAACAAGATGGAAAGACAGTTTCAATTACGATAGTAAAACCACAAGGAAGCAAAGAAAAATTGCCGGTCTTGATGTATTTTCACGGAGGCGGATGGGTTTTAGGAAATGAATTTACCCACGACCGATTAATCAAAGAATTGGCAGTTGGCGCAAATGCGGCAGTAGTTTTTGTAAACTATTCTCCAGCACCTGAAGCACAATTTCCAGTAGCAAATGAAGAAGCCTATGCCGCCACAAAATGGATTAAAGAAAATGGAGCTTCTTTAGGATTAAATACAAATAAATTAGCAGTTGGAGGGGACAGTGTTGGCGGAAACATGGCAATTGCCGTAACATTGATGGCAAAAGAAAGAAAAGGACCGCAGATTGATTTCCAGCTGTTATTTTATCCTGTGACTGATTCTGAGACAAGCACAGCATCTTACCAGCAGTTTGCAAACGGACACTTTTTGACTATGAATGCGATGATCTGGTTCTGGAATTTATACGCTCCTGAAAAAGCATCACGCAATTTGATTACTGTTTCTCCACTAAGAGCAAGCATCTACGAATTAAAAGGATTGCCAGAAGCTTTGGTAATTACTGCAGAAAATGATGTTTTAAGAGATGAGGGAGAAGCTTATGCTAAAAAATTAAATGCAGCAGGAGTAAAAGTAACAGCTACAAGATATTTGGGAACTATACATGACTTCGTAATGCTAAACCCAATCACTGAAACTCCAGCACCGAGAGCAGCAATCAAACAAGCTGTGGAAGCTTTGAAAGAAGTGTATAAAAAATAATTTTTCATAGGCAAAAGACAACAGCCAATAGGCAAAAGCTTAAAGCAAAATCAACAAACAAAAGCAATAACAACTGAAATAATAAAAAATAATCAAATAACATTTAAATCAAATTATCATGAAATTTACAAGAAGAGCAAACGCAAACTGGCAAGGTACAGGAATGGAAGGAAAAGGATTGATCTCAACACAAAGCACAACCTTAGACAAAGCACAATTGTCTTTCAAAACAAGATTTGAAGAAGGCGTGGGAACAAATCCGGAAGAATTATTAGGCGCGGCACACGCAGGATGTTTCACAATGCAATTGAGCTTTTTGCTTTCAGAAGCAGGATTCGTACCGACAAATCTAGATACAGCTGCAAAAGTAACTTTCGAAGACGGAACAATTACAACAATCGTTTTAGAATTGACGGGCCAAGTTCCTGGAATTTCAGAAGAAGACTTTCAGGCAACGGCTTTAAAAGCAAAAGCCATCTGTCCGATTTCAAAAGCGATCAATGCTGAAATTACTTTGATAGCGAATTTGGTTGCTTAATCACATTATATCTTTGCTAAAAAAGGCCTTTCGAAAGAAAGGCCTTTTTTTTAGTCAATAATTTTCAGGAGGCAGTCTTATTTGGTTGTTTAAAATTATTATTTTAGTGGGCGTATATTTCCCCGAAAAAACCTACCGATTTATGAAAAAAACAATTTTTATTTTAGCTTTATTCCTGACAACTTTATCATTCTCGCAAAAAATAAGCACAGTCGACAAGCACTTTTATTTTTATAAAGTCTGGAATTTTACCAAATATTACCATCCGGCTTTGGCCAAGGGAACTGTAAATGCCGATACCCTTTTCTTTAGCAATCTGCCACTTTTAGACAAAGTAGAAAGCAACGAAGAATTTGATTTATTTATACAAAACTACTTGAAGAAATTGCCGAAAACTGTTGCAATTTCAAATACAAAACCAGTTTCGGGTAAATTGCTGACAACGAATAAAGAACAAAAATGGTTTAAATCAGGCAAAATATTCAGCAGTTCAATCAAATCAGAATTGGCAGAAATTTTTGATAATCGTTACCGAGACAGCATCCATTATTATATTCCGAATGTCCACTATTTCGCAGATATTCCAAATGAAGGCGAGTATAAAATTGAAAAAGAAAAAAATGTACCTTATGCTTTGCGAATGCTTACTTTGGCAAAATTTCAAGGTGCTGTAGATTATTTGTTTCCGCATAAATACTTGATGGACGCCAATTTTGATGGCGTTTTAAAAAAGAATATCCCACTGTTTGCAAATTGCGAATCAAGATTAGAATATGAAAAAATGCTTTTAAAAATAGTCTCCACTTTTAATGATACGCATTCTTATAAATTTGTAAATCAGCTTCTATATAAAAGAGAAATTTTCAAAAGAAATAGTTTTCCACCTTTTGCTTATTCTGTTTTTGATGATAAAATTATTGTAACTGATTTGATTGTCACAGAAGATTGTGCGAAAGCAGCTATAAAAATTGGCGATATTATCACGGCAGTAAACGGTGAAAGCGTAAAAGATTTGGTGAATCGTCTCTCAGGAATGCTTTCTGTTTCAAACCGCACAACATTGCTGTTCAGGCTTTCTGATTATTATTCAAACCTGATATTTCAATCTGTTGATGGCGATTTTCAATTGCAGTTTGATGGAAAAAAGAAAAATACGGTAAAAAATATAGCATTCATATCTGCAAAATCTCCAGAGAAGATTGCACTTGTTTCTGATTATGTCAATGCCAGTTTTCCAAATGAACGGTCTGATTTCAAGCTAGATTTGATTAATGATGAGATTGCTTACTTTAAGATAGATGAGATGCGTCGGTTTATAGGCAATGGGGGTGACGCCGCTATTGACCAAAGGCTAGACAGTATCTTAAACTTGGCTGCAAGTAAAAAGGGAATCGTTTTTGACATGCGCGGTTACCCAGATTGGGGCGGTTTTGTACATACATATACATTGAAAAAATTTGGTAAAATTCCAAACCGCTATGCTGATTATTATGAAATAAATAAAAATGAAATCGGAACTTACATACGAATTGAAAGGCCTGAAAACTATTATCATCCTACCTTGAAAACAGAAAGCAAAAATTATCAAGGAAAAGTTGTAATTATAATAAATCCAGCGACTTTAAGCATGAGCGAATGGAACACGATGAACCTGCAGCATGTTTTTAAAAACAGCACAACTATTGGCGAACAGTCTGCCGGAGCAGATGGAGATGAAAAAATGATGCGTCTTCCGGGCGGTTATCAATTTAATTTTACTGGAAATGCAATCTTTTATCCAAACGGAAAAGAAGCGCAGAGAACTGGTGTAAGAATCGATAAAAAAATGCCCCTTACGCCAAAAAATGTTCTGCAGAAAGACTATCTTTTAGAGGAAGCAATTAAAATTATCAACCAAAAATAGGGATTAAGTTTCTCATTTTGGATACAACTATAAGTAATTCGGACACTTTTAAAATTCATTTCTAGCGCAACTTTGTATTGATAATTAAAAACACAATTATGAGTACGATAAAAAAAGTAAAACTAGGAAGCGAAGGATTGGTTGTTCCAAATATTGGATTAGGCTGCATGGGAATGTCAAAAATTGCCGGCATGGATATTTATGGCAAAGCCGATGAAAAACAAGCAATTGCAACAATTCACCGCTCGTTAGAACTGGGAGGGAATTTTCTTGACACTGCTGATTTATACGGTCCGTTAGAGAATGAAAGATTGGTGGCAAAAGCAATTAGAAGAAATCGAGAAAGCTATATCATCGCTACAAAATTTGGATATGAAATTGATGACAACGAGCAATTGACTTGGAAGTTTAACGGAAAGAAAGACTACGTAAAAAAGGCCGTGGAACGTTCGCTAAAAAATTTGGGAACCGATTTTATTGATTTGTATTATCTGCACCGTTTAGATCCAAACACGCCAATTGAAGAAACCGTTGGCGCCATGGCAGATTTAGTAAAAGAAGGAAAAGTAGGTTATATCGGACTTTCAGAAGTTTCTTCGAATACGATAAAAAGAGCGCATAAAATTCATCCACTGACTGCTGTTCAAACGGAATATTCTTTGTTTGAAAGAACGGTTGAAGAAGCTGGAATTTTAAAAACTTTGGAAGATTTAGGCATCGGATTTGTAGCTTATTCTCCATTGTCAAGAGGTTTTTTTAATGGAGAAATCAAATCTCCAGAAGATTTTGCTGACGATGATTTCAGAAAAGCAATTCCTCGTTTTCAAGGCGAAAATTTTTATAAAAATATAGAATTGCTCAAAGAGATTGAAAGATTAGCAGAAGCGAAACAAATTACGGCTTCACAATTGGCCATTGCTTGGGTGGCTTCAAAAGGATATTTGCCAATTCCTGGAACAAAAAGAGTGAAATATGTAGAAGAAAATATTGCCGGAGCAGGCATAGAATTGTCAAAAGAAGAATTGGAAAGACTGGATAATATCGTGCCTTTGGGAACTTCAACAGGCGACCGATACGACGCAGCTAACATGATGGGAATAGACCAATAATATTTAATTTCTAAAAAGGAAAAGTTATCTTTACGGATAGCTTTTCCTTTTTTAAAATTCCACAATTATGAAAAAAGCAACAAATCTGCCTTATGTTTTTGAGTCTATAAGTGACTTGCACCGCGTCCTTGAATTGCCAAAACCCGAGCATCCGTTGGTGAGCGTGGTCAATATGGAGAATATAAAATGCCATTTTGACGACCGATTTAAAAGCGTGGTTTATAACTTTTATTCCATCTGCATCAAAAAGAATTTTAAAGGAACGATGCGCTATGGCCAAAGCTATTATGATTTTGACGAAGGCACGATGACGTTTTTTTCGCCAGGGCAAGTGATTTCTACGATTGTGGAAGAAGATATTGCGCTAAATGGCTATTGGCTGATTCTGCATCCTGATTTTATCCGAAATTATCCGTTAGGAAAAAACATCAAGAACTTTGGATATTTCTCTTATGCGACTAATGAAGCCTTGCATCTTTCGGAAAAAGAAGAGGCGATGATTACCGGAATCATGAAAGATATTGAGCATGAATATCGTTCGGTAATTGATTCTTTCAGTCAAGATGTAATTGTTTCGCAGTCAGAATTGTTATTAAATTACTGCAATAGATTTTACAACCGCCAGTTCATTACCAGAAAAAATGCCAGTAATGATTTACTCTTAAAGATGGAAGAAATTCTTGGGGATTATTTCAACGGTGAAAAAGTAGCACAATTCGGATTGCCGAGCGTGCATTATTTAGCCGAACAATTAAATATTTCTCCGAATTATTTAAGCGATATGTTGCGAAATCTTACCGGTCAAAATGCACAGCAACATATTCATAACAAGCTGATTGAGAAGGCAAAAGAAATTTTAACGACTACAAATAATTCGGTCAGTGAAATTGCCTATCAGCTGGGATTTGAATATCCGCAGTCGTTCAGCAAATTGTTTAAGAGCAAGACAAATGTTTCGCCATTGGCTTTTAGAAGTTCGTTTAATTAGTAGAAAGTCAATAGAAATTAGGCAAAAGCCAAAAGTAAATACACAAATTATAAAACTATGAATCTAAATACAGCAAAAGTAATTATCACGGGCGGAAGCACAGGAATTGGTTATGAAACCGCCAAACAATTAATAAGCAAAGGCGCAAAAGTGGTCATCTGTTCTAGAAATAAATCAGAAATAGAAAAAGCAGCGCAAGATATTGGCGCCATCGGACTCCAAGCTGATATTTCAAATGAAGATGAGGTGAAAGCTTTATTCAAAGAAGCCAACGAAAAACTCGGTGGTTTAAATGTGCTAATCAACAACGCAGGAATTGGATATTTGGCTCCATTAACAGAAACATCAGAAGCAGATTTTTCAAGAATTTGGGAAACCAATGTCAAAGGCGTATTTTTAGTAGGCAAAGAAGCTGCGACTTATTTCATCGCGCAAAATGCAGGAAACATCGTCAATATTTCATCGACTGCAGGACAAAAAGGTTTCGCAACAGGAACGGCTTATTGTGCGAGCAAATTTGCAGTTTCTGCCATGACAGAATGCTGGAGAGCCGAATTGAGAAAAAACAATATCAGAGTAATGCAAGTAAATCCGAGTGAAGTTGTGACGCCTTTTGCAACAAAATTAGGCTATGAAGCACAAAATGCAGATTCAAAATTAAAGCCTTCTGAAATTGCGCACACTATCGTTTCGATGCTGGAAATGGACAACGTTGGTTTTATTACTGATGCGACAGTTTGGGCGACAAATCCATAGAAATTTCTATTTCAAATTTTGATTAAAAAGCGTTACTTTGGATAAACAAATCTAATCTTATGAAAACTCTAAAAATACTCTTCTTGGTATTCTTGCTTTCAATGTCTTATAATTCGCATGCTGCAAAAGTGGATACGCTTGCCATTCCAAGCGTGGCGATGGGAAAAACGTATAACGCTTCAGTAGTACTTCCAAATTCTTACTTAAAAGGAAAGGCAAAATATCCGGTAATGTATCTTTTGCACGGCGCTTACGGACATTTCAGAGATTGGCTGAAAAGCACTCCGAATAAGATGACTGTCAAAGATTTAGCGGATCAATACAATATGATAATCGTAATGCCTGAAGGGGAAACTTTTAGTTTTTATTTGGATAGTCCGGTAAATAAAGGAAGCCAATTCGAAACGTATATCACCAAAGAAGTCATTCAAAAAATCGACCAGACGTATCGAACAATTGCAGAAAAAAAAGGACGCGTAATTACTGGACTTTCCATGGGAGGCCACGGTGCGCTTTCACTTTCTGCAAAACATCCTGAATTATATCTCGCTGCCGGAAGCATGAGTGGCGCGCTAGACATGGCCGGGATGCTGCAAAGAGATAATTCTGACCAAGTGAAAAAATTGATGGAGCCTGTTTTTGGAGCTGATTCTGGAAAGCAAGAATTGTATGATGCGAATTCAGTTTTGAATATGATTGATAAAATTAAAGCGAATAAAATGCCTTTGACAATCGACATCGGCGTAGATGATTTCTTGATTGAATCCAACAGAGAACTGCACCGAAGATTGGTTTATTACAAAATTCCGCATGATTATACCGAACGTCCAGGCGCGCATACATGGGACTATTGGGAAAATTCACTGCCTTATCACGCGTTGTTTTTCGCCAAAGTTTTTAAGGAAAATAATGTTTCTGCAAATTAGAATATTTCCGAACTTTGCATTTCAATTTTTATAAAATGCAGAAGAAACTCAAAGAGGCGATATTATTAAAAGATGCTTCCGTCAAAAAAGTTCAGTTCGACAAAATATGGTTTTTTGACTTGCACGACATGGAAGATTATTTGCACGAAGATTTGACAGGAGTCGAATTTATTCATCTTCCCTTTGTCATAGATGATGAAAAAATAGAAACAAAATGTGCGACGATTGAAGACATTGAACGATTTCAAAATGACAAGAATAAATAATAAAAAACCACGATTTGAGTCGTGGTTTTTTGTTGTTTGACTATATTATTTATCAATTCTTAAAAACTTTCCTTTTAAGTCAAATTCCAGTTCAATACCGTTATCCAAATCAATATCAATATCGTTCAAGCCTTTGTCAATGTGCGTTATCGAAGCTTTCGGATAATTCTTTTTCACATAATCCAAAATTGGTTTTAAGATGTAACCTGTCGGGATGGCCTTGTCTTTTCCGTCGACTTCTTTCCAAATCCCTTTTTCAGTGAATTCCAATTCGGTCATATTATCAAGCATCACTTCATAGGTAATTTTACCTTTGTCTTGATCTTTAATCGCGTGGTGAATCGTATTTTTGCTAAAATATTTCTTGATAAAAGCCGTCGCTTCTGCGGGTAATTCTGAGTTTTTAATCGCAGTTTCTTGTGCGTTGGCAGTCATTCCAAAAAGAAAAACGAATGCCGAAAGTAAGATTGTTTTCATAGTAAAATATTATTTATTCGAAATTACAAAAACGATCATTTTCAAGCAATCCTTTTAAGATAGATTTAATTGTCAATTTTAAAAGTCAATTTCAAGAATCTAAGAAAAAATCCACTAAATCTGTTTCATCTACGTTCTCTAGTAATCAAATTCCACAATCCAAAATTCGCTAATTACCTAATTCGCTAATTTTCTAACCCTTCTCAAATCCAACATATTCAAAGGATTTATGCCTAATCCCACAACATTTTTCCTAGTAAAACGAGCCACTTTATCATAAAACAAAGGAATAACCGGAGCTTCTTTCATTACCAATTGATCCATTTTTTGGTATAAAACAAAACGCTTCAAATCATCAGTCTCCAAGAAAGCTTCCTCATATAATTTATCAAATTCGGCGTTTTTAAAATGCGTATAATTCGGCCCATTCGGAGCAAAGTTTTTGCTATAAAACAAAGAAAGGTAATTTTCCGCATCAGGATAATCAGCAATCCAACTCGCTCTAAAAAACGAAACTTTACCAGTAGAAATCGCCTGTCTTAAAGTCGCCGGCGGATTCACGTCAATCGAAACATCAATCCCGATTTTCTTCCACTCGCGTTGCAAATATTCTGAAATATCTAGATAAGTTGCATTCGTGCTCAACGCCACTTTCGGACTCAAGTCACCAGTCGCTTTTTTATATGCAGCAACTAAATTTCGAGCTTTTTGAATATCATAATTATAACCAATTTTAGTCTCGTCAAAACCAGGAAGTCCAGCAGGGATTATTCCGTTTATCGCCGGAGTTCCCATTCCGTTTCTTAAATAGGTAACTAGTTTTTGTCGGTCAAAACCATAATTTAAAGCCTGACGAATTCGTTTGTCCAAAACCGTTTTATCGCTTCCGTCCATCCTGAAACCGAGGTATTCGGTATTTAAATACGGCCCCGTAATCATATTCACATCTTTTTTATATTTCTCTTGCAACTGACCGCTTTGCGTCAAAATTTCATCTTTATAACTCGGATGCAATCCCGAAATAAAATCGATTTTTCCTTGCGCAAATTGCAGAAATCCACTTTGTTTGTCTGGCAAAAAAGTCACGGCAACAGCTTCCAAATAAGGCAACTGTTTTCCGTTTTCATCTTTTTCAAAATATAACGGATTTCTTCTCAAGACCAATTTTACATTTTCTTCCCAAAGCTTGAACTGAAAAGGCCCAGTTCCAATAGGATTCGTTCGAAAATCATATCCAGAAAAAAAAGCTTCCTTCGGAACAACCGAAGCATATTTCATAGAAAGCAATCCCAAAAAGGCAGGAAAAGATTTTTTCAAATGTATCTCGAAAATAGTATCGTTTTTAGCAGAAAATTTTTCAACATTTTGCATGATCCATCCACCAGGTGAAGCGACTTTTTCATCTAAAAGGCGTTTGAAGCTATATTCAAAATCGCCAGCAATTACAAGCCGCGTTGAATCTTTGAAGACTTTATTTTTATGAAAGCGAACATCATTTCTTAAAGTAAAAGTATATGTTTTTCCATCTTCAGAAATCGTCCAAGATTTAGCCAAATCAGATTTGATATTCAGGCTGTCATCCAATTGCACCAAGCCGTTGAAAAGCTGATTGCACATCCAAATATTATCCTGCGATTTCGCAAAAGCCGGGTCAAGAGAACTCACATTTGCATCTTGATTGAATCGAAAAACTTGATTGTCGCGGTTTTTTGAAGTGTCTTTTACGCAGGAGAATAAAGTTAATGATATGCAAAATATTGATATGTAGTGAATTATTGATTTCATTTTGAAAAATATTGTATGTAAATTTGCAGGCTATTTGCAAAATGTAAATATAGCTAAAGATACCAATTTCCCAATTTTCGGGAGGATTTATAATGACAGAGAACAGAAAAAAAGTCGCTTTTTATACCTTGGGATGCAAACTGAATTTTTCAGAAACATCCACCATTGCTCGTAATTTTCAAGACGAAGGTTTTGACCGCGTTGAATTTGAAGAAATTGCTGATATTTATGTAATCAACACGTGTTCGGTTACTGAAAATGCCGATAAGCAGTTCAAACAAGTGGTGAAAAAAGCAATGAAACTGAATGACAAAGCTTTTGTTGCGGCAGTTGGTTGTTATGCCCAATTGAAACCAGAAGAATTGGCGTCAGTTGACGGCGTTGACTTGGTTTTAGGCGCTACAGAAAAATTTAAAATTACCGATTATATTAATGATTTGTCCAAAAATGATTTTGGAGAAGTGCATTCTTGCGAGATTTCTGAAGCTGATTTTTACGTTGGAAGCTATTCCATCGGTGACAGAACCAGAGCGTTTTTGAAAGTGCAAGATGGCTGTGATTATAAATGTACGTATTGCACGATTCCATTAGCGAGAGGGATTTCTAGAAGTGATACTTTGCAAAATGTTTTGACAAATGCAAAAGAAATTTCACAACAAAATATCAAAGAAATTGTCTTAACCGGAGTTAATATTGGTGATTATGGAAAAGGCGAATTCGGGAATAAAAAGCACGAGCATACTTTCTATGAATTGGTTCAAGAATTAGACAAAATCGAAGGAATCGAACGTTTGAGAATTTCATCGATCGAGCCAAATTTACTTCGTAATGAAACCATAGAATTTGTATCAAAATCAAGAACTTTTGTGCCTCATTTTCATATTCCGTTGCAATCTGGAAGCAATGATATCTTGAAGAAAATGAAGCGCCGTTATTTGCGAGAAATCTACACAGAAAGAGTAAATAAAATCCGTGAGGTTATGCCGCACGCTTGTATTGGTGTTGACGTTATCGTTGGATTTCCGGGTGAAACCGACGAACATTTCTTAGAAACTTACAATTTCTTAAACGAAATGGATATTTCTTATCTGCACGTTTTTACGTATTCTGAAAGAGATAATACTGAGGCGGCGAATATGCCAGATCCGGTTCCGGCAAATGTCAGAGCGAAAAGAAGTAAAATGTTACGCGGCCTTTCGGTGAAAAAACGTCGTGCTTTTTACGAAACTCAAATCGGGACAAACAGAACGGTTTTATTCGAAGGAGAAAATAAAGAAGGCTACATTCACGGTTTTACAGAAAATTACGTTAAGGTAAAAACGCCTTGGAATCCGGAATTGGTGAATACTTTACACGAAATCAATTTGACAAAAATTGACGACGACGGTTCGGTGAGATTGGAGTTTTTGAATGTGGAAGCTTAGTTTAGATTGTTAGAAAGGTTAGATGTTTAGACTTTTTAGACTTTGCGTATAGTCTAAAATGGCTAAAAAATGAAGAAGTTTAAATTAGATTTTTACTCAAAGTCTAAGGAGTCTAATCTAATATTTATACTGAAAGGCAATCTTAGTCACTCTAAAAACAGAATCACCATATTTTTCAATAAATTCAAAAGAGTTTCTTCCTTTTTGCTCAAAACTGACTAGAAGCGCGGCAGAAATTTCGTAATACATTTTTTCTCCTTCCATCATCAGCCTTTCGCCAGTTTTTCTGTATCCAGAGCGGACGAGCGTGAATTCAGATAAATTCCAAGTGGTAGAATGGCTGTCAAAACTTTCCGTCAGGCTATACAAACCTTCGGTTATTTCAGTTTTGCTTCCGTAATATTTTTCGATGTTTTCGAAGAAGTGGAGGATTTTTGTATTTATTTCTTCAGTCATTTGATAAAAATAATAAAAAATCCTTTTCAAAACATTTTAATAGTTGAAACTTAAATGCCCTTATATGTCTTATATGGTAAAAACTCAAACCATATAAGACATATAAGGGCATTTAATAACTCTATTTTGCACTCAATTAAATACGGATTCCAGGTGGAAGCAATTCCTTATAAACCGGATTTTTTCTAAAAAACGAAGCGATTTTCGGATGCGTTGGAACCACTTTCAGTTTTCGTTCTATTGCAATTGCCATAATTTCCTTTAAAAAATCAGTCAGAAATTGTTCATTATCAAAAGATTCTGGAAGATTTACTTTCGTCAAGAATATTTTTCGCTCTTGAAAAGAATATTCCACAGAAATTAATTTCCCATCCTCATTTTGGGTTTCAAATTGTCTTGAAAAAGTATTGTCTTTAATTTCCATAATTGTTTAATTTCTAGTTATATCGCATCGGAACTTCAATCGTCAAAATTTTTGATTTGGCTTTGGTTTTGATTTCAAAAGACTGAAAATCAATAATTCCAAAAGCATCTCTTTCATTAATCGTCTGATTTTCAATTTCGATTTCGCCTTCAATCAAGAAAATGTAAATTCCGTTTGAAGGTATTTTTATATCGTAAGTTATCGTTTGGTTTTCCTCAAAAACACCTAGATGCAAAAACGCCTGCTGGTGAATCCAAAGCGCATTTCCGTCATTTTTATCTTCCGGAGAAATTATGTTTACAAAGGAGTTTATATTATTTTTTAAGTCAAAAGATTTCTGGTCATATCTTGGCGCAACATCTTCTTTTTCAGGGAAAATCCAAAGCTGCAATGTTTTTGCGTTTTCCGATTGGCTCTCGTTCATTTCAGAATGTTGTACGCCCGTTCCCGCACTCATTACTTGCACTTCGCCAAAAGAAACCGTCGCTTGATTTCCCATACTGTCGCGATGCGTCAAACCGCCTTCCAGCGGAATCGTGATGATTTCCATATTGTCGTGAGGATGCGTTCCAAAGCCCATGCCTCCTGCAATTGTGTCGTCGTTTAAGACACGAAGCATTCCGAATTGAACTGTTTCTGGGTTTTGATAATTGCCAAATGAAAATGAAAAATTGGCTTGAAGCCAACCAAAATCTGCTTTTCCTCTTTCGCTTTTCGGAAACAATCGCGTTTGCATAATTTATAGATAATTTAAAATTTAGAGAAGTAGGGTTTCATATAAAAACCATAATTTTATACAAATTTCGTAATAAAAAGCTTTTGTTGCTGTTATGATACCGTTAAAACAATTGGGATGGAAAAAGTGCATGTTTATTTTATGCCAGGAATGGCTGCAAGTTCGAAGATTTTTGAGCGTATAGAACTTCCAAAAGACCAATTTGAAATGCATCTTTTAGAATGGGTCTTGCCTTTGGATCATGAAACTTTGCACGATTATGCCGAGCGAATTGCCTTGGATGTCAAGCACGAAAATGCGGTTTTGATCGGCGTATCTTTTGGAGGCGTTCTGGTACAAGAAATGGGAAAGATTGTCAATGCAAAAAAAGTGATTATTATTTCCAGCGTGAAAAGCAATGCGGAATTTCCGAGGAGAATGAAATTAGCCAAAACCATAAAAGCGTACAAAGTTTTTCCAACAGGATTGGCTCAAAATGTGGAACTTTTGGCAAAGTTTTCCTTTGGTGGAGATAAGGTGAATCAGCGTTTGAAGTTGTATGAAAAGTTTCTGTCAATGCGCGATAAAAAATATCTTGATTGGGCTTTAGAAAAAATAATTCTTTGGGATAGGGCAGAGCCAGACGAAAAAGTGATTCACATCCACGGCGATGCTGACGAAGTTTTTCCTCCAAAATACATCAAGAATTTTATTCCGGTAAAAGGTGGCACGCATATTATGATTATTAATAAATTCAAATGGCTGAATGAAAATTTGCCGAGGATTATTTTAGAAAATTGATTAATTCGATAATTCGATAATTCGATAATTTTTATAAATAAAAATCTTGGTTTGGTTTTTGAAATATTTATTTCAAAGAATAACGAAAACAAAAAAAGTTTGTAGGTTTACAAAATACACTCAAAAAGAAAAAGAATATGAATTTGATTAAGAAAACTGGCCTGATTGCCTCTGTGGTTTTGGTAAGCGGGATTTTGATTCACGCGGTTTCCAATGAAAATATTACCGAAAAGACTCCAATTGTAAAAGGACATTATTTTCCTACGGAAGTTAGTTTTGCAGGAGAAAAAACGCCCCTAAATATTGCTGATGTCAAAGAACGTTTTGATAGAGAATTGCTTGTAAATGCGAATCTTGACGCTTCGACTTTGTTGATTATAAAAAGGGCAAACCGTGCGTTTCCGATCATCGAGCCTATTTTAAAGAAAAATGGAGTTCCGGATGATTTTAAGTATTTGGCTGTGGCCGAAAGTGCTTTGATGAATGCAACTTCTTCCGCTGGTGCGAAAGGTTTCTGGCAATTTATGCCTGATACGGCGAAAGAAAAAGGCATGGAAGTCAATGAAATGGTGGATGAAAGATATCATCTTGAAAAATCTACTGAAGCGGCTTGCAAGTATTTATTGGATGCTTACAAAAAATTCGGAAGCTGGACTTTGGCCGCTGCTTCATATAACGGAGGCCTTGGCGGCGTCAATAAACAAATCACTTTTCAAGGCGAAAATAATTATTATGACTTGCTTTTGACGGATGAAACAGCGCGTTATGTTTTCAGAATTTTAGCTTTGAAAGAAATCATGAAAAATTCTGTGCAATATGGTTTTAATGTGGCTCCTGCGGAATTGTATCCGTTGATTCCTACGAAGAAAATTGAAGTAGACAGCACGATTACTGATCTGGCTGTTTTTGCAAAATCACAAGGAATCAACTACAAAGTTTTGAAAATCCACAATCCGTGGTTGCGCGACAGAAAACTTACGAATGCAACTAAGAAGAAATATGTTCTTGAAATTCCTACGGAAGGATATTAATTTAGACTTCTGAGAAAGTTGGATTTTTAGACTCCTTAGACTTTCATATAAATAAAAAACCACTTTTAGATCGAACTAAGAGTGGTTTTTTTATGTATTTGTTTTTAGTAAAATCTGAGTTTTTTCAAATAGTCTAAGGAGTCTAAAAATCTATGAAGTCTAAACTTGTCTAATTATATTTTTTTCATCTGATCTTTCATCATCTTGATTTGATCTTTCAGCATGCCTTGCTTGTCTAATTTTTTAGCTTCATTTAATAAATTCGTAGCTTCAATTTTTCTTCTTCTTGACATGGCAACTCCTGCAAGATTCAATTTTGCAACAGCCAAATCCATATCCATTGAAAGTCCAAGTTCGATGGCTTTTTTGAAATATTTCTCCGCTTGCGTTAAATTGGTCTGTGAAAGCATCAATCCGTGAAGGTAATTATAGTAACCTTGTTGTTTTCTGACCAAAGCCGTTTCTGGATTTTTAATGTAAGCTAGCCATTTTTGAGCACCTGCAAAGTCTTGCTTTCTTAATTTTAGGAAGGCTAAAAGGATAAATTCGTTCTTAAAATAGAATAATACGAATATTAAAGAAAACAAAATAAGGAAGATTCCGTTTCCAATATTACTTTCTGTAAATTGCCAAATGGCTGTAGCGATGATAAGTCCGGCTAAAATTAGTTTGATATTTCTGTGAAACATATTTTTGTATTTAAGTTTGCAAAGGTAGTAAAATGAATTAAAAATATTTTTCAAAAACCACTTGCCAGAAAAAAAAGTCTTTGTATATTTGCACTCGGTTTTGGAACAGCATTGATTTCGAACCTATAAAAAGATATTTAACAAAGATTTTTAAAGATACAAAGCAATGAGCAAAAGAACGTTTCAACCATCGAAAAGAAAAAGAAGAAATAAGCACGGTTTTATGGACAGAATGGCTTCTGCCAATGGAAGAAAAGTCCTTGCTAGAAGAAGAGCTAAAGGAAGACACAAATTGACTGTTTCTTCTGAACCAAGACACAAAAAATAATGTTTGAATAAACATCAATAAAGGCGTTACTTATTTTTAGTATCGCCTTTTTTTATACCTTGTCGGTAAAAATCGAAGGTTCAGGATTATAAGTTTCAGGTTCAAGGTCTTGGCGGAAGCTAAAAATACTGAATTAATATTGCAAAAGAATACGACAGGTTAAGGATTTTGTAACCACAATCAAGGTTTTCCTTGTGCCCAAAACCCTTAATCGTTTACCCAAAAAATAACTACAACAACACACAACAATGCCGAAAGACAATTCAATTAAATCAGTTTTAATCATCGGTTCAGGTCCAATCGTTATCGGTCAGGCTTGCGAATTTGACTATGCTGGTTCACAATCTGCGCGTTCCATTAGAGAAGAAGGAATTGAAGTTATCTTAATCAATTCAAATCCAGCAACAATCATGACGGATCCCTCAATGGCGGATCACGTCTATTTGAAACCTTTGACAACAAAATCTATTATTGAAATCCTTAAAGAACATCCACAAATTGATGCTGTTTTGCCAACAATGGGAGGACAAACGGCACTAAATTTATGTTTGGAAGCGGATGAAAAAGGAATTTGGGCTGATTTTGGAGTACGATTAATCGGAGTGGATATCAATGCGATTAATATTACGGAAGACAGAGAGCAGTTCAAACAGCTTTTGGAAAAAATCGAAATCCCGACAGCGCCTGCAAAAACAGCTACTTCTTTTTTGCAAGGAAAAGAAATTGCCCAAGAATTCGGGTTTCCTTTGGTGATTCGCCCATCTTTTACTTTGGGGGGAACTGGTGCAGCTTTCGTTCATACGAAGGAAGAATTCGACGAAAAACTGACTTACGGTTTGGAAATGTCACCAATTCACGAGGTTTTAATCGATAAAGCTTTACTTGGTTGGAAAGAATATGAGCTAGAATTGTTGAGAGATCAAAATGACAATGTCGTAATTATCTGTTCTATTGAAAATATGGACCCGATGGGAATCCACACTGGAGACTCGATTACGGTTGCTCCAGCAATGACTTTATCTGATGCAACTTTCCAAAAGATGCGTGATATGGCCATCAAAATGATGCGAAGCATCGGAAACTTTGCAGGTGGCTGTAATGTTCAGTTTGCAGTTTCTCCAGATGAAAAAGAAGATATCGTGGCGATTGAAATCAATCCTCGCGTATCTCGTTCATCAGCTTTGGCGTCAAAAGCAACAGGTTACCCGATTGCAAAAATCGCTTCGAAATTGGCTTTGGGTTATAACTTAGACGAATTGCAAAACCAGATTACAAAATCGACTTCCGCTTTATTTGAACCTACTTTAGATTATGTAATCGTAAAAATTCCACGTTGGAATTTTGATAAATTCGAAGGCGCTGACAGAACTTTAGGACTTCAGATGAAATCAGTTGGAGAAGTCATGGGAATCGGGCGTTCGTTTCAAGAAGCTTTGCATAAAGCGACGCAATCTCTTGAAATCAAAAGAAATGGTTTAGGTGCTGACGGAAAAAGCTACACCAATTACGACCAGATTATCGAGAAGCTGACGTATGCAAGCTGGGATAGAGTTTTTGTGATTTATGATGCGATTCAAATGGGAATTCCGTTGAGCAGAATTCACGAAATCACTAAAATCGATATGTGGTTTTTGAAACAATACGAAGAATTATATTCTTTAGAAAAAGAAATTTCAAAATATACCATTGAAACTTTGCCGAAAGAATTGTTGCTTGAAGCTAAGCAAAAAGGTTTCGCAGACAGACAGATTGCACACATGATGAAATGTCTGGAAAGCCAAGTTCACAAGCTTCGTGAGGACAAAAACATCAACAGAGTTTATAAATTGGTGGATACTTGCGCAGCAGAATTTACGGCAAAAACACCTTATTATTATTCTACTTTCGAAGCAGAAATTGAAACGGCAGACGGAAAAAAATATACGCATAACGAAAGTATCGTAACTGATAAAAAGAAAATTGTAGTACTTGGTTCGGGTCCAAATAGAATCGGACAGGGAATTGAGTTCGATTATTCTTGTGTTCACGGCGTTTTGGCGGCGAAAGAATGCGGTTATGAAACGATCATGATCAACTGTAATCCGGAAACGGTTTCTACCGATTTTGATACGGCAGATAAATTGTACTTCGAGCCGGTTTTCTGGGAACATATTTACGACATCATCCAGCATGAAAAACCAGAAGGCGTGATTGTTCAATTAGGAGGTCAAACGGCTTTGAAATTAGCTGAAAAATTGTCTAAATACGGAATCAAAATCATCGGAACTAGCTTTGATGCTTTGGATTTAGCGGAAGACAGAGGACGTTTTTCTGAACTTTTGACAGAATTAAAAATTCCTTTCCCACAATTTGGGATTGCGGAAAGCGCAGACGAAGCTTCGGCCTTGGCAGATACTTTAGACTTTCCATTATTAGTTCGTCCTTCGTATGTTTTGGGCGGGCAAGGAATGAAAATTGTAATCAATAAAAAAGAATTGGAAGAGCACGTAATTGATTTATTAAAATCGATTCCTGGAAATAAATTGCTTTTGGACCATTATTTAGATGGCGCGATTGAAGCAGAAGCAGATGCCATCTGTGACGGAGAAAATGTTTACATCATCGGAATCATGGAGCACATCGAACCTTGCGGCGTTCACTCTGGAGATTCAAATGCGACATTGCCACCTTTTAATTTAGGCGAATTTGTGATGCAACAGATTAAAGATCATACGAAGAAAATCGCTTTGGCCTTGAGAACTGTTGGTTTGATCAACATTCAGTTTGCGATTAAAGACGATACGGTTTATATCATCGAAGCCAATCCAAGAGCTTCAAGAACGGTTCCGTTTATTGCAAAAGCGTATGGCGAACCTTATGTGAATTATGCGACAAAAGTGATGTTAGGTCATAATAAAGTGACTGACTTCAAATTCAATCCCCAGTTGAAAGGTTATGCAATCAAGCAACCCGTTTTCTCTTTCAGCAAATTTGCGGGAGTCAACAAAGCTTTAGGTCCAGAGATGAAATCAACGGGAGAAAGCATCTTGTTTATTGATGACTTGAAAGACGACCAGTTCTATGAATTGTATTCTAGAAGAAAAATGTACTTGAGTAAATAGTATTGAGATATTAGAATTTAGAAATAAGAAAGCCTCCGATTTGGAGGCTTTTTTGTTTTTATTTAGTGGATTGTATTAGCTAATAAATCAACCCAATTTGCTTGTTATAGAATCAATTACCTTATTCAAATACGGAAAATAAATTGCTCCCCAAAGTGGTCTGGAATGATTTCGGACGGCTCTTTTTTGCTGTAAATCATATACCACTGGCAATTCAAAAGCAGACCAGTGTTTTTTAGAAAATTTTGAGCTGAATTCAAGCGCGCTGTTGTCAATATTGTTTCCTTGCAAAATTGCTATCGAAGCTACGCCCGATTGAAAACCTCTTGGCCAGCCTGTATTGTGTCTTGTGGCGTGCTCAAAACAGTTTTTTGAAAAAGATTCTAATGTAGCTTTGTCTATCGTTTTATCTGTCTGTCCGATTATCACAAAAGTATTGAGCTGTGTCGCCATCCAGCTCCATTTGAATTTTTTAAGATATCCGATATGGCATTCGATGCCACCGATATTTCCTTTTCCTAAGTAAGCAGTTTCGTTTTTAAGAATTTCTTCTGTAGTCATATATTTGATAGATTGGTTTACTTTAAAGTTATGAAAATTATTTTAAACTTTATCGTTCTCAATCCATTTTCCTACACTCGGAGCTGTATAATTTTTCATTTTCTCTAGCAAATCCTCGATATTATCGCTGACGAGAACCATCTGCTGATTGATTTCTTTCAAGAAACCTTTGTCGACCATCGTCTGTATAAAAATAATCAGCGAGTCATAGAAACTGTCTACGTTTAAAATAGCGATAGGCTTTTTATGGAGTCCGAGTTGTGCCCAAGTCAGCATTTCAAAAAATTCTTCCAGAGTTCCAAAACCGCCAGGAAGTGCAATCACGCCATCGCACAAGTCGTTCATTTTGGTTTTTCTTTCGTGCATGCTTTCCACCAAAATCAATTCTGTCAAGCTTTCATGGGCAATTTCCTTAGATTTTAAAAAAAGGGGAAGGACGCCAATCACTTTGCCTCCTTCATTTAAAACTCCGTCAGCAACGGCACCCATCAGCCCTACATTTGCACCGCCGTAAACTAATTCTATATTTTGTTTTGCTAAAGTTTTTCCGAGTTGCTTTGCCTGTAATTTATAAATTTCATCTGAGCCATTGCTCGAACCGCAGAATACAGTTATTCTTTTCATAAAATGTTTTCAAAATATGTTACAAAGATAGTTTTATGCCTTTGTAAAATGTTGTAACCAATTCTATAAATCGTGTAAAATAGATTATTGTAAAATTTAAGAAATTTGAATCATACAAAAACAAAAAATAAATTACCATGACTAAATATGATAAATATATATTCGGATTTCTTTTTGCCATTTGCATGGTAATGATTTTTGCTTGCAAAGATAATTCTACGAATACGGCAGAAACACCACAAACAACAGGTGCTGCAAGTGATAAAAGCTATACCAGCGAAGGAACAATGAGTTCAGGAACAAAAGACACGATGAACGATCACACAAGCGGAATCAAAAGCGACTCTGCTTTAGAAACCGAAGGCGAAGTTCCAGTAAAAGGGGAAACGCTGAGCAATGCTAATAAAAAATAGCACTAATTAAAACTCTATATATACAAAAACTCCCGAAGATATTCGGGAGTTTTTACTTTTCAGGTAATTACTGCTTTATAAACTGCTGAGAGAATTTTTCTCCAGAAGCACTTTTTAAGGAAAGTAGATAAGTTCCGGTGCTTAACGATTGTACATTTATAGTGTTTTCAGTAATTTTCGGTTCTAGTATAATTCTTCCGTTAAGGTCATAAATTTTTGCTGATTCTGCAGAAGACAATTTGTCTTTTAATTGAATATTCAAGATGTCTTTTGCCGGATTTGGATATAAAGCGAATAAGCCATTTTGATTTTCATCAACTCCCAAAGTGCTTGATTCTGTTACTAAAATCGCTTGATTTAAAGTAGGATTCAATACAGTATCAACGACTCCTGAAGGCCATTTGATTACAATTTTTGTAATTGCTGTTGCCGTTCCGATTCCAAAATGTGCGTTCATCGTACTTTGATGGCTGAAACCGTGACCGCTTCTGATTTCACGGATCTGTTTTCCCCAAGCGCCATAAAGTTCTACTCTGGCACCGATTCCGTTTATATTGCTTTGAACTCCTTTTAAGTTGATTTTTATCCAATTGTTAGCATTTGGCGTGCTGTAATAAACTGAGCTGGCAAATTGTATATCTAAAAAACCATCATTGTTCAAATCACCTATACCGCCTTCGCTGACGCCGATGTCATATCCTGTAAAAGTCAAATTTCCGTTGTTTAGATAAAGTTCCTTGCCATTTTGCCAAAGGAAATCGATGAAACCGTCGTTGTTAAAATCGGCAGCTTGGATTTCCCAAGAACCTACTTGAGGGGCAATTCCTGTAGAAGCATAAATGTCTGTAAAAGTGCCGTCGCCGTTGTTTCTGTAAAATTTATTGGTGTCAGAAATATTAGAAAGCAAAAAATCCATGTCGCCGTCATTGTCAAAATCTTCGATGGAAGTTGACCACGATTGGGCTCCGTCGTTTACGCCAGCTTGCGCACCGACTTCTGTGAAAGTGCCGTTTCTATTATTTCTATAAAGCAGATTAATTCTTTGCTGATCGCCAATTGGGGCAGAAGCGCGGCATTTTGCCAAATACATGTCTTGGAAGCCGTCATTATTATAATCTGTCCAAATAGAAGCATAATTTCCTCCGACAGGCAAAGTTGGGAAGAAATTAGTATCAAGGACAAGATTGCCGCCTCCATCATTTCTAAAAACTAGGCTTTGTGAGGTATCATGACAAGCGAATAAGTCTAGATTTCCATCATTATTGATGTCAATGAAATTAGTTCGCTGTGTAAAAATCCCCACATTATAACGGACTTCAGTAAAAGTTGTACCTGTATTTTTCACTACAGTAATTCGGCTGTTGCTTCCAAAAACCAAGTCATTGAAACCGTTTTTGTCATAATCGCCTGAAGCAATACTCCATCCCGGAAGCGCTGCTAAATTTGGAAGAGAATAAATAGCTGAACTGAAGCCTCCGGCAGGCAATTGCGTCAAAACCGTCATTTGGTTGGCCTGAACCGTCACAATATCATCGAGATAATCGCCATTCATGTCTGTCACACAGCAAATTGTAGCATTTGAAGAAATAGGCTGTGCTGTAAAATTTATCGGAGGTTCTACATAAGGGCTTTCAATCAATTGCGCTAAAAAAGCACTGTTGTTCCATCTATTGTCAAAAGCAATATAATATGTGGTTCCAGCCATTGCTAAAAAATCTTTTGTAGAAAGCAAGCCATTGTTCAAGACGCCGCTGTCGTCATCGCCCGTGTAGCAGATAAGATTAGAACAAGTTCCGGTGTAAATATGAAATCGTGTATCTCCAAAGTTTTGCGAAAGGTCTGTGGTTAGCGTAACTAAATGATTAGTGGTCGGAGTATAAGTATACCATTCTGCATTGTTGGAAGCGCCATTTTCTGCACAATAGATAGTTGGTCCGGTTCCATTTACAAGCCCAACACTAAAAAATCCAGCCGTAATCGGTAAAGCTGTCTCGCACTGATTTTGTGCATGAGAAAAGAAAACTTGCAACAATAAAAAGAGAAATGTAATTTTTTTCATAAGCTTGGTAAAGTTTGGTTATAATAGATTTTGGGTAAAATAAAAAGGATGCCATTGCGGCATCCTTTTTTAGATAATTATTCTTTTATGAATTTTTGAGAATATTTAGTGCCGTCAGCATTTTTCAAAACCAGTATGTAAGTGCCAGTTGCTAAATTTTGAACGTTGATAGTGTTTTCATTTATTGCTGGCTGTGAAGATAATCTGCCATTCAAGTCGAATATTTGTGCTTCTGTTATTTCTGAAGCAGTATTTTTTAATTGTATGTTGATTGTGTTTTTTGCAGGATTTGGATATAAAGAAAATAAGGTGTTTTGATTTTCAGCAACACCCAAAGTGCTTGATTCTGTTATTGAAATGGCTTGGTTTATTGCAGGATTTAATACGGTATCAACAATTCCTGAAGGCCATTTGATCACAATTTTTGTAATAGCTGTTGCCGTTCCGATTCCAAAATGCGCATTTAAAGTGCTTTGCTGGCTGAAACCGCTTCCGCTTCTGATTTCGCGACTTTGTTTTCCCCAAGCGCCATAGATTTCTACTCTCGCGCCGATTCCATTTCCATTACTTGTGATTCCTTTTAAGTTTATTTTTGTCCAGTTGTTTCCATTCGGAACATTATAATGCACAAGGCTTCCGTATTGAACATCTAAAAATCCATCATTGTTCAAATCGCCGATACCGCCTTTTCCGAAAGGAAGATCATATCCGGTAAAAGTCAAATTACCATTATTGATGTATAATTCTTTCTCGTTTTCCCATAAAAAATCTATGAAACCGTCATTGTTGAAATCAGCAGCCTGAACTTCCCAAGAACCTACTTCAGCAGCGATTCCTGTAGAAGCATAAATATCTGTAAAAGTGCCGTCGCCGTTGTTTCTGTAAAATTTATTAGTGTCAGAAATATTAGAAAGCAAGAAATCCATATCGCCGTCGTTGTCAAAATCTTCAATGGAAGTTGACCAGGATTGTGCGCCGTCATTTACGCCTGCCAGAGCGCCGACTTCTGTAAAAGTTCCGTTTCCGTTATTTTTATAAAGCAAATTAATTCTCTGCGGATCTCCGACTGGCGCGCCACCACGGCATTTTGCCAAATACATATCTTGAAAACCGTCATTGTTATAATCTGTCCAAATGGAAGCATAATTTCCTCCAACGGCAAGCGTCGGAAAGAATGAAATATCAAAAATCAAATTTCCTGCGCCGTTATTTCTATAGGCGTGGCTTTGCGCAACGTCATGGCAAGCAAATAAATCAAGATGGCCGTCATTATTGATGTCGATAAAATTTGTTCTCTGCGTGAAAATTCCTTGCGGATATTTAACTTCGGTATAGCCAGATCCTCTTCCTCCATTGGATTTTATCAAAGTAAGTCTGCTTCCGCCGCCAAAAACTAAGTCATTGAATCCATTTTTATCAAAATCTCCAGCAGCAATGCTCCATCCTGGCGTTGTAGCAAGAGCTGGAAGCGCATAAACATTGGTTTCAAATCCTCCAGCTGGAAGCTGTGTCAAGATGGTCATTTGGTTTGCTTGAACAGTAACGATATCATCTAAATAATCTCCATTCATGTCGCTTACATTGCAAACGCTTGAAGTTGATGGGATTTGTTGTGATAAAAAGGAAACAGGAGGCGAGGTATATGCAGATTCAATAACTTGTGCAGTAAAACTAGCTGCCGACCATCTGTTGTCAAAGGCAATGTAGTAAGTTATTCCTGCGTTTGCAACGAAATCTGCTACTGAAAGCAATCCATTTCCGATGCTTCCGTTGTCATCATCGCCAGTTACACAAGTAAGATTGTCGCATGTTCCTTTGTATACGTGAAAGCGCGTGTCTTTGCCATTGTTTTCTGCAAGATCGGTTGTTATCTTAACGTTTATATTGATTGGTGAAGTGTAAGAATACCAGTTTGCGCCATTGGCTGCTCCGTTTAGAGTGCAAAATTGCGTAGGGGCTGTTCCTGAAATTAATGGAACATAAACATATCCGCTACTTATCGGCAAAGCTGTCTGGCAAGAACTTTGGGCATTTGCGGTAAAGATTTGCAGAAAGAAAAAAAGCAATGTAATTTTTTTCATGAGATTAGAATTTTACAATTTAGTATAAAGTTTGCTGTTGTGAAAAAGAACTGGATGCCTCATGGCATCCAGTTTTGATAAATTATTCTTTTATGAATTTTTGAGAATATTTTCCTCCGTCAAGATTTTTTAGAACTATTATATAGGTTCCTGCGGAAAGAGATTGAACGTTTATTGCGTTTTCATTTAATTTAGGTTGCAATACTAATCTTCCGTTTAAATCATACACGTTTATGTCTGGAATTTCAGAATTCGTTTGTTTCAATTTTATATTTAAGACATCTTTTGCAGGATTTGGATAGATAGAGAAAAAGCTGTTTTGTGATTCTGCAACTCCCAATGTGCTTTGTTCGACGATTAATGTTCCTTGATTTATAGAAGGATTTAATACAGTATCTACAATTCCGGAAGGCCATTTTATTACTATTTTGTCAATTGCAGTTGCAGTTCCAATTCCGAAATAAGCACTTAATGAACTTTGGTGTGCAAAACCAGTGCCGCTTTTAATTTCACGAATTTGCTTGCCCCAGCTTCCATATAATTCTACTCGAGCTCCGATTCCATTTGAATTGCTTAGAATTCCTTTTAGGTTTACTTTCGCCCAGTTGTTTCCATTTGGCGTATTGAAATAAATCTTATTCTTCATCTGGATATCTAAAAAACCATCATTATTTAAGTCTCCAATACCACCTTGGCTAAAAATTAAGCTATGTCCTGTGAAAGTAAGATTGCCATTATTTAAATAAAGCTGTTTTCCGTTCGACCAGATAAAATCAATAAGTCCGTCATTATTAAAATCACCAGTTTGAACTTCCCAAGACCCAACTTGCGATCCAATTCCAGACGAAGCATAAACGTCAGTGAAAGTTCCGTCACCATTGTTTCTGTATAATTTATTGCTGTCAGAAATATTTGAAAGTAGGAAATCCATATCGCCGTCATTGTCAAAATCTTCTACAGCCGTTGACCAGGACTGCGCGCCATCGTTAACTCCGGCTAAGGCTCCGACTTCTGTAAAAGTTCCATTTCCGTTATTTTTATAAAGCAAATTAATTCTCTGCGGATCTCCGACTGGCGCACCGCCACGGCATTTTGCCAAATACATATCTTGAAATCCGTCATTGTTGTAATCTGTCCAAACGGATGCATAATTTCCACCAACGGCAAGCGTAGGGAAGAATGAAGGCTCAAAAATTAAATTTCCGGCTCCATCATTTCTATAAGCATGGCTTTGCGCAACGTCGTGGCAAGCGAAAAGATCAAGATGGCCGTCATTATTAATGTCAATAAAATTAGTTCTCTGCGTAAAAATTGATTGAGGATATCTGACTTCAGTATATCCGTCACCGACTTCATTGGCTTTAACAATTGTCAGTCTGCTTCCGCCACCTAAGACAAGATCGTTGTATCCGTTTTTGTCATAATCACCTGCGGCAATGCTCCAGCCTGCAGGTGTGGCAAGACCGCCTGCAAAACTGTGCTGGTGTGTTGAAAAACCACCTTCTGGAAGCTGCGTCATGATTGAGATTCCTCCGTTTTCAATTACGACATCGTCAAGATAATCGCCATTCATGTCAACAACACAGCAGACTTCGGTATTTGAAACGATTGTTTGTTGCGAAAAAACAATAGGTGTTGCTGTATATCTTTCTTTGTAATATTGAAAATAAAAGCTGTTCGTATTTCCGTCTACATTTTCAAAAGCTATGTAATATGTTGTTCCTGCTCTGACTTCAAAAGTTTTAGTAGCTAAAAGCCCACTACCAACAATACCTGAATTATCATCGCCTGTATAGCAAGTCAAGTTTCCGCATGTGCCTGTGTAAACCTGAAATCGTGTATCCTTGTTTAGGTTTAAATCTAAATCAGTAGTTAAATTGATAAAAACATTTTCTGATGCTGTAAATTTATACCACTTGGCGCCTGTTGCAGCTCCTGAACCTTCACAGAATATTGCAGGTGCTTGCGAATTAGCATTAATATTAGCTATATAGGCTCCATATAATAGCGATGTTGCGGTAGCACAAGTATTTTGAGCTATTGAAAGCTGAATTCCAAATAATAATGCAAAAACTAAGGGGATTTTTTTCATTGTATTTAGTTGTTAAGTTTATTCTCTGCAGTTTTGGGGTAGCGAGTTGATCCATTGTTTTATGAGTTCTACACCTTCTTCGTGGATTACGGTTCGCCCGATAATTGGCATCATCAGATTTTGTTCGGAGGAATTCATTCGAAGGAACATTTCTGAGCGTTCAGCATTTCCGCCATTGATTACGAAAGGACCATCTTGAACAACAAATAGTGGTGTCATGCACAAGCCTAAAGTGCTCCAGTCAGTATTGCTAAAATTGAAACGTGGCGCTGTATAGTCGCAATGACCGCCGTCTCTGTGGCAATGTGCACAATTAATATCGATATAAGAACGGGCGCGAAGTTCTAAAGACTTGCTCGTGTCGCTCCAATCGACGGTTGATGAGGTTGCGGCAGGCGAATCTGCAGGAATAATGCCTAAGCTTTTCCATTTTGTAATTTGATTCATGCTTGTTCCGTCATAATTGAAATTAGTATTCAAGTTTTGAGGTTTCGGACCAATCGGAATTGTTTTTTCTCCACCAGTCGCATGCGTAGGATTTAGCTTGTGGCAAGTGATGCAATCTGTATAAGAAGGAACTTTATATTCAATTGTTTTTGAAATTCCGTTTTCAGTCCAAGTCACAGGAACAAATATTCCGTTGCCCGAAGTTTCAAGCGTAGCTTCAGTTTGATCGTCATTCCAAACATAATCATAGGCTTGCCAGCCGTCTGATCTTCTGATAAGCAATCGGGTTTCAATTATTTTAGTCGTATTGTTCGGTGCGGCATTGTCAAAATAAAATGTCTTGAGCAAGGCAGTTCCTACTGGAAATTCATATACATTGTCATTTCCATTATAAGTAGCCTGAGTTCCTTTCGGCAGCCAAACGAAGCGTTTTTTATGCGCATAATCTGAAAACAGTGAACTTGCTGGTTCATACGGAATTACATCAAGCGCAGGTTTGTGGTCTTTCAATGCGCCTTCAAAAAATTTATAATCTGATAATTTGGCATAAGGAATTTTAGTCAAATCCACAGATACAGGCGAAAGCGGAATATATTCTGAGTCATTGGAATCATCAGTTCCACAGGAAATAAAGGCAAAAAAGACAAGTAATAGTAGGTATTTATTACTAAAGTAGTTTTGTTTCATAAGGTATTTTGTCAATGATTTAGGAAAAATATTCGTAAATATATGACAAAACATAAAATAAAATAATATTGCCTTAAAATTTATGTGTTAAAATTAAACATAGCTTAATGGCTACAATTTTATTTGAATATTCAACTTTTCTATATTTTTCAACGATTCTTCAGACATGTAATCGAATTTTTGCTCTAATTCTCTATGCTGTTTCTTGAATTCGATGCGTCGCAAAGCTTCACAAAAACGTCTTATTTCTTCTGAATTTATAAGCGTAAGCCTTGGCACGATTACATTTTTTCCTTCATTGTCTTTTGCAACCATCGTGAAATAGGAAGAGTTGCAATGCTTTACTTTCCCAGTTTGGATGTTTTCTGAGGTAACCCTTATTCCAATTACCATTGAGCTGTTTCCGACATAATTTACTGAGGCTTTTAAGGTTACCAATTCTCCAATTTCTATCGGATTTAAGAAATCTACTGTGTCGACAGAAGCGGTTACGCAATAAGATCCAGAAAATTTTGAAGCGCAGGCAAAAGCAATTTGGTCCATTAAAGATAAAAGATACCCACCATGAATTTTGCCGCTGAAATTAGAGTGGGAAGGAAGCATCAATTCTGAAATGCTGATTTTTGAAGATTTTACGGTTTTGAATTCCATTGTAATATTGTTATGTTTAAAGTTCAGTTTCGTCGAGCTCAGCTCTTTTTAATATGTTTTCTGGTAAAGATTTCTTGGCTTTAGCACCCATTTTCTTTAGTTTTTCTACACTTGAGATGATGTTTCCTTTTCCGTCAAAAAGCTTGTTCATTGCACCTTGGTATTCGGTTTTTGCTTCGTCCATTTTCTTTCCGATTTTTACCAGATCATTCACAAAACCTTCGAATTTGTCATATAAAGCGCCAGCTTGGCGGGCAATTTCAAAAGCATTTTCCTGCTGTTTTTGGTTGCTCCACATGCTGTCAATAGTTCTCAAAGTAGCCAAAAGCGTGGAAGGCGTGACGATGACAATATTTTTTTCGAAAGCTTTGTTGTATAACGTAGTGTCCTCATTCAGCGCAATGGCAAAAGCAGGTTCCATCGGAATAAAAAGCAAGACAAAATCAGGACTTTCAATTTGGTATAAATCATGATAATTTTTGGCACTTAATTGCTCCACATGACGGCGGATCGAGCCCACATGCTCTTTCATATGAATTATTCGTAATGTTTCGTCTTCTTCATTTATATATTTTTCATAAGCGACCAAAGAAACTTTTGAATCCACGACCATTTTTTTTCCATCCGGAAGATTGATCACTACATCAGGAAAAACTCTAGAGCCCAATTCATTTGTAAAGCTTTGCTGCACTTCATATTCCCGACCTTTTTCAAGCCCCGACTTTTCTAAAACGCGCTCAAGAATCAGCTCGCCCCAATTTCCCTGCATCTTGCTGTCGCCTTTCAAAGCTTTTGTAAGGTTCAGAGTTTCCTTGCTCATCTGCTCGTTCATTTCACGGAGACCTAATATTTGCTGGCGTAAAGCGGCGTGATAGTCAATGCTTTCTTTGTGCGTATCTTCTACTTTTTTCTCAAACATGTGAATTTTATCCTGAAGCGGAGAAAGTATGTTTTTCATATTTTCTCGATTCTGCTCAGTAAATTTTGTAGTTTTTTCTTCTAATATTTTATTGGCAAGATTTTCAAATTCCTTCGTGAATTTTTCTTGGAGCTTTTCTACTTCTTGCTTCTGTTCTTTATTGCGTTCCCAAAGATTATCAAAATCAGCTTCTTTTTTGGAAAGCTGAATGGCTAAGACTTCTTTTTCATTTCTGAAATTTTCTCTTTCTAAAGTAATTTGTTGGATTCCTTTTTCAATAGCTAGTTTCTCTTGCTGGTATTGCAATTTTAGCTGGTCAATTTGGGAAAGGAGTCCATTCGCTTTTTCTTCAAGAGTAGCTTTGGCAGATTTTATATTAGCAGAAAATAGTGCTTTTCCAATAATAATCCCAACAGCCAATGCAATTGTAAAAGTTATGATATTAATTATAGTTTCGTTCATGTTGAAATAGTAGGTTTATTGAATCCTGCTCCTAAAGTAAAAAATCTAATCATAAAATTATAATTATTGAAAATTTGTCTCGTTTTTAGAATTAAATTTTTTTATGTAAATTCTTGTTAAATAAAAAATTTATTCGCAATATTATCTAATTTACATTTTAAAGAATATAGTGTCAATTGTTAAAAAAAGATCTAATTGTGTCTTTAGAATGTATTATTTAATGAATAATTCAAAATATGTCTAAAATCAAATCTTAAAAAATTTTGCAAAATTAAAATTAATAACTATATTTGAGTTTAATAAAAAAACTATTACAATATGAAAAAAATTTACTTTAACAATTTCAAAAAAGGATTTTTCTTTTTTATGACATTATTGGCAACGGGATTTTCAGCCCATGCGCAATTTCCAGCTCCTTACTGTAACGTGACTTTTACAAGTGGCGTTGAGCCTATAACATCTGTTCAGTTTGCAGGAATTACAAACACGTCTCCTGCAGCTATTGGCGGAACGGCTCTTGAGAATTTTACAGCAATCACAGGTACTGTACTTGCCGGATCTTCTTATCCTATTACGCTTAAAGGGAATGCAGACGGTACTACATTTATTAACTATTACAGAGTGTATATTGACTGGAATCAAAATAATTTATTTACTGATGCTGGTGAATCTTACGATATCGGTACTATCACTGGTAGTACAGGTGTAGATGCTCTTTTTGTTACAAGCAATATTGCAGTTCCTTCAACAGCGCTTGCAGGAAATACTAGAATGAGAGTTATGAAAAGATTTAATGCTTATCCAACTGGGCCTTGTCAAACAGGAACTGGATATGGCCAAGCTGAAGATTATACTTTAACTGTTGTTGCTGGTGCTGATTGTACAGGTACTCCAACTGTTGGAGCGGCTACTGCTTCAGTAACTGGTGCTTGCGCATCTGTTGCTTTTACTCTTACTGCTGCTATCACACCAACTCCAGGTTTGTCTTACCAATGGCAATCTTCAACAGATGCTGGTACTACTTGGGTAAACTTAGGTACTGCTCAAACATCTGTTAATTATAGTGTTGCTAGCCAATCTGTAGCTACTTCTTATAGAGTAGTTGTTACTTGTACAGCTAGTACTTTAAGTGCAACTTCAGCTGCTGTAGCTGTAGCTCAAAATCCTTACACAAATTGTTATTGCACTAGCGCATTCAACATGAATTGTACTGATGGTGACGTTATTACAAATGTACTTTTTGGAACATTAGATAATACATCTGCTTGTGGAAATGCAACAACTGGTTATACTAGTTATTTGACTACAGTAACACCTCCAGTAGTGCGTCTTGGAGATGTGGTTGATGCTTCTGTAACAGTCGGACCTTCTGCAGATGGTTGGTTATATGAGTCAGTTGGAATCTGGATTGATTTCAACCACAATGGAGTGTTTGATGCTTCAGAATATACTTATGTTGGAACAGGATTAGACGAAGCAATTTCTGCTACGGTTACTATTCCTACAACGGCATTGACAGGACAAACAAGAATGAGAGTTGTTTTAGCGGCTTCTACAGCAGCTGGATTCTCTACAGCTTATTCTTGTGGATCTCTTGCTGCAAATAATAACTATGGAGAAATGGAAGATTACTTAATTGATATTCAACCAGCACTAGCAACACCAGGATTTAATTCTTCAAACTTTGCTATGTATCCAAATCCAACTACAGGACTTGTAAATATTAAATTCGGAAATCCAACAGCGGTAAATGCAATCAATGTATATTCAATCTCTGGACAATTAGTATTCTCTAAACAATTTAATACATCTTCAGATAACTATTCTATCGATTTGCAAAAAGCTTCAACAGGAGTTTATATCGTTAAAATTGAAACTGAAAACGGTACTCAAGTTAACCGTTTGATCAAAAACTAATCAACTTTAAAAAGTTTTTTATAGAAAAAGCCCGCTCATTTGAGCGGGCTTTTTTATTGGCTAAATAGAAGCACTGATGATTTTAAAATGTTAAAATCTTTAGAAATCGTGCATTTCATCGATTATTTTGAACTTTCATCGACTAATTTTCGTATATAAATACATTAACTATACTATTGTATAAAAATTGCAAGATATGTCAAAAGTTCAATCACTAAGAGAAATTAAAAGATCTCGTAAAAACTTAGCGTTTTTTACAAACATCTTAATTAAGTGTTTTAAAATTTTCTTTAGATCTGACAAAAGCATTAAAATGATTCATGCAAGTTTTTCAAACAAACAAGTTGGCAATACTGCAATAATCAAATTTAGATTTAGAAATGCTTTATGGTATGAATTTGAAAATGTAAATACTGATAAAAGAGAATTTATGATTTCAAAACCTACTTTTTCTGAAAAACGTGTGCTTATTGTGCACGGGCTATTCAGAACAAAGAAATATATTTTGACCTTTGACGAGACAAATCAGGTTGGGAAAAGAATTAAATTTTGTCAAGCCGCGGAAAAATTCAAAACACAAGATGAAGAGGATTCTTATCCTTCGGCTGTTTTAGTCAGAAATTAATTTGAAATGATGAAAATTTCCACTAAATTTAGGAGATAAACTTAATTGTCTTTTAAATGGAACTACAAAATTTCAAAAACCATATCAGATTTTATATTCCGCATCATTTTATCTTTTATCCCGTGATGCTTATTTTGCTTGTCGTAAGCATTTATTTTAGCTTTTCAGACGAAAACCTCCGAACGGTTTGGATTTTTATAAGCATTTTAAACCTCGCAATTACGCTGCTTTCTTTCATGTTGCGACAGCATTATGCTTTGACTCTTCAAGATAGGATTGTCAGATTAGAATTGCGCTATCGCTACTTCACATTGACCAACAAAAGATTAGAAATCTTAGAAAATCAGCTTTCAGACAGTCAATTATTCGCCCTGCGTTTTGCTCCAGATGAAGAACTGGAAAATCTTGTAAATAGTGCTATTTCAGAAAATCTTTCAGCAAATGCTATTAAAAAGAGCATAAGAAATTGGCTCGCCGATAAGCAGCGAGTATAATTGAAGAACTTTAACAAACAATTCACGCAGTCTTTTGGGTTTGGAATTTAGCGATTTGTAAATTTACTATAGGCGATTACTTACTTAAATTAACAAAAACAACTAAATATGTTTACAACTCACTGGTCAATTGACCCCGATCACTCAAACATTGACTTTAAAATTCGTCATTTGTTGATTTCGCATGTTTCTGGTTCGTTTAAGATTTTTAACGGAAAAATGTCTACAGCAAACGACAATTTTGAAACTGCTCAAATTAATGTCTATCTCGATGTTTATAGTTTTGATACTAACAATATCGAGCGTGATGAGCATATAAAATCAAAAGAGTTTCTAGATGCAGATAATTTTCCTGAGATTAAATTTGAATCAACAAGCCTGAAAAAGATTCATGGAGACGATTATAAATTAACTGGAAATATTACCATAAAAGGAGTCACAAAAGAAGTTGAGCTCGACGCTGTTTTTGGTGGGCAGGCAAAAGACGGTTTTGGGAAAATGAAAGCCGGTTTTGAAATTTCTGGTAAATTACACAGAAATGACTTCGGAATTCAAGCAGAAGATGTAAACGAATCTGGAAGCCTTGTCATCGGTGAAGAAATAAAAATTCACGCCAATATAGAATTTGATAAAGAAGAAGACTGATTTTTAATTATAAGTAAAAACCAGACTGCAAAGTCTGGTTTTTTTATTCCTATTTATCATCATCTAAATTCATGTTACCGCGATCTTTCTTGTTTTCAGGATGTCCTGAAGGATAACGATTCGGGTCTGTATCTGAGTTTTTATCTCTATTTTCAGGATTCTTTTTGCTCTTTAAATCTTCACCAGAAGTTGTTTCTTCTGAATCATAATTGTCTACATCACGAGCTCTTTTTACCACGTCAGCATTTCCGTCTTGGTCTTTATCAACTTCGGTTTTCAACTTTTCTGTGGAAGGATTATAATTATCCGGAAGATTTTTACCGCTGAAACCTTCGTTTGGCTCACTATTGCCTTTGTCCTGCTCGCCATTCCATTTTTTATTTTCTAAATCTTTATTGCTTTCTGATGGTGTCATAATCTTTGGTTTTTAATTCTATAGTTAATTTACAGCTATAAAATCGCAAATACTATTGGTTTAACATTGCTTTAATTTCTAGTAAAATTCAAAAGGATAATAGTATTTTTGCCCAAAATTAGTCCATGTCAAATCACAAGCATTTCATAATCCACAAACCTTACGGCTATCTGAGCCAATTTATTTATGAATTGAAACGCAATAAAAAGCTTTTGGGAGAACTGCACGATTTTCCAGAAGCAACAATGGCAATTGGTCGCTTGGATGAAGATTCAGAAGGATTGTTGCTTTTGACCACTGACGGAATGATGAGCGAAATCGTCAGAAGCAAAAAAGTCAGCAAAGAATATTACGTTCAAGTGGACGGGATTATTACAGACGAGGCCATCGAAAAACTAAAATCTGGAGTTGAAATTGGCTTTGACGGACGAAAATATATTACGATTTCTTGTGAAGCTTTTAAGATTGAAATACCAAATTTTGCACCTCGCTCTAAGAAAATTAGAGACGAAAGACACGGCCCGACAAGTTGGCTTTCAATCACTTTAAACGAAGGAAAGTTTCGGCAAGTTCGCAAAATGACTTCTGCCGTAGGATTTCCAACGCTGAGGTTGGTTCGCGTAAGAATCGGAAATATTCATTTGAATGATTTGAAATCAGGAGAAGTAATTGAAGTTGAGAAATTAGAAATTTAAACCAAAATAAGCATGTTGAATATAGTTTTAGTAGAACCAGAAATTCCGAATAATACAGGAAATATCGGTCGTTTGTGCGTGGGAACCGGAAGCAGATTGCACTTGATCCATCCTTTCGGATTTCAAATTACAGATAAAAACCTGAAGCGTTCAGGCCTTGATTATTGGGTGCATTTGGATTGGTTTGAATATCAAAATGTAGAAGAATGGATGGCAAAAATTCCTGATTTATCAAGAGTTTTCTTGTTCAGTTCCAATACTGAGAAATCTTATTTGAAACAAGAATTTCAAGACGGCGACTGGCTGGTTTTTGGAAAAGAATCGGTTGGTTTGAGCCAAGAAGTTTTAGCAAAATTCGAAAATCACTTAAAGATCCCGATTTCTCCTTTGGTGAGAAGTTATAATCTGGCAAACTCAGTTGCTTTTGCCATTGGCGAAGCTAAAAGACAGATTGAATTACTATAATCATTGCTATGAAAGTTGAAATTACTGTTGATAAAGCAATCTTAAAAGGCAAATTAATGCTAATCATTTTGCCTGCTATTGTTTTTTTAGGTTCCATAGCAATTCTTTGTTTTTTAGGGCAATATGATGATTTTGGGGGTTATATTTATCCTTTCTCAATTATTTTTGGGTTTGTATTGTGTTGGTTGACTTGGAGTTTTATGATTACAAAATGGCAAATTTGGGCATTTGAAAATGTTAGAAATGTTCATGAACTTAAAAGAAAAGGGATACAACACAAGCTGATTTGGAAAGACAAAAGTTTCTTCGCAAAAACAGAAATCAGAACGTTTGAAGACAAGGAAAAATTAAAAAGAATTGAAAAGAAATTTTTAGTCAAGGATGTTTATCATGATGATATTTCAGTTCCAAAAGAAACGCAGATTTTTTATTCAAAAGTTCAAACTTATTTTGGACTAATAATTTCAGCAGTCATGATTTTTGCTGGAATTTATGTTTTATTGAAGGAACAAATAATAGGATTAGTATTTTTTCCGCTCGCTATTTTCTTTATATACAAGGAAATTAAAAAAATGCAAGATAAAAGTGCACAAATAAAGATTAGTTCAAAAGGAATTACACTCAAAAACATTTTTTATCCTTGGGGAAATATTTATAATGAAAATGTAATTGTTGAGCATAGAGGAAAGCATGTCGAGCATTATTTGTCGTTTGAAACAGATTTAGAAAGACCAACAATTTCTATAAATATGCTGGGAACGAGTATTAGAAAATTAGAAAAGCTTCTTCAAGTTTACAGAGTTAGATATGAAAAAGGACTATAATTAGCCTCTATAATTGCTGATATAACGATAAAAAGAACCTAAAATTATATTCACAGACCGATCCATAGAAGGTTTTACTTCCTCGAAACCTTCTTTTAATTTTCCTTCTGACGTAAAATAATCAGCCATCGTCGACTCAAGAATTGTCTTTTTGGTATGGATTTCGGTAACCTTAAAACTAACCGAATATTTATTGCCCGTTTTCACAATTTTCAGCTGGTATTTTACTTTATGAGGAAAACTTTCACCGCGATTTGTATACAAAAAAGCATTGTCTCTAAAAGCATCAATCGTCAATGAATTTGCAGTCAATTCAGTAATATCATACTCTCCGCGAGAAAATTCGCCAATCCAAAGATTTGTACCATCAATAAACTTTTCGTCTGTCATCGGCTTGATGGTTTCTTCCACCGGAGGAAAAGTTCCGTTTGGCAAAAGTTCTGATTTTGACTGTCCGAAGGAAAGAATCGTAGTGAAAAGTAATAGAAAGGTGTAAAGATTTTTCATGATTTAGCGCTTGAGTCCCTAACAAAGATAGCGCATGAAATTCTTATTTTATAAGTTCTTAAAGATAAATTTAGCTTTTTCTTGGTCAAAAGTGATGTTTTCGTCTTCAAACAAAGAATTTAAAATTCCATCCTTAATTAAGTTTTCGGGACTATCTTGAACCGCTTTTTGAGCGTTCATGACAATCATTTCATCGCTCAATTGCAAAGCCAAATCCAAATCATGGGTTGAAAATAAAATAGCTTTGTTAGTTTCTAAAGCTAGTTTTTTCAATAATTTCAGCAACGAAACTTTGTGTAGCAAATCCAAATGCGTAGTTGGTTCATCTAAAATAATCAAAGGCGTATCTTGAGCCAAAGCGCGTGCAACAAGAACTTTCTGCAGTTGTCCGTCGCTGATTTCATAATGTTTTTTCGCAGATAGAGAACTAATCTGGGTCAACTCAAGCGCTTCATTTACTTTAAGAATATCTTCAGAAGTTAATTTGTCAATCCAATTCGTATAAGGCTGTCTTCCCAAAGCTACTAATTCAAAAACAGTCAAGTTGCTTGGGGGTAAATTTTCTGTCAAAACGATGCTCAACTGTTGCGCCAATTTCATCGGATTAAACTTGGAAATAGATTCTCCATTCAAAATCACATTTCCTGACAAAGGTTTTTGGATTCCTGTTAAAGTGCGCAATAACGTTGATTTTCCGATGCCGTTTGCACCAATTAAAGCGATTAACTTGCCAGCATTTAAGGAAATAGAAATAGCCGAAGCAATAATATTCTTTCCTTTTTTGGAATCATAGCCAATTTGCAGATTTTCTGAATAAAGTATCGTTTTTCCCTTTTCCATTACATCATGAATTTACGTTTTCTGACTAAGAGCCAAACCACGATTGGCGCTCCGATAATTGAAGTTATGGCGTTGATTGGCAGCGTGAAATCGCTTCCAGGCATTTGTGCGACGGTATCGCAGATCAGCAAAATTATAGCGCCTAAAAGCAACGTGCTCCAAAATAAAATATAATGACTGCTGGTTTGAAAAATCATTTTTGCAATATGCGGCACGGCCAAACCGATAAACGCAATCGGGCCGGCAAAAGCGGTAATGCTTCCGGCTAAAATGCTGGTTGCGATAATTATCAGCAAGCGTGTCTTCTTGAAATTGATTCCTAAGCTTTTAGCATATTTTTCTCCTAGCAACAAAGCATTCAGAGGTTTTATGCAGAAAGCGCTCAAAAGCAAGCCGATAAAACAGCAGATTGCGAGAATCAAGATGTTTGTCCAAGACTGATTTCCTAGGCTTCCGAGTGACCAGAAAGTGAACTTTTGCAATTCTTCCGCAGCACTGAAATAGCTGAGCACTCCGATTATTGCATTGGTGAAACTGCCGAACATTAATCCGACAATTAAAATTGCCATGGTATCTCGAATTTGTTGCGAGACCGCCAAAACTGCCAATAAAACTAACGAGCTTCCCAAACATGACGCCAAAACCATTCCATACGAAGAAAGGAAAAATTGGCTTAAAAATGTTGGGGCAAAACCTGAGCCTAAAATCACGAATGCGACGCCCAAACTCGCTCCTGAACTCAAGCCCAACACATCTGGTCCGGCCAATGGATTTCTGAATAATGTCTGCATCAATAAACCGCTGACCGACAATCCCATTCCGACTAAAATGGCTACAAAAGCTTTCGGGAAACGGTAATTCCAAAGGATAATTTCCCAAGAATTTTTGCTCGCCTGACCGCCAGAAAGCGAACTTACAATATCTTTCATAGGAATATTTACCGAACCCAGACTGATGTTCAGCAGAAAGCAGATTACCAATAAAAGTAGCAATCCGATGAAATAAATTGTATGTTTCTTATTGTTCAAAATTTCCTATTTTAATCTCTCAAAAAAGTATAATTCATGATCTTTCAAAGCTTCGGGATGCATGATTTTTATCAAGTCTTTCAAAATCAAATCAGGTCGGTTTGGCGCTAATTCATAATATAAAACACCGCCTGTTTTTCCTTTTTTAGTACTGAAAGAATATACCTGTTTGTTTCTAAAAGCTTTAAAATATTTATAATTCGGGTTTGCATCTGACATTTCTTTCAAAGACGTAAACTGCGCCGGGCCAATCCAGAAATCAGCATTTTCAGCTTTCTCTAAAACGGCTTCAAAAGACAGCGAAAGGCTTCCGGTTTCTGGCGTTTCCTCCCAAAGATATTTCGCTCCGGCATCTTTTAAGAACAAAGAACCCCAGCTTTTTCCGCCTGGCAAATACCATTGGTCTTGATAAATAGCACCGCTGAAAACCGTTGGAAACGACTTTATGGTTCTCACCAAAGCCAAAGAATTGGTGTACTCTTTTTCTACTTTGTCAAATTCAGAATTGGCTTTGTCATCCAAGTCATATAATGCTCCAAAAAACTTAATCCATTCGGCTTTTCCAAGAGGCGATTGCTCTGTCCAGTCACCGTTATATAAAACTTTCAAGCCACTTTTCTGTAAATTTGTGTAGTCTTTATTATTGTCATCAATGCTATAGCCGACGACTACTTCGGGTTGTAAATCAATCAAAACTTCAGTATTTAGGTTTTGATTGATACCAACTTCTTTTACTTTTTTAGCCTCAATCAAAGCCCTGGTTTTGTCTGAAGAAATATAGCTTGTGTTCGGAAAACCGACAAGCGTATTCTCAACACCAAGCATTTCTAAGGAAGGAATGTGCGTCGTCGAAGTCACCACGACTGATTTTATCGGAACCTGAATTTGCGTATAATTTTTCAAGCTGTCAGGAACAGAAACTTCTTTTTTATGCAAAATATAAGTGAATGCCTTCTTCGCGTCTGGCCACGGATTAGAAACTTTTACGATAGAAAAATCAGCATATTTATAGATTTCTAAACCTTTTGCGTAGCGTACAGCATTTTCTGCTTTTGATTTGGAAACAGCTTCTGTTGCTGTGTTTTCTTTGCAAGAAACTGCAAATAATAAGAATAAAACTGCCGTATATTTTAAGAAGAATGGTTTCATAAAAAAGTTTTTGTGAAGACCGCAAAGATAAAAGTTATTGTGCTGTACCGACATTTGGTTTGAATAATTTTGATTTTATAAAATTTAAAAACTATCGAAATTTGAAAAAACAGCACCCTGAAAACTGCAGTTGACAGGGCAAAGCAAGATTGATTGGAGGAATCAACTGCAATTGTCACCTTCTAGCAAGATTTGAAGAAGAATTTTCACTTTAATAACTCCTTCATATAAAATTCAATAAATCCATTTTTCATAATTTTTAAGCTGGTATGGCTATAAAAAATGCATTTTTATTAAAAATTCAATCTTATCCTTTATATTTGCATTCGAATTGAGGTTGTGATTTTAATTATCGTAAATCACATTAAAAGGGAATTTGGTTCAAAACCAAAGCTGTTCCCGCAACTGTAAGCTATCAAGCTCGCTGTTATCTACAAACCACTGTTTGAAATTTATGATTTCAGATTTTATGATTTAGGAGTTTCTTAAATCTAAAATTCTAAATCTAAAATTAAAATGGGAAGGTAAACAGCAAGACGCAAGCCAGGAGACCTGCCTTTTTTCTTAATCAACATCAAACCTTCGGGAAAAAAGGTTTAGAAATTATGACTTTTAAAAAGCTATTTTTAGTTGCTATTTTCTTCGTATGCCAATTTGTTTTGGCACAAAACGACAGCATCCACTATTTAAAAACGGTTGAAATTTCAGACTTGCAGTTGAAAAATTTCTCTGATTCGCAGTCTGTGCAACAACTTTCCGATTCTATTATAAAGAAAAATCAGGCGTCGCTGACTTCGCTTTTGAACTACAATACCGTGATTTATTTTAAAGAAAACGGTTTGGGAATGGTTTCTTCGCCCTCTTTCAGAGGAACCACAGCGCAGCAGACGGCGGTAATTTGGAACGGAATCAATATCAATTCACAACTTTTAGGACAGACCGACTTTAACACCATCACGACCAGAGATTTCAAAAACATCACTGTTCGCGCGGGCGGAGGAAGTTCGATTTATGGAAGCAGCGCCATCGGCGGAAGCATTCACCTAAATAATGATTTGAGTTTTAAGAAGGAATTTTCGAATGAAATTCGCTTGAATTATGGCAGTTTTAATACAATTGGAGCCAATTATAAAGTAAATGTTTCTGATGAAAGATTCAGCTTGCAGGCCAGTATTACTAGAAATAGTTCTGATAACGATTATGATTATGTCGATTCTGAGGATAAGAATCTGAACGGAGAATATTACAATACGACTTTTAATATTGCGGCAGGTTATAAAATAAATGACAATAATTACTTGAAATTATACAGCCAAGTTTTTGATGGCGAAAGGCATTTTTCTTTAATTTTTCCTTCGGAGATTAAAACCAAATACCAAGATTTAAACAGCAGGAATCTTTTAGAATGGGATAGCTTTTTCGGAAAATTTACTTCGAAAGTTAAAGTGGCCGCGTTGAAAGAAAGGTATAAATATTTCGGCAACATTAACTCTGACACCTATACTTTTGGGGAGGTAAAGACTTATATCGGCAAGTATGACCTTTTTTTTGATATAAATAATGCTATCAAACTGAATGCGATTTTTGATTATACGCAGAATAAAGGCGACGGATCGGATATTAAAAACGAGCAGCGAAACATTGGCTCTGGAAGCTTGCTTTTTAAGCATATTCTAACTTCGAAATTCACTTACGAATTTAGCGTTCGCAAAGAAATTACAAACAATTACAAAAGTCCGGTTTTGTTTTCTGTGGGAACGAACTTTGTCGTGACTGATTTTTATACGCTGAAATTAAACGGTTCAAAAAACTTCAGGGTTCCGACTTTCAATGACTTGTATTGGCAGCCTGGCGGGAATGAAAACTTGAAGCCAGAATCTTCTTATCAGGCAGAATTGGGCAATGATTTTCACTTTAAAAACTTCAAGATTTCTTTGACAGGATATTATATCGACATTAAAGACATGCTTCGCTGGATTCCGACAGGTTCTTTTTGGTCGCCGCAAAACACGCACAAAGTGAGGACTTATGGCGGAGAAGCCATTTTAAATTGGAACAAAAGTATTGGTAACCAACGTTTTGAATTCAACGCAACTTACGCTTACACGGTTTCTGAAGATATGGAAATGAAGAAACAGCTGATTTATGTGCCTTACCACAAAGCGACTTCTTCGGTGGGGTATTCTTGGAAAAAGTTCACTGCGGATTACCAGTTTTTGTATAACGGAGAAGTATTTACGCGCTCTGACAACAACTCAAAATACAACGTTTACGCTTATTTGGTGAGCAATGCTTCAGCAAGCTATGACTTTGGGAAGACGAATTCTTATACTTTAGGGTTTCAAGTTTTGAATCTTTATAATGAAAATTATGCGAGCGTCGAAAACCGTTTCCTTCCTGGAAGAAATTATAATATGTACTTAATTCTAAAATTTTAAGATATGAAAAAGATGAATAGATTATTTTTTGCAATTCTTTCTTGCTCGATTTTTCTAGCTTCTTGTAGCGATGATAATAGTGTCGATGAAGGCGAGGTTTCTCTTGGTCAATATGAAGATGGCGTTTTTGTTTTAAATGAAGGCAATAGCAATCCGACGAGTGCTTCAGTTTCTTTTATCAGCAATAGCGGCGTGCTTGAAAACGATGTTTTTTCGAATGTAAATCCGGGTCAGGTCAGCACGGGAAGCTATCTTCAGTCTATGTTTTTTGATGATAATAAAGCTTTTATTATTTCTGGCCAGGCTAATAAAATTACGATTGTAGATCGTTATACGTTTAAATTTATTGCAAAATTGGATGCCAATTTTACCAATCCAAGATATGGCGCAGTTGTAAACGGAAAGGCATATGTAACAAACGCTGGAGCTGATTGGGGTGATGCTAGCGATGATTTTTTAACGGTTATCAATCTTTCCGACTATTCAACAAGCAAAATTGCAATAGGAAATTGGTGTGAAAAAATCATTGAAGAAGACGGAAAAATTTACATCATTAACGGATATTACGATTCTGGAAGCGCAATTTCTGTATTCAATCCGAATACCAATGCGGTTGAAAAAGTGATTGAATTAGGCTTTTTACCGACTTCAATTGAGGAAGAAAATAATATTTTATATGTAGTCGGCCCAGGGAAATTGGCAAAAATAAATTTAACAAATAATACAGTTGCAGCATCTGTGAATCTTCCTGCTAGTGCTAAAAACTTGGATATTGATAACAATAAGATCTATTTTACTGTAGCCAATGCGGTTTATGAAATGCCGACAAATGCTACTACAGCGCCAACTGCGCCAATTTTTTCATATCAATCAAATTCTGAATTTGGCGCAATGTATGGATTTGCGGTAAAAGATGACAAGATTTATATTGCTGACGCAGGAGATTTTGCTTCAAACAGCAAAGTTTATATCTATTCACTAAACGGATCGCTGCTAAAAACAATTCTGACAGGCGTTGGCCCAAACGGATTTTACTTTAACTAATTATATCTCAAATTAAATTTTAATGAAAAAAAATTACAATCTTTTTACGATTTTCTTAAGCTTGGCGCTTTACATTTCAAGTGTTACGACTTTTGCTCAGGCTACTTTTACAAACGGTGTTTTTGTGCTTAATGAAGGCGGTTTTGGTTTAGAAAATGCTTCTGTCTCTTTTATCGGGCAAGATATGGTGCTTCAAAATAATATTTTTGCAATGGTAAATCCAACGCAAGGATCATTGGGAGATACTGCGCAGTCGGTTGCCATCAACGGCGATTATTTGTATGTGGTTAATAATGGTTCTGAAGATATAAAAGTAATTAACAGCACTACATTTCAATATGTTGCGACTATCACCAACAGCGTAGAATATCCTAGATATATTGCGTTTTATGACGGAAAAGCTTATGTTACAAATTGGGGAGCTGGCGGTCCAAACGATCATTATGTAGCGGTTTATAATCTGGCTGATAACAGTTTATTGACTACAATCCCTACGGGTTCTGGCATTGAGCGAATTCTAGAAATCAATGGAAAATTATATGTTGCGCATCAAGGAGGTTATGGATATGGAAATACAATTTCTGTGATTGATCCAGCGACAAATACAATTACTGGGACAATTAATGTAAGTGATGTGCCAAATTCTATGGCTGAAAAAGATGGATTTTTATACGTGCTTTGCGGTGGCGTACCTTCTTGGGCTCCAGACTTAGATGAAACTTTTGGCGCATTATTAAAAATTAATGTCACGACAAATACTGTTGTGAGCCAGATTGACCTTCCAAATATGCATCCTTCCAACTTGAAAATTGACGGAAATGATTTATATTATACTGTTGATTCTCACATTTTCAAAACGAGCGTTACGACTTCAACTTTGCCAACTACGCCACTAATTGATTTAGAACCACAAGGCGCTTATGGAATTTATGGCATGGATATTATCGATAATAAGATTTATATCGGAGATGCTTTAGGATATATTACTGACGGAAAAACCTATGTCTATTCAACTTCAGGAACTTTGCTTAATACTTACACTGTTGGTTTCTTGCCAAATGCTTTCCTTAAATCAAAACAAGCTCCTTTGAGTACGGGAGATTTTACAAAAAATACAGTTTCACTTTACCCAAATCCGGCAAGCAATGTTTTCTTTCTGACTACTGATAAAAATGCAAAAGTAAATCTTTATGATATCTCAGGAAGATTGGTAAAAACGCAAAATTATACGGCTAACGGAATCGATGTTTCTTCTTTAAATTCAGGACTTTATATGGCTGAAATCATAATCGATGAAACTAGAGAAGTTCAAAAAATCATCATCAAATAAATCATGAAATCAATTTTATCACTATTGCTTTTAAGCGCTGCAACAATTTCTAGTGCGCAGACTTATCCGCCAGATGCAGGCCAGCCGGGATCGACAGCAATTACTCCGACAGACAGTCGTTTTGTGGCTTGGGCGACTGGTGCAACGGTGGAAAGAGGCTTTGTAAATATTTCTAATCCATCTTTAGTCGTAAGTGGAAGCAATCTAGCTTCTTATGGAGTTCCTGCAAACGCAATTGGTCCAGTAGACGGTTCGCTTGTAAGCCTTGGCGATCACGGAACGGCGGTTTTGACTTTTGCAACTCCTATTACAAACGGAGAAGGTTTTGATTTAGCAGTTTTTGAAAATGGAGGACCTTTCTTTTTAGAACTTGCTTTTGTGGAAGCCAGTTCTGACGGTGTGAATTTTTTCAGATTTCCAGCACATAGCTTGACACAAACAGCGACGCAAATGGGAAGTTTTGGAACGCCATCTGCCGTGAATTTGAATAATTTGGCAGGAAAATATGGTGGCAACGGAACGCCGTTTGATTTAAGCGATATTCCTAATAATCCATTGCTAGACAAAGAAAATATTACGCATATCAAAATAGTTGATGTAGTCGGAAATATTGACCCACAGTATGCTACTTATGACAGCTTTGGAAATATTGTGAATGAATCTTGGCCGACACCTTTTAATTCTTGCGGTTTTGATTTGGATGCTGTTGGCGTAATCAACCAGAAAATTCTAGGCACAAGCGATTTTGAAAAATCAAATGTGTTCTTGTATCCAAATCCAGCAAGCTACAGAGTTTTTATACATTCAAAAAACGCGGCTGCTATAAAAATTTATGACATTTCAGGAAGATTGGTGACTTCTCAAAAAGGCATCAGCTCAAACGGAATGGACGTTTCTAATTTAAGTAAAGGTATTTATGTTGCCCAAATTACTTCTGAAGAAAAAACAACTTCAGTTCGTTTGGTGATCAAATAAATTTCTATATCCTAATAAAAAAGCCGTCTGGAATTTTCAGACGGCTTTTTTATTTTATTAATTTTCATAAAACTTAATGTTCAGCGTTTCAAACGGAATTTCATCTAAATATAATTCTGTTCCCATCGGCTGCATAGATTTTGAATCTTTTATAGCTTCATAATCTGGTGCAGTATTTTGTATATTTCTTCCAGTTCCTGTAATTTTTTGAATGGCTTTGCTTAATAAGGGCTCGGTCACATTGCCCAAAGCGCCTAGATTTCCCAAATCTTCTTTATATAAATTTTCATCTAATGGTGAAAGTCCTGCTGCATAATCTCCAAAACCAACCGAATTTACAATCTTAAAGCAGATCGGCTGCATTGCATATCTGTGGCTCGAAGATCTTCCGTCTTTGTTAAAACTTGGAGAATCATATAAAGTAATCGAACCAACATTTTTACCAGTAGTTTTATCCCCAATTTGAACTACGCTGATGTGAGGTACTAATCCGTTGATTAACAATTCGCTGGCAGAAGCTGATGCTCTTGAAGTCAAAATATAAACCTTCTGCATATTCAGGCTTTTGATTGCATTTCCATCAATTGAATTTGTAAAACGGTTAATTAGTTTCTCAGGATTATTCGATTGAAAATAAGACTGCACTTTTGAATTCCATTGCTGTTGCGCAAAAATTTGTCCTGTTTTTTGTCCATTAATCATGCTTGCCAATCTGGTGGCCGTATCGACAGAGCCTCCAGAATTATATCTTAAATCGATAATTAAATCAGTCACGCCTTGGCTAGAAAATTCTCCAAAAATATTGTTGAGTTCGTTGTCATATGCGCTGTAAAATCCGTTATACACTAAATAGCCAATTTTGTGCTGGCCGTAAGTGTAAACTTGGTGCATCAAAATTGGGTTTTCAGTAAGTTGCGTTTTTGAAAGCGTCACAGATCTTCCGTTTGGCACAGGATTTCCATTGTTGTAATCGGCCAAACTTAAGGTGTAAGTTTCTCTTCGTAATAAATCTACATAGTTTTTTGAAGCATAACTTAAAGGAATTCCGTCAATTGCATAAAAAATATCGCCACGCTGAATTGCTTTTGTAGAAGCGTCAGAATTTGGAATGATATATCGAGTCCAGCCATAAACTGCATCTGAAGTAGAAGAAGTTCTGAATAATTGATAATCCACACCGTTGTTTGTGGTAATTCCATTTAAAGTTCCTTCTAGAACGCGGTAATCGCTATACATTACGCTGAATCGGTCGGTTACAGAATATTGGAATAGCAAATCGCTGAACAAATCTTCCGGAGAACTATAATTGGTCAGAAATGAATTTAATTCGCCTTGGTTTCTAAATTTATTATCCGATAAATTAGGAACATCTGCCTGCCAATAATAATAAAGATTTAGCCCTTTCCAAATAAAATCATTTATTTTTAAAGTGTTCGGAACTTCAATGTCGTCATAATCATCTTGGCACGACAAAAAGGTGAAAGTTCCTAAAAATAAAAGGATTGCTAGGGCTAAGGTTTTTTTCATAAAAGAGGATTTATAAGTCCGAATACTTATTATCTAACGTAAATTTACTGTATTTAGTTTTTATTTTAATTTTTTTTGTAACAAAAAATAATGTGTCTCGTCTTCATTATATAACCGACCAATAAGTCACAATGAACCAAACTGAATTTGTAACTCTTATTTCTCCTTTTAAGGACAAAGTCTTCCGGCTTGCAAAGCGGTTGCTTGTGAGTACAGAGGAAGCGCAAGATGCGACTCAGGAAGTTTTGGTAAAGCTTTGGGACAAAAAGGAAGGTTTAGAAAAGTATGGAAGCGTAGAAGCCTTTGCAATGACAATTACAAAAAATTATTGCCTGGACCAGCTGAAATCAAAAAGAGCAGGGAATTTGCAAATCGTTCATAATAATTTTACTGACAGACAGCCCTTAATGCAGCAACAGCTTGAAGATTCTGATAGCTTGAGCTGGGTGGAAAAGATTATCAATCAGCTGCCAGAACAACAAAGAATGATTGTGCAATTTAGAGATATTGAGCAATATGAATTCGAAGAAATTGCAAAAATGATGGATATGAATGAAACCGCAGTGCGAGTTGCGCTTTCAAGAGCGAGGAAAACAATTAGAGAATTTATGACAAAAACACACAGCTATGGAATTGGATAGAATAGAAATTTTATTAGAAAAATACTTCGACGCAGAAACTACCATTGCCGAAGAAAATGAACTGAAAATTTATTTTTCATCTTCAGATGTTGCGCAGCATTTGGAGCATTACCGAGGAATGTTTAGTTATTTTTCAGCAGCGAAAGAGCAGCAGTTTGAGCAAGAACTACCATTAAAAACTACAGCACGAAAAAAAGTGGCGTGGTTGTCTATTGCAGCGACAATTGTGATTTTGCTAGGGATGTTTACATTTTACAACCAGAATATAACCCAAAATCAAGATTTAGGAACTTATGATGATCCAGAAAAAGCTTTTCAGGAAACTCAAAAAGCCCTGAATTTGCTATCGAAAAACGTAAATGTAGGCGTAGAAGGAATGCAGTATGTACAAGAATATCAACAATCAACAGAATTAATCTTTAAAAATTAAACAAAATGACAAAATTTATAGTTACCCTAGTTTTAGCGTTAATCCCAACATTCTTTTTCGCACAATCAGCCTTTGATAAATTTGAAGGGCGCGAAGATATTACTTCAGTCTCAGTGAACAAGAAAACTTTTGAAATGCTTGGCGAAATGAAAGTCGATGCAAAAGACAGCAAAGACAAAAAAGGAAATAAGGATATTGCAAAATACCTTGGAATGGCTGACAAAATTGACAACCTTAAAGTTTTGACAACATCAAGTGTAAAAGCGACAGCCGAATTGAAAAGCACTTTTGAAAGCTATAGAAAAAAAGAAAATCTAGAACAGCTTATGAAGGTAAATGACGGAGGCAAAAATGTTCAGATTTATGTAAAATCTGGAAAAACATCTTCTGAAGCAAAAGAATTTCTAATCTTCGTGGAAGGTGGCGATAAAATTGGAGATGAAACAGTTTTGGTTTCTCTAGTGGGCGATATCGATTTAAAAGATATCATGAATAAGTAAACGCATACAAAAAAAGAAAAAGAAAATGAAAAAGTTAATCTTGACACTCGTTTTGGCCTTGACTCCAGCCTTGTTTTTCGGACAGTCCGCTTTTGATAAATACGATGGCGAAAATGGTGTCACGGCAGTAATCATCAGCAAAAAAATGTTTGAGCTGATGTCTAACATAAAGCCTGATGCAAAAAATAAAGAGGCACAGCAATATTTGAGCTTGGTAAAAAAGTTAGATAATTTGAAAGTTTTCGTGACTTCAAATAAAAAGATTAGTGCCGACATGAAGGCGACTTCAACAAAATACCTAAAAACCGCGGCTCTTGAAGAATTGATGCGAATCAATGACGACGGGAAAAATATCAAAATCTATGTAAAATCTGGAGCAACTTCTTCCAAAGTAAAAGAACTTTTGATGTTCATCGAAGGCGGAAATTCTAAAGATGATGACACCGTTTTGATGTCGCTGACAGGAAATTTTGATTTGAGCGAGATTTCAGTTCTTACTGACAATATGAATTTGCCTGGAGGAGACGCGCTTAAAAAAGGTACGAAAGGATCAAAAGGCCCGAAAGGTCCAAAATAATTATCAAGATGAAAAAAATATCAATTTTAGCAGCCTTTTTTAGCTTGATGCTTTTAAGTTGCAATTCAGAACCTACATTGCAGAAATATTTTGTAGAAAATACAGAATCTAAAGATTTTATAGCAGTCGATGTTTCAGCAAGTATTTTAAGATTAGATAAAAGCAATATTACTGCTGAAGAAAACGAAGCACTGAAAACTTTTGAAAAGATGAACGTTCTGGCTTTCAAAGCGGATGGTAAAAATCAAGCGAAATTTGAAACTGAAAAGGCAAAAGTAGAAGGAATTCTGAAAGACAAAAAATACCAAGAGCTGATGAAAATGAGCCGAGGCAAAGACGGCGGAGCAGTTTATTTCATAGGAGAAAATGACGCAATTGACGAATTCATTCTTTATGGAAGCAACAAAGACGCAGGTTTTGCAATTGTAAGGGTTTTAGGAGACAAAATGAATCCGGCTTCGATCATGACTATGCTATCGATTATGCAGAAGGCAAATCTTGATATTGAACAGTTGAAACCGCTGGAATCTATGATAAAAATGTAGAAAGAAATTGAGTTAGGTTAGTATTTTTATGCAAAAAGCGTCTGAGAAATCAGACGCTTTTTTATTTAGAATTTTTAAAATATTTATAAGGAAAAAGCAACATTCCAAAACATTCACCTTCTTCTTTTCCTAAGTGCTTGTGGTGCATTTTATGCGCTCTTCTGACTGCTTTTGCATAGCGATTATCGGCAGTTCTGAATAATTTGAAGCGCTGGTGGATAAAAATATCATGAACTAAAAAGTAAGCGCATCCATAGGCGAAAATTCCCAATCCGATGGCGAGGCCGATTTCAAGAATATTATTTTTCCAGAGAAGGAAGAAACCAATACTTATTACGGCATAAATTATAAAAAAAGCATCATTTCTCTCAAACCAAGAATCATGGTCTTTCTTGTGGTGATCGGCGTGCAGGTTCCACAAAAAGCCGTGCATGATATATTTGTGGCTAAACCAAGCCATAAATTCCATGAAGCAAAACGTGAGAAAAAAAACTAAAATATGAATCCACATGGCATTTTTATTTTATAAGAAATTCAATCGATAAGTAAGATAAGATTTGGCAAAAAGTCCCAGTTTTTCATAATCAGGAACTCTGATCCGCGTATTTTTTATTTCTGCGGAAGGTGTCTTTTTTAATTTTGAGAGCAACTTTTTGTAATAAACATAGGCCATATAAACGCCAAATTTAGCTTCCAAGGGCAATTTTAAGATTCCTTCATAACCCGCTTTGAAATCAGCTTCTATTTCTTCAATAATATGCCTTTTTGAAATTTCATCGAGTTGATTCAAATTGGTATTTGGGAAATAAGTGCGGCTCAAATCTTCAAAATCAGCTTTCAAATCACGAAGAAAATTTACTTTTTGAAAAGCAGAACCCAGTTTCATCGCGCTGAATTTCAGTTCGTCATATTTTGCATCATCGCCTTTCACAAAAACTTTCAGGCACATCAAGCCCACAACATCTGCGGAGCCATAAATGTATTCGTCATATTCTGTCTTGGTTTTGTATTCTGTCTTGAAAAGATCGGTTTTCATACTTTTCATAAAGGCTTTGATCAGCTCCAGCGGAATATTGTATTTTAAAACCGTATGCTGGAAAGAATTCAAAATAGGATTGAGGCTGATTTTGTTTCCCAGCGCTTTGTAAAGATCTCCTTCGAACAAATCAAAAAGATTTTCTTTGTCATAATCGTGAAAGCTATCCACAATTTCGTCTGCAAAACGAACGAAGCCATAAATATTATAAATGTCTTGGCGAATGCTCGGCGAAAGCATTTTCACGGCAGAAGCGAACGAAGTGCTGTAGGATTTCGTGACGTTTTTACTGCATTCAAAAGAGACGATGTCAAAAATTGCTTTCATGATTTGGTGGCTTGGTTGTTTTTACAATCTTTTTCAATCAGTTCTGAAACCAGTTTTCCTGAAATTAATGCGGGTGGCACTCCGGGTCCGGGAACGGTCAATTGTCCTGTGAAATATAAATTTTGTACTTTTTTGCTTCGTAATTTTGGCCTTAAAAATGCAGTTTGAAACAGCGTATTTGCCATCCCGTAAGCATTTCCTTTATATGAATTATAGTCTTTGATAAAGTCATTTACACAAAACGATTCCTTAAATATAACATTTTTTTTCAAATCTTGCTGTGTCAATTTTTCAAAACGAGTAATGATTTTTTCAAAATATTTCTCCCTCAAAGCTTCATTATCTTCAATTCCTGGTGCTAATGGAATCAGGAAAATGCCAGCTTCTTTTCCTTGGGGAGAGGCATTTTCATCTGTCTTGGAAGGAAAACTTGCATAAAATAATGGTTCATCCGGCCATTTCGGATTGTCATAAATTGCTTCCGCATGAACATCAAAATCAGTATCAAAAAATAAAGAATGATGCTCGACGTTTTCAATTTTTTTATCAAAACCAACATAAAATAGGAGTGAAGAAGGCGCAAAAGTTCTCTTCTCCCAATATTTTTCAGAATAACCTCTGCTTTTTTCTTCTAGCAAAGTTTCTGTATGATGGTAATCGGCACCGCTTACAATTATGTCCGCTTTTATATTTTCGCCGTTTACAATCAATCCTGAAGCTTTTCCATTTTTAACTATTATCTTTTCTATATTTGAATCGGTATAAATTTTTACGCCTAAATCCAAAGCCAGTTTTTCCAGAGCCAGCACTACAGAATACATTCCGTTTTTTGGATGCCAAGTTCCCAATCCGAAATCGGCAAAATTCATAAAGCTATAAAAGGAAGGCGTATCCGAAGGTTTTGCACCTAAAAATAAAACTGGAAATTCTAAAATTTGCACTAGTTTTTTATTCTTGAAACGCTTTCTGATATCCTTAGAAATATTTCCGAAAAACTGTCCGACACGCATCGCTGTTTCTGGCGTAATCAATTCTAAAGGAGAAACTCCTGGTCGATAAACAATATCTTTTATGGCGATATCATAATTGCTTTTGGCCTCTGCCATAAATTTTTTCAATGCCTTCGAGCTTCCTTCTTCTATCGATTCGAAAGTTTTGGCAATGTCTTCCAGATTGTCAGAAATTGTGACATATTCGTTGATTCCAAAATAAACTTGATATGCTGGAGACAATTTTATAAGCTCATAATAGTCGGATGGCTTTTTGCCAAAGTCAGCAAAAAAGCGTTCGAAAACATCTGGCATCCAATACCAGGTCGGACCAATATCAAAAGTGAATCCGTCTTTTTTTAATTGTCTGGCACGGCCTCCGATTGTACTGTTTTTTTCGTAAATGGAAACCGAGTGTCCTTGTTGTGCTAAATAGCAAGACGCTGCTAAAGCTGAAAATCCTGAACCTATTATTTTGATGTCTTTTTTCATGTTGTTTAACAAATGTATGAAAAAGATAAACAAAAATAAAACTTTAAAAAATATTTAAAGTTTATTTATGGCTTCTTCAAATGAGGTGAAAGCGAAAGTTTTTTCAGGAAGAGTTTCTTTATTCAAGGCAGAAGTCATTTTGCCTAAAATCCAAAATTCAGAATTTGAGGATTGCAAGATGTTTTTTTGCATTTCCGCTACATATTTATCTATTGCATCTTCGGCTGGCGAAACAGTGCAATAAGCCACAAAAACAATATTGTTGAAATAACGCGTCATGTCTTTCAGGTTTTCCAGCGTAATAGATTTCCCCAAATATACGGTCTGGTAGCCGTGATAGAGTATTTCATAATGAAGATACATCAAGGCAAACTCATTGATTTCATTCTCAGGAAGATATAGAACAAATACTTTGTCTGTTTTTTGAGGAACCAGCATTTGCTTTTTTTCTATGTTTCCGGAAAGTTTTTGCTTGACCAAGTAGGAAATGAAATGTTCATGGGCAGGCGTTATTGTTCCGGTCTGCCATAAAAGTCCGACCTCATTCAACAAGGGAATAAAAATATGAGTAAAAATCTCTCGAAAGGATTTTTTCGAAAGCAAACTCTCGTAAGTATTGAAAAATAAAGTCTGGTCAAAATTCATCATCGCCATTTTAAAAGCGCTGATGGCATGAATTTTGGCACTTTTGTCAGAAATGATTTCTTTGACTAATTGCGGAATTTTTTCAGCAGGGAATTGCGAGATTTTTGAAATTTTATAGCCGTGAGTATGCAGCAGAGTTATGTTCAATAGCTTTTGCAGGTTTTCAGCATCATAAAGCCTGATATTGGAATCAGTACGCATTGGTTCAAGGATATTGTATCTCTTCTCCCAGATTCTTATCGTGTGTGCCTTGATTCCTGAAATATTTTCTAAGTCTTTGATACTAAATACACTATTGATGCTATTCATTTATTCTACAGTTTCTTAAACAAAAATTATAGATAAATATACGTAACATTTCTAGTTTTAGATTTAAACATTTCTTAAAATAGATAATAATATTGCGCTGTTTTATCAGTTTTGATCGATTGCAAGCTACTATTTTTTGAAGTAATGGCAGGTTCAAATCCCAACGTGTTCACTTAAAAAAATATCTTTTGGAGGAACGCTCGATTTTTTTGAATAAAAAAAAATCGCAAACTTTTGTAAAACAAAAATTTACGATTTAAAAAGTGACCACGGTGGGATTTGAACCCACACGCCCTTTCGAGCACCACCCCCTCAAGATGGCAAGTCTACCGTTTCTCCACGTGGCCTAAAACAAAAAAAGTTATTCGCAAGGAATAACTTTTTGTGACCCGACTGGGGCTCGAACCCAGGACCCCATCATTAAAAGTGATGTGCTCTACCGACTGAGCTATCGAGTCATTGCAATTCAAGAAATTTAAGTCATTTTGTGACCCGACTGGGGCTCGAACCCAGGACCCCATCATTAAAAGTGATGTGCTCTACCGACTGAGCTATCGAGTCATTTAATTTCTTGAATGCGGGTGCAAATATAAGATGTTTTTATTTATTTTTCAAAGTAAAATTGCGTTAAATTTGTCTTTTTTTTATAATCATTCATAATGCCTTAGTATATAAGGATTTATTGCCATGAAGAAAATTATTTTATTGGGGTATATGGGTTCCGGAAAGTCGACAATTGCCAAATTGCTGTCAGAAAAAGTGCAAAAGCAATTATTCGATTTGGATAAAATCATCGAGGAAAGAGCAGAATTGTCGGTTAAAGAAATTTTTGAGCAAAAAGGAGAACTCTATTTTAGGAAGCTCGAAAATCAAATTTTAAAAGAATTAATTGCTTCTGAAAAAGAAATGGTCATCAGTTTGGGCGGCGGTACTCCTTGCTATGCCGGAAATCATGAAATGCTTAATGGTGAAAATGTCAAGTCTTTTTACTTGAAAGCGTCGATTGAAACATTATATAATAGATTGCTTACGATCAAAGAAAATCGTCCGCTGATTGCTGACCAAAGCGAGGAAAGCATGAAAGAATACATTGCGATGCATCTTTTTGAGCGCAGTTTTTACTACAACAAAGCGACTCACGCCGTTGTGGTTGATAATAAATCTATTGAAGAGATAGTTTTAGATATTGAAAAGATATTAGCTTAAATAAGCGTAATCTTCGTTTTCTTCAAAAACAACCTGAACATGTTCTTGTAGCGAAGTTGATAAAGAAATTCCTTTAAAATCAGCCTTTACAGGATATTTTTTGTGGTTTCTGTCTACAAGAACTGCGGTTTTGAATTTCTTTAATGGTACATCTAAGAAAAATTTGATTCCGTAAGCCAAAACGGTTCCAGAATTCAAAACATCGTCGACTAGAACAAGTCCTTTATTCTCATATTCACTTTTTTCTAAAGAAGTCGTGATCTCATTGCTCGGATTTTGCTTGTCAATATGAACCTCGCAAAGCGAAACTTTTAAAGTGGAAATAGCTTTCAGCACTTCTGCAATTTTTTCGGCAAAAACATAACCGCTTTTTGAAATTCCGGCGATGACAACTTCCTCTTCGTCTACAAAAGTTTCATAGATTTGGTAAGCGATTCTTCTAGTCTTATGCTTTATTTCTTGATTATTTAAGATGATATTTTTGCTCATTGCGGTATTTTTTTCAAAGATAAAAAACGGCTTGGTTTTTTGGTAAGATTTTAAAGATTAATTGTCTGTTTCTTCCTCTTCAGAATCAAAGCTTATTCCGTCAAGATCACGTCGGTCTTTTTTGGTCGGACGCCCTTCGCCATGTTTTCTGTAATGTTCTTTTGACAATTTTAAGAGCTCTAAATGCTGAAAAGCTTCTGCCGGAGTTTCGTCTTTTCTATATATATCAACCAATTTTGCACCAACCCGATTGTCTGGAATATCCAAAACAGTGATTATCTGAGTGATCTGATCTTTTCGAAATGTAATTTTATCTGTAGGAAAAACTTCCTTTGAAGGCTTGGCTACCTGCCCGTTAACAGTAACATGGTTTTTTTTGCAAGCCTCGGTAACCATATTTCTGGTTTTGTAATAGCGAACGCACCATAAGTATTTATCTACTCTCATACTAAAACTGAAAATCTACGTTAATTAGTTTACAAAAATAAATCAAAATTGTATCTTGCGCCTCTAAATTCAATAATAATGACCAGAATTAAGTTTTTTTTAATTGCAATAGTTTCTATTTCTTTATTTTCTTCTTGTAAAAAAGATGATGATTCAGGAACTGTTACACCGCCACGAGATCGTTCAGTACAATATGCCGCAGATATAATTGATATTGAAGATTACCTAAAAAGTCATTATTTAACTGTAACAGTGGATGCTAATAACAATCCAGTGCCTACAATTCACGTAAAGGTTGCTGGTGATGGACACCAATCTATTTTGGAACAAACAGATTACCCTTTGTTGACCAAAACAATTAAAAACGATAGCAGAGTTTATACAACGGCTAATTCACTTGTGGGAACATTAATTGAAGATCCGGTTGAATATAAAATATACTACTTGAAAATTAGAGAAGGTATTGGCCAGTCTCCAACAAGAGTAGATTCTACATTGGTTACTTACCGAGGAATTGACCTTGATGACAAACAATTTGATTACAGACCAAATCCAGTTTGGTTTGAGCAAGAAAGCGTTGTTGCAGGTTGGAGAAATATCTTGACGGAATTCAAATCTGGAAATGCTAGCGATGATCCTGCCAATCCTGGAAACGTTTTATTGACTGATCACGGAGTTGGAGTAATGTTTATCCCTTCTGGTTTGGGATATTTCAGCAGCTCAGCGGGTACGCTTTCAGCTTATTCTCCTATCGTTTTTACATTTAATCTTCATAAAGTAAAATATCAAGATTCTGACAAAGACGGAGTGCTTTCAATTAATGAAGACTTAAACGGAAATGGAGATTATTATGATGACGACACTGATGGAGACGGAACTCCGAATTTCTTAGATACTGATGATGACGGCGACGGAACATTGACAAAAAGAGAAGTTTCAGATTCTTTCGGGCGTTTGTATCAATTTGAGCTTATCCCGAATTGCCAAGGAACTACGGGAGGTTTGAAAAGGCACTTGGATTCAGGTTGCAAATAAAATAATTAGACATATAAAAAAATCCCGCTCAATCAAATGAGCGGGATTTTTTTATTTATAAGCTAAAGAAATTATTTTCTCTTGATCACTTTTTCAGCAGCTTCCACAATCGCTTGATTGTTCAGCTTGTATTTTTCCATCAATTGTGCTGGAGTTCCAGATTCACCAAAACTGTCATTAACGGCTACGAATTCTTGTGGAGAAGGATTGTTTAAAGCTAAAACTCTAGCAACGCTTTCTCCTAAACCTCCCAAAATGTTGTGTTCTTCAGCAGTAACTATACATCCGGTTTTAGCCAAAGACTTCAAAATTGCTTCTTCATCTAAAGGTTTGATTGTATGAATATTGATTACTTCTGCAGAAATTCCTTTTGCTTCTAAAGCTTCAGCAGCAACCAAAGCTTCCCAAACTAAATGTCCGGTTGCAACGATTGTTACGTCAGTTCCTTCATTTAATAAAATAGCTTTTCCAATTTCAAAAGTGCCGTTTTCTGGAGTGAAGTTTGGAACAGACGGACGGCCAAAACGCAAGTAAACTGGTCCGTGGTGGTCTGCAATTGCTATTGTAGCTGCTTTAGTTTGGTTGTAATCGCAAGTATTGATTACGGTCATTCCTGGTAGCATTTTCATCAAACCGATGTCTTCAAGAATCTGGTGTGTTGCACCGTCTTCTCCTAAAGTCAAACCAGCGTGAGAAGCACAGATTTTTACGTTTTTATCTGAATAAGCAACAGACTGACGGATTTGGTCATAAACTCTTCCAGTAGAAAAGTTAGCGAAAGTTCCTGTGAAAGGAATCTTTCCGCCAATTGTCATACCTGCCGCAATCCCGATCATGTTTGCTTCCGCAATTCCGATTTGGAAGAAACGCTCTGGATGGTTTTTCTTGAAATCGTCCATTTTTAATGATCCGATCAAGTCAGCGCAAAGTGCCACTACGTTTTCATTCTTTTGACCTAGTTCGGTCAATCCCGCTCCAAAACCAGAACGAGTGTCTTTATTTCCTGTATTTGTATATTTTTTCATGTTGAATTTAAAAATTGAAAGATTTAAGAATTGAAGATTACGAGAAAACTCATAACTAATAATTCATAACTCCTAATTAATAGTCGCTTTCGCCTTCGCAATAGTTTTGAGTCAAAGCGGTTGCCAACTGCTCATCGTTCGGCGCTTTTCCGTGCCAAGCGTGGCTGAACATCATATAATCAACACCGTTACCCATCTCCGTGTGAAGCAAAACGCAAACCGGCTTTCCTTTTCCTGTTCTTGATTTGGCTTCTGTCAATCCTGAGATTACTGCTTCGATGTCGTTTCCTTTTTCAATTTCTAAAACATCCCAACCAAAAGCTTCAAATTTTGCTCTGATGCTTCCCATGTGCAATACTTCGTCTGTTGGTCCGTCGATTTGTTTTCCGTTCAAGTCGATTGTTGCGATGTAGTTGTCCACTTTATAAGCAGCAGCATACATCATCGCTTCCCAGTTTTGACCTTCTTGCAATTCACCATCTCCGTGAAGACTGTAAACCAAGTGAGCGTCATTGTTTAATTTCTTTGTCAACGCAGCACCTATTGCTACAGACATTCCTTGGCCTAAAGATCCAGAAGCCATGCGGATTCCTGGCAAGCCTTCGTGCGTCGTCGGGTGTCCTTGAAGCCTAGAATTTAATAAGCGGAAAGTGGCCAGTTCTGCTACTGGAAAGTAACCGCTTCTTGCCAAAACGCTGTAAAAAAGCGGCGAAATATGTCCGTTTGAAAGGAAGAACAAGTCTTCGTCTTTTCCGTCCATATCAAATCCTGGCTTTCTGTCCATGATGTTTTGGTAAAGCGCTACAAGAAATTCAGTACAGCCCAGCGAACCCCCTGGATGCCCAGAGTTTACGGCGTGAACCATTCGAAGAATATCTCTTCGCACTTGAATAGTTAAGTTGTTTAATTGTTGTGTGTTAGGTTTCATTTTATAGGATAAAGTTAAACTGGCGCAAAGATAATCAGATATTTCGATTTTGAAGGATTGGATTTTTAGATTTTCATAAAGTTTTGAAGTGTTTTACTTGGGAAGAATATTTTAAATGCTCTTATTTAATAGAAGCGAATCACAATCTTAACCCAAATTCCCAAAAAGCTATTAATGATAGTTTACCTTTAAGAAAAAGTAAAAAAATGTCAGATAAAAACAAGAAGCAGTTTGGAGTTTGGATGGATTCGCACCAAGCGACAATCGTGGGAAGAGAAAATGTGGACAGCGGTGAGTTTGTGGTTTTAGGCCATGCCAATAATGCTGGACCTGAAGGTAACTCTAATGAAAATACCGCAAACAACCATGAGATAATGCTAACGCAAAAATTCTTTAAGGAAATAGCCAGCCTGATGCCCAATGTGGATGCCATTCACGTTTCTGGAACCGGACAAGTTCAAGAGCAGTTTATTAAGTTTTTAGCAGAAACACCGCAATATAAGAATGCGGTTTCTACAGAAAGTACTTCAAATAAAATGAGTGATGAAAATTTTGTTGCCTATGTGGATAAGCATTTTAAGTAGGCAATAATTTTATTATAGTATCTAGCCGTTGAGAAATCAGCGGCTTTTTTTGTTCTTAAAAAGGGAAGACTGGAAGAATTTGTAATTATTCTTAAGTGTTTATTAAAGATTCTTTATATTTGACTTATATACGGTATAAATACGACATATATACGATGTAACTATGGCTAAGCAGAAGGGAATCATTACGTTAGAAGGCACAATTGGCGGAATCAATTTTTATGTTCGAAAAGGCAAAGCCTTTGCCCGAAAAGCGGGTGGCGGTTTTAATGCCAAAGCGATTAAAAGCAGTCCGAAGATGGTGCGGGTTCGTGAAAACAATTCAGAATTCGGCAATTGTTCAAGCGTTAAAAAGGAATTTAACCTGGCTGTCAGGCGCTTTATGACTGATTATCACGATGGGACTTTGCACGGCAGGATGGTGCGGCTTTTTCAAGAGATAAAGAACTTTGATTTGGTTTCAGAGCGCGGAAAACGCAATGTGTCGAATGGAGTTTCCAGTGCGATGGGGAAGCATCTTTTGGCCGGTTTTGATTTTACCTTGCACTGTAAAACTTTGGACATTTTAAAAACCAAGATGACTTTTGACGCATCGGCTGTTAGGTTTGATCAGCTTTCTTTTGCAGGAAATGAGCTGCCGTTTTTGCATCATGCAACGCATTTGGAAATCAAGTTTGGCGTTTTAAATTTTGACTTTTCTAGTTATGAGAGTAGCTGGCATTCTGGTGCGGTGCTTTTGCTTAAAAAGGAGGATGTCTTGAGCGCCAATTCGTTTTCAGTTACTGCACCATTGCCGGAAAACTCCCGACAGATTGTGGTTTTGAGCCTGCGGTATTTTCAGGAAGTGGGCGGGGATTTGTATGCTTTGAAAGGGGAAGGGTGTGTTGGTTTTTGTGTTTTGGAGGTTTGTTGAGTTGAGAGGGCTCTGAGATAAGCAAAAAAAAGTCCCACCGAAGCAGGACTAAAGGTTTTCACCTACGGCATATAGCCTTATTGTGATAATTTTAAAATCAAAACCACAATCACTCATTACTGAAATAAAATAAAACAATGAACTGCAAATATAATAATTTTAATTAAATAAACTATTTTTAGCTTCATACTCATTACTAATATATTTTTATATATTTGCTAAATAAAAATTAGAGCAGATGAATTATGATTTAATAACAATATTATCTTTTGTAATAATACTAATAATTCTTTCTTGGATTATGCCTAATAAAAAAGTTATTCTAATAACAAAATGTTTTGCAACATTGCTTCATTTATTGCCTATAAGCAAAATTGTGGAAGCAGTTATTACGTATTATAAGCAAAAGAAAATATAGTTTATTGAAGTCTGAAAATTTCTACCTAAGTAGAACGAAGGGTTTTGTTTTGTATATAAAAAAAGTCCCACCGAAGCAGGACTAAAGGTTTTCACCTACGGCATATAGCCTTATTGTGATAAGATTAAAGATTAGAAATTTTAATCAGTTACAAATGTATGTAAAAAATAATGGGTTTTGGATGCGGAAAACCGTAATTGTGTTAAATTTTTTTATTGTAGATTTCGTGCGTATTAAATTTTAGAGGATATGGCAAAGATTTTAGGATTGGATTTAGGGACGAATAGTATTGGGTGGGCGATTGTGGATAAAGATGGAAATGATTTTTCGCTAGTTGATAAAGGCGTAAGAATATTTTCTGAAGGCGTCAAATCTGAAAAAGGAATTGAAAGTTCCCGCGCCTCTGAGCGAACTGCTTATCGAAGCGCGCGAAAAATAAAATACCGCAGAAAGTTAAGAAAATATGAGACCTTAAAAGTTTTGTCAGTAAATGGTATGTGCCCCTTGTCTTTGGATGAAGTAGAAGATTGGAAGAAATCAGGCTTCAAAAAATATCCGCTTAATCCTGAATTCTTGAAGTGGTTGCGAACCGATGAAGATGAAAATATAAATCCTTATGTTTTTAGAGATAGAGCCAGTAGAGGAAAAGTAACTTTATATGAATTAGGAAGAGCGCTATATCATATTGCGCAAAGGCGTGGTTTTTTGAGCAATCGATTAGACCAATCTGCAGAAGGGATTTTAGAAGAACATTGCCCAATTATTCAAGAGAGAATTGAAGATTTGAATTCTACGGGAGATTTGAATTCTGAAATAAAAGACTATTTCTTAAACACAGGAATTATTGATGAAAGCGTAAAGGGAGGCTTTTCAAAGGACTTAGATGATGGTGATAAAAAATTAGTTTCCTTGTATAAATCTTTAATTTCCATTGTTAGTAAAAATGAGAATGATAGTGCCAAAGCAAAAGAAGAAGTCATTGCCAGACTAAATAGAAAGGAAGATTTGGGAGCTGTGAAAAGAGGAATTGGAGAGATTTCTCAAGCGATGAAAGATGGTAATTTTTCTACGTTGGGCCAATATTTTTATAGTTTATATAATAAAGACAGAATAAGAAATAAATATACTGCAAGAGAGGAGCATTATTTAAAGGAGTTTGAAATACTTTGTAAGCAACAAGGAATTTCAGGCATTGATGAAAATGAACAACTGCCTGAAAAGCGATATGTTGGACTTGCTAAAGATTTATATAGAGCTATTTTCTTTCAGCGTCCGTTAAAATCACAAAAAGGATTGATTGGAAAATGTTCGTTTGAAAAGAGCAAATCCAGATGTGCGGTTTCTCATCCGGATTTTGAAGAATACAGAATGTGGACTTATTTGAACACCATTAAATATGGAAAGCAATCAGAAAAGACTTTGCGTTTTCTTAGTCAAGAGGAAAAGATAAGTCTGATACCTAAGTTTTTGAGAAAAAAGGATAACTTCAATTTTGAAGACTTAGCCAAAGAATTGATTCCGAAAGGAGCAAGTTTTGGATTTTATAAATCGTCTAGGAAGGAAGAATTTCATTATTGGTTTAATTACAAACCCACTGATACCGTTTCAGGCTGTCCGGTTTCTGCTTCTTTGAAAAATATTATCGGAGAAGATTGGAAAACAAAGACATTCACTTATAAAACCTTAAATTCAACTGGTCAGGAAGTTTCAAGGACTGTTGATTATAGGGATTTATGGCATTTATTATCTGTTTCTACATCAGATATTTATTTATATGAATATGCCAAAGATAAACTCAACTTAAGTGATAAAAATGCGAAAGCGTTTAGCAGGATCCGTTTGAAAAAAGATTATGCGAGTTTAAGTTTGAATGCGATCAATAAAATTTTGCCTTATGTAAAAGAAGGGTTGCTCTATTCTCATGCGGTATTTATGGCGAATGTTGAGAACATTGTGGATGATGAAATTTGGAATGATGTTCAACAACGAAAATATATCCAGGATAAAATAGCTGCAATTATAGAAAGCCATACCTATCAAAATGGTTTGTTAGAAGCTGTAAATTCATTGCTAAAAGATTGCAAGATAGATAACTGTTATTATTCTAAAGAAGCAGAAGGAACTTATAAAAGTGACTTGGATAAAAAGCTGGCTTCATTTTTCAAATATCATTCGGTTGCCGATAAGCAGAGTGTTCTTAATGAGTTATTCCCAATTTTTATTAAACAACTGAAAGCTTATGAGTTTGTAAAAATTAAACGTTTAGATGAAAAAGTATTGGCATTTTTAAGCGGAGAAAATGAAGACGGTCAAGTTTTTTGCTCCAATAAAAAAAGTTTGAACAAACTCTATCATCCGTCAGATGTTGAGGTTTTCAAGAAGAAAATAATAAAGGACGAGTTTGGAAATGAAAAAGTAGTTTTGGGAAGTCCTCTGACGGCATCTATAAAAAATCCTATGGCAATGCGTGCTTTGCATCAATTGCGAAAAGTGCTGAATACTCTGATTTTTGAAGGCCAAATTGATGAGAGAGCCAAGATTCACATAGAAATGGCTCGTGAACTTAATGATGCCAATAAAAGAAAAGGAATACAGGATTATCAAAATGAATTAAAAAAGAAACGAGAAGACGCAGTCAAGGAAATCAAAAAGCTTTATTTAGAAGAATGTGGAAAAGAAATTGAGCCAACTGTTGATGATTTATTAAGATACCAACTTTGGATTGAACAAAATAGGATGGAAATCTATGAGCCATCTATAAATGGTGGAGTAAGTAAAAATATCAGGATTTCGCAAATTGTTGGAAAAAATCCAGATTATGATATTGAGCATACGTTTCCAAGAAGTATATCCCAGGATAATTCACAGATGAATAAAACGCTTTGCAGTCAGAAATTTAATAGAGATATTAAAAAGCAAAAAATGCCTATTGAGTTAAATAATCACGAAATGATTCTTCCATTTATTACTCATTGGAGAGAAGAAGCAGATAATTTAAGTAGGGAAATTGAAATAATTTCACGCTCGATAAAAGCAGTTGCAACAAAAGAAGCGAAAGATAAAAAGATAAGGAGGAGACATTATCTGACTTTAAAAAGAGATTATCTAAAAGGAAAATATCAGCGTTTTATTGATGAAGAAGTAAAAGCAGGCTTTAAAAACAGCCAAATTCCAGATACGGGAATCATTACAAAATATGCTCAGGCCTATTTGAAATCCTATTTCAGTAGAGTTGAAAGTGTAAAAGGAGGTATGGTGGCTGAATTCAGAAAGATTTGGGGAATTCAGGAGAGCTATCAAGAAAATGATAAAAAATATTTTCACGAAAAAGACAGGAGTAAGCATACGCATCATACCATTGATGCCATTACAATCGCCTGTATGACAAAGGAAAAGTATGACGTTTTAGCAATGGCTTGGACTTTAGAAGACAAAGAACAAATTAACGAAGCAAGAAAATTATTGTCAGATTCAAAACCTTGGAAAACCTTTAAAGAAGATTTAAAGAAAATTGAACAAGAGATTCTGGTTTCGCATTATACGCCCGATAATGTGAAAAAGCAGTCTAAAAAGATTGTTAGAATTAGAGGGAAGAAGCAATATGTCGCGATAACTGAAAAAGACAAAGAAGGTAAAAGCGTGCTTAAAAAAGATTCTAATCAAAAGGTTATTTATAAAATTGACAAGGATGGAAAGAAGATTCCAAGATTGCAACAAGGCGATACTATTCGTGGTTCTTTGCATCAAGACAGTATTTATGGAGCTATTAAAAAACCGTTGAATACTGAAGAAATCCGCTATGTTATTCGAAAAGATTTGGAAAGTATCAAAGCTTCTGATATTGAAAATATAGTTGATGAAGTTGTAAAGGAAAAAGTAAGAGAAGCAATTGCTAATAAAGTTTTGCTGATGTCTTCGAATCCGCAACAGAAGAATAAAATTGACGGGAGAGTTTGGATGAATGAGGAAAAGGGAATTGCAATAAACAAGGTTCGACTGTATGCAAATTCTGTTAAGAATCCTATAGAAATAAAAGAGCATGTTGCTTTTTCAAAATCTAGACATGAGCACAAGCAAAAAGTTTATGGGCAGAATGATGAGAACTTTGCATTGGCAATTTATGAAGGTTTGGATAAAAAAGGAAAAATTAAAAGAGGATTTGAGAGCTTGAATATGCTTCAAGCGGGAGAATATTTCAAAAACTCGAATGCATCTCACAGATTCATTTATCCAATAGCTCCAGAAGTAAATGAAGATAATTTGCATTTGAAGTTTTTAGCAAAAAAGGGAATGTTAGTAATCTTTTACGAAAAAACAATTGATGAAATTTGGAATTTATCACAAATAGACATTTCGAAAAGATTATACAAGCTAGCCAAGATTGATAATCAAGGTAGGCTTACATTTCGCCCGCATAAAGAAGCAAGACCAGCTAGTCAATTAAAAGAATCTTATAATTTAGTGCTTTCGGAAAGTTCGGAACAATTAAGATTGCCAGTAAGTAAATTAGATTGCGCTGTAGAAGGGTATGATTTTATTGTTTCTTCAACAGGACAGATTAAAAGAAGGATGATTTTAAATAGCTAAAAAGAAGTATACAGTAATTGATAAGCAAGTATGAAAGGCAATTCTATCAAAACACTATTCAATTTTTATTATTAGACAGTCTGAAATTGTCATAATAAATTTCTGGGTGTCAAAAGTGCTAATAATTATATTAACATGTAGTTTTAAATGGGTGAGTTAGAAGTTTGTTTTGAAAAGTTATTTGACATACTGTAAGTTAGTTGTGGTTTGATAAGAATAGAAATCACGATATTAGTCGTTTCATATTTCTTCGCTTTTCAACAGTTGTAGTTTTTATTAAAGATTTGAAAACGCGATATTGCTAAAATTAAATTTGGTATGATGATGACGTTGTGGTTTGATTAAAGATTAGAAAACACGATATTCGATGAAATCCGCATTTAGTTCTGGTACATGTTGTGGTTTGATTAAAGATTAGAAAACACGATATTTTCTTAATTCATGAATCGATGCATGACAGGTTGTGGTTTGATTAAAGATTAGAAAACACGATATTCGGGACAGACTTTATAAATAACATAAACGTGTTGTGGTTTGATTAAAGATTAGAAAACACGATATTTTAAGAGTTGACCAATTCGGAACGCTTTATGTTGTGGTTTGATTAAAGATTAGAAAACACGATATTTAGGGTATTTTAAACATTTGATTAATTATGGTTGTGGTTTGATTAAAGATTAGAAAACACGATATTAATGGAAGCGATGGTAAACAAAACACTCTAGTTGTGGTTTGATTAAAGATTAGAAAACACGATATTGTGATGCTCAAGAAACAACTTATGTTGATGGTTGTGGTTTGATTAAAGATTAGAAAACACGATATTTTAGCCAGCCGTCGTTATTTTGAGGTGTTCGTTGTGGTTTGATTAAAGATTAGAAAACACGATATTTGATTTTTTCTTTTATGGCATCATTATCAGTTGTGGTTTGATTAAAGATTAGAAAACACGATATTTCCTTAACACCTTTTCGAAATAAGAAAAGAGTTGTGGTTTGATTAAAGATTAGAAAACACGATATTTGAACAACAAAATTTCCTTTGCTGATATTTGTTGTGGTTTGATTAAAGATTAGAAAACACGATATTACATTTACACGGGTGTAAGAGCAGACATAAGTTGTGGTTTGATTAAAGATTAGAAAACACGATATTTCAAATTATTTACACCATTCAATGTATATTGTTGTGGTTTGATTAAAGATTAGAAAACACGATATTGGTTACTACATTAGAAAGACCTAAAGTTATGTTGTGGTTTGATTAAAGATTAGAAAACACGATATTACATGAATCAGTCTACTGACGGACTGCGTAGTTGTGGTTTGATTAAAGATTAGAAAACACGATATTTTTTAAATAGTCCAAATGGAGCTACTGCAAGTTGTGGTTTGATTAAAGATTAGAAAACACGATATTTAAACGGTGGATTTTATTCAAGTTCTTATTGTTGTGGTTTGATTAAAGATTAGAAAACACGATATTCTGGGAACTTTATAAAGAAGATCTGATTACGTTGTGGTTTGATTAAAGATTAGAAAACACGATATTTAAAGCAGTCGCCCGTTTCGCTTCCGTTTAGTTGTGGTTTGATTAAAGATTAGAAAACACGATATTTAACTTGGGACTGCATGACATGGGAAGAAGGTTGTGGTTTGATTAAAGATTAGAAAACACGATATTTGTAATTTTGTATGCGCACGTCATTATGGCGTTGTGGTTTGATTAAAGATTAGAAAACACGATATTAAGGATTCTTGATGCCTATGGCGTAGGTGTGTTGTGGTTTGATTAAAGATTAGAAAACACGATATTATCAGGACACCACCTTACATAAAAACTGTGGTTGTGGTTTGATTAAAGATTAGAAAACACGATATTACTTTCAGAAGCTGCAGCAACTTCTTTATTGTTGTGGTTTGATTAAAGATTAGAAAACACGATATTAAAACCTGCAGAAGCTTTTATATTGGCTTAGTTGTGGTTTGATTAAAGATTAGAAAACACGATATTTGGTTTAGGCAAATTATATTTGCTTTCATGGTTGTGGTTTGATTAAAGATTAGAAAACACGATATTAAATCTATATTTCATAATCAAGACCTGTTAGTTGTGGTTTGATTAAAGATTAGAAAACACGATATTAGTGCAGCGCTCCTGGTTCGCTCAGTTCAGGTTGTGGTTTGATTAAAGATTAGAAAACACGATATTCAAATTGAGTTTCGATTATCTGGGAATTATGTTGTGGTTTGATTAAAGATTAGAAAACACGATATTCTATCAAAGTATGACGTATCCTCAAGCTATGTTGTGGTTTGATTAAAGATTAGAAAACACCATATTAAGGTTCAGTACATTACTTGAATTAGTTGAGTTGTGGTTTGATTAAAGATTAGAAAACACGATATTAAAGATCACAAACGGATAATGCCTGTGAATGTTGTGGTTTGATTAAAGATTAGAAAACACGATATTTGGTGGTTTGTATGAGGATCAGCCACTTTGGTTGTGGTTTGATTAAAGATTAGAAAACACGATATTGGTTCTACTCTGATCGCGTGCGAACAATCTGTTGTGGTTTGATTAAAGATTAGAAAACACGATATTCTAGCAACTGTCAAAAATGAAGCACATTCGTTGTGGTTTGATTAAAGATTAGAAAACACGATATTAAATCAAAAGTATAAGGTGCATGACACGTAGTTGTGGTTTGATTAAAGATTAGAAAACACGATATTAGTTGATTTGTTATCTTCTAGTATACAGTAAATTAAGTGTGAATTTCGTGATAAAAAACGCTTCTTTTTTGCAGTGATAAGGCAAGATTGA